>Ga0265298_10004547_pt1 | contig 17702 bp, 6 predicted proteins | sample AusTroGonzalo_MG_3_FD_193486 | JGI IMG/M metagenome (GOLD analysis project Ga0265298, IMG submission 193486) | Bovine rumen microbial communities from tropical cattle in Woodstock, Queensland, Australia - Gonzalo_01 | ecosystem: Host-associated > Mammals > Digestive system > Stomach > Rumen ... | reverse complement strand
CTTGCCAACAAACTCAATGCTCTCGTAGTGGGTACAGGCGACCTTTCTGAGTTGGCACTCGGTTGGGCAACGTATAATGGCGACCACATGTCTATGTATGGAGTCAATGCCGGTATTCCTAAGACGCTCATACAGTGTCTTGTGCGCTATGTGGCTCAGCAGCCTTCTTTCGTGGCTGCTCACGACACGCTCATTGATATTATCGATACACCCATCTCGCCAGAGCTCACTCCTGCCGACGATCAGGGCAATATCAAGCAGAAAACGGAAGACCTTGTAGGCCCCTACGAGTTGCACGACTTCTTCCTCTATTATATGCTACGCTTCGGCTTCCGTCCCGCTAAGATCTACATCATGGCACAACAGGCCTTTGGCAGCTATTACGATGCTGAGACCATCAAGAAGTGGCTCACCACCTTCTGCCGTCGCTTCTTCTCACAGCAGTTCAAGCGTTCTTGTCTGCCCGACGGTCCGAAGGTAGGTAGCGTATCGCTCTCGCCTCGTGGTGACTGGCGCATGCCGAGCGATGCCAGCTCCGCATTGTGGTTAAAGGAATGTGAGGAACTCTAACGGTTATTGGTTCACGGTTATTGGTTATTGTTTATTGTCTCATGGTTGACATCATATCAAGTGCGCAGAATCCTAAGGTGAAGCTACTGCTGGAGTTACAGCAGAAGTCTTCCGAGCGCCGCAAGCACGGCCTGTTTGTCGTGGAGGGTAGGCGAGAGATAGAGCGTTGCCTGAATCGTGGCTATCAGATAGATACCATCTTCTGGTGCCCAGAGATATTCGGAACTGAGGAGCCACAGGTCGATGGGGCTCGTGTATTCCAGGTCTCTGCCGATATATATAATAAGGTAGCTTATCGTGGTGGAACCGAGGGTATCATTGCCGAAGTAGTCAGCCAGCAGCATACCCTCGAGGGACTGAAGCTACAGAAGCGTCCGCTCATCGTTGTGCTGGAGAGTGTCGAGAAACCGGGCAATGTGGGGGCTATCCTGCGCTCAGCCGATGCTGCCAATGTCGATGCCGTTATCGTCTGTGACCCACAGTGCGACCTCTACAATCCCAATATTATCCGTGCCTCTGTGGGCGCCTTCTTCAGCGTTCCTACTGTAGCATGCAGCTCCGAAGAGTGCATCCAGTGGCTCAAGGCCAATGGCATCCAGATACTCACCGCCCAGTTGCAGGATTCCCACTACTATTACGAGACCGATATGGCTTGTGCCACTGCCATCGTGATGGGTACCGAAGCTACGGGCCTTACCGATAAGTGGCGCCAGGCTGCCGATGCCCATATCAAGATACCCATGCTTGGCATTGGCGACTCGCTCAATGTCTCTGTCTCTGCCGCCATCCTCATGTTCGAGGCTGTGCGTCAGCGCCAGCAACAACCTTGGTAGCGAGGAGTCACGGAAAACTATCTGATAAAGTTCATGAATTGCGGGCGTTCGTCGCGCCTGGGAGCAGCATCGCCATCGGCATGAATCTTCTGCAACAGGAAGGCCATATTGTTGGCCAGCGTGCGCATAGTCTGCATGCCCTCGGTGTCGAGCTTCACCTCGCCCTTTCCAGCACCGTAAGCAATGTTCCAGTATTGTGAGGTAACCACAGGCATATTCATCATCTCAAACATCATATTCATGGTTTGGAGCGTAGCTGTGGCACCACCTCTACGGCATACGGCCAATGCCGCAGCAGGCTTGTTCTGAACCAGTCGGCCAGCAGAATAGAACAGGCGCTGCATGAGGGAGAGAATGCCGCCATTGGGCTGACCGTAGTACACGGGCGTACCCACGATGAGCGCATCTGCCGTAGCCATCTTCTCGGTAATAACGGCACACAGGTCATCGTCGAATACGCAGCCCTTGCCGCCATTCTGACGACAGCCACCACAGTTGATGCACATACGCACGGGCTTGCGACCAATCTGAACGATTTCCGTCTCAATACCGTGCTTCTGCAGTGTTTGCTCTATCTCCTGCAGGCAGCAGAACGTGTTGCCGTCAGTTCTTGGACTGCCATTGATGAGGAGCACCTTGCATTGCTTTCCTGTCACCGTATTTATCATAGCTGATACTGGCGATACCACAGCAGCTGTAGCAGCTGCCACGGTAGCTTTCTTGATAAAATCTCTTCTGTCCATAGTCATATTTTTAGTAGTTTTGGGGTTCTATCATTTCTTTTTTTTAGCCTGTCTTGCAAACTCAAACAGCGGCTAAATAGATTTCTTTTTCCATTAGTCCTTATATTAGTTTATTTTTATGTTGGTATAGATGAAATTTATTCCTTATTATTGATAAGCTTTTGATGCTTTCGCATGCAAAGATACCACATTTTTTTTAATTGTGATGCTTTTGTATGAATAAATAGGATGGGGGAGTAAAAAAATATTGCACCGAAAAATGAAACTATCAAAGAAAATTATACAACATATCAAAATAAGTTGTATCTTTGCAACAATTATTACGACAAATACCTATAGCTATGATTGAATTTCTAGGCTTTAGCCTGCATGCATGGATTACCATCGTTACGGTGCTCTCGATGTTTACCGTGCTGCTATTTACTAAGTTGCGTGCCGATCTTGTCTTTCTTGGTGCTATCGGCGTATTGTTTGTAACGGGAGTGCTCGACCCCAAGGAGGCCTTCTCGGGCTTCAGTAGTACGTCAGTGGTTGTGATTGGCGTATTGTTTGTGGTGGTTTCCGGACTGACGCATACCGGTGTCTTGCAGTGGATAGTGAAGAATCTGTTAGGACAGCCGAAGACCTACACCAGAGCCGTTGCCCGACTGATGCTGCCGGTGGCTGCGTTAAGCTCATTCTTGAGCAATACCACCGTGGTGGCACTCTTTGTGAGCATCGTAAAGATGTGGTCTAAGAAGCTCAACATATCGCCCTCTAAGCTGTTGATACCACTGAGCTATGCCTCAGGAATGGGTGGTGTGTGTACGCTGATTGGTACACCGCCCAACTTGATTATCTCAGGCCTCTATACCGACCATACAGGCACTGCGATGAATGTGCTGGCCACAACCATACCGGGCCTGTTCTGTCTATTCGTCGGTGTACTTTCTATCATAGCCATGCGCCGCCTGTTGCCCGACCGTCAGGCGCCTGAGTCTGATGCGGAAGACACGGCAGAATACACCGTAGAGATGCGCGTGCCCTCAAACAATAAGTATATCGGTGAGACGCTGGGCTATGCCGGTCTGCTCAACGTAAAGGGTGGAAGACTCATCAAGATGCACCACTTCGACAATGTCCCTGTGCGCCTCAACGATAGCGAGTTTATCATGGGTGGCGACCACCTGATATTTGCCGGCAACATCAAGGATATTCTGGAGTTGCAGAATACCCACGGACTGGTAAAGGGCGAGGAGGTCATCAATGTAGGCACTAAGACGCTGATATCTACCGCCATCATGATAGCGATGGTGGTGCTCTCTGCGCTCAATGTGATGTCGCTCTTGCAGTGTGCTTTCCTTGCTGCTGCCGCCATGCTGCTGTTCCGCTGCTGTACGCCCAATCAAGCCATGAAGGCCATCAATTGGGACATCCTCATGGTGTTTGCCGGTAGCGTAGTATTAGGACTGGCCATCCAGAAGACGGGTATTGCCGAGCGACTGGCTTTTAGCATCCTCGACGTCTGTGGCACCAATCCCATCGTGGTGATGACCGCCATCTGCTTTGTGGGCACGTTTATCACCGAGTTTATCTCCAATACGGCCGCTGGTGCTATGTTCTTCCCCATCATGTACGAGGCTGCCGAGAAGTTAGGCTACGAGCCTTATCCCTTCCTCATCGCCCTGATGGTCAGCGTGAGCAGCAGCTTCGCCACGCCTATCGGTTCGCCCACTCACATGCTGGTGTACGGTCCTGGAGGCTACCGCTTTAGCGACTTTATGCGCATCGGCCTCTTGATGAACCTCATCATCCTCGCCGCCAACATCTTTATCGTGAATATCGTATATCCGCTAACGCCTCTACAGTAACTTTCGGTAGATTAATAAATATAACAAATGGTACAACAAATAGAAATCACACTGACTCCCAAGCACCGCGGTTTCCACTTGGTAACAAGCGAAATCATGCGACAGCTACCCCAACTGCCTAAGACGGGCATCATCAACATCTTCTGCAAGCACACCAGTTGCGGACTGAGCATCAACGAGAATGCCGATCCTGACGTGCGTGTGGATATGGAGACTATCTTCAATCGTCTCGTGCCTCAGAATCGTCCAGAATACGAGCATACCTTAGAAGGTGCCGACGACATGCCTGCCCATGCTAAATCTACGCTGAGTGGCGTTAGCCTGACCATTCCTATTACCAACGGACGCTTGAATATGGGTACTTGGCAGGGCATCTATTTCTGCGAATACCGCAACTATGGCGGAGCAAGGAAACTCACAGTAACAATCATGGGCGAATAAAACTCGCCGAAAATAGAAAATGGCATTCGCTTGTCATCTTGAATAATTTTTTCGCACTTTTGTAAAGTAATTCCGAAATTATTATTATATTTGCAGCATCAATAACTAAAAAAATCAGATAGAGAAGCGATGTTAAGCCAAGATATTCCTGCAGATTTGATGCTGTTCCTCGTGCTTTATGGCATTACGGGAGCAGTACCTTTCAGTGCTGCTCTCTACCTGCTATTTCGCCGTGGCAATGCCATTGCGCCAGATGTTACGCCACCCGTGCGACTGCGCCGTTGGGCTGCGTCGTTCTTTGCCGCTGCGTCGTTTGGCCATGTGCTGTGGTATTGCTTCTACAACTATTCGAGCGACATCAATTCTGCATGCTATGTCGTTGTAGCCGTACTCGACTGCATGCTGCTGCTCACCACCATTGCCGGCACGCTGCTGGCCATGCTGCAAGACCGCAAGCACCCCGTATGGCCCGTCTTTGCCGTCATGGTGCCGTTTGTAGCCATTGGCATCACTCAGATCATCTATCCCGCCAGCTCCTTCATGTCCATTGCCACCATCTATATCCTGTCGCTCTATGTGCTCTTCTCGGTATATATGGTGTTTGCCGTAAGGAAATACGGGCGTTGGCTCAACGACAACTATGCCGACCTGGAGAATAAGAAGGTATGGCTGAGTCAGCTGGTATCGCTCGCCTGCCTATTACTAATCATCCTCTATGCACTCGCAGATGTCGATACCTACTTAATCTACGTCCTGCATATCATCGAGCTGGTGCTCTTTGCCCTGCTGCTATATCGTGTTGAGACGCTGCCATGCCTCACCGCCGTTTCCACTCCGATAGAGGAGGAGAGTGTTCTGGCAGAAACACCCCAGAAAGAAGTACCGAAGCCGTCTGCTCCTCTCCGTCATAAGGATTCTTTAGAGGTTGGAGCCGATGTGCTACCTATTAATATCGACCTTGCACAGATTGAGCGACTGCTGAAGGAGCACTGTGTCAATACGCAACTCTACCTACAGCACGACCTCACACTCCAGCAGTTGGCGCAGACCGTAGGCACCAACCGCTACTATCTCAGCCAGTACTTCTCTCGTCAGGGCATTACCTACAACACCTATATCAACAATCTGCGCATCAACCACTTCATCAGCTGCTACGAGGAGGCCACTGCCAAGGGCACTCCCATCGTTGCTCAGCAGCTGGCCAGCGATAGTGGCTATCGCAGCTACAGCACATTCAGCTTAGCTTTCAAGCAGCGTACAGGACAAAGCGTGACGGCATGGGTGCGCGAATCAGGTGAGTAAGTATATGTTCTAATAACGGTCAGTTCATCCCGAGATTAACAAGCGCAGCGGTTTTGAAGGTTTTTTGTTTAATTCTAGCACTCGCGACTTTCAAAATTTGCAATAATTGTTTCAAAATATGCAAAATCTGCAGATGAGGCGGATTTTGTATTGCAAGTTTTGCGATTTTTACCTATCTTTGCAATGTACGTTTTGAACAACGACGGATGTGATATCCGACGACATTTCCAGAAATAGGAATTGATAAAATATAGTCAACATATAAAAAATCTAAAACTATAAATTAAAATTTTGTGCTTATGAACAACACTACTAGTATCCAACGAGGGCGGCCTTGGCTATTGCTATGGCTGCTATTCGCGTGGCTGTTGCCACAGAATGCAGTGGCCGACAGTCCGCTTTTACAGCCGTATCGCTATCAGGTTATGCTCAATGGTTCCAACACGGTCCGTATTTCAGCGCCCATCTATGACGAGGTAAGTACTGACAACTGGACCAATAATGCTACCCTGACTATCAAGTGGACAGACAAGAACAAGATTGAACATTCTGAAGTCCTGTTGACATGGAAAGCGGATATTCTGGTTGATCTTTTTGGAGTGAGTTTGTATGACAATGACAAGTCGGAAGTTCCCGCCAAGTTCGAGACAAAGACCGGTGGCAGCATTGAAATCACGCGAGGCAATTCGTCGCAGACCTTTAAGATTACCAAGGGCGATGGCGAAGTGAGCAAGAGTATCTTTGCTGACAGTGACGGTGAGCAGTACTCGTTTACAGCCGTCTGGACCATTCCCTACGAGATGTATGACAAGGAAGTGACATTCGAGTGGGACGTTAAAGTTGGAGGTTCTGCCTATGTGCACGGTACGAAGACCTGCTCAATAGACAAAACCGTCATCCACCTGCCGGAGGCCCCCACAGTGGCATCGCCACAGTTAGCTATGGCTACCATGTCCTTTAATGAGCCAGGCATATTGGAACTGCCTTGGTTTATTGCTTCCGACCGTGTTACTTCGGCCCGGTATGAGTATATAGACTACAACGGCGTCCTTGTCAAAAAGGACTTGCAGTCTGGCATCAGCAATGGTACCATCTACTTGGATGCCGACGTTCCTCATAACAATCTGCGTGTCATGGTTGACTATTTGGATCGCGACAATAATCCTATTCATGTAACGTCAGAACCACAGACACAGCAGATGATTCACGTGCCTGTGGGACTGAGTGCGCGGTCGTTAGGCGACAGCAAGGCTTCGGTGCAATTGGACTGGGGCGTTGCTTATCCGAAGGTCGAAGACATAGCAACTACCGATTTCTTCGAGATACAACGCTCACTGACAGGTAAGGAGGAAGATTTTGAGACCATCTTCAGTGAGCCCTACACCGCCGACTCTGCGCAGACCCATTATACCTTTGTCGACAGCACCCTGATAGATGCCGTAGACAAGACCATGCTGAAGAATGGCACGCTGGACAGCCTGACCTACCGTGTGCGCCGTATGATGACGCAGGCATGGGGCTGGAACAACAGGTGCGTACAAACAGAAAGGTGTGTCGTCGACGAAATCCATCTGCGGCGTATAGCCACCTATTCCGCTCAGTGGGAAGACCAGCGAGCCTTTACCGCCCGCGTCTCCTGGGAGTATGCCGACGAGCCTAATGCCGTTTGGGACGATCGTGCCAAGATGATGCTGCGCGTCACGGTGTTCAACCAGGCCGGCGACACCGTGAACATCCAGAACATAGAACTCTCTCCAGAGGAACGCGAACAGCGTTACAAGGTGATTGACCTCTCGCGCACGTGTGTTAATTATAAGGTAGAGATGTATATCGACCGTGGCACGTCTCCCCTCCCGACATACGATGAGGTTGAACCATACTACTTCCCCATCCGCACGGATGGCGACTGGTACGACTTCTGCGAGAAGGTGATTAAGGCTAAGGGCGAGTACGATGTGAACGCCCGACTCTATACCGACATTGAAAGCGGCCGCAGGCCTTGCGGTCCTGAAGGTTATCCCTACCGGGGCGTGTTCGATGGCAACGGCCACACGCTGACTGTCGACCTCATGAATTACGACCCCTATCTGGCTCCTTTCCGCTATGTGACCAATGCCACCATTAAGAACCTGCACGTGGCGGGCGACGTCTGGTCCGATGGACAATATGCGGGCGGACTGATAGGCTACGTGCTCGATGGAAGCAATGTCACTATTGAGAACTGCCGCTCGTCAGTGACCATCTATAGCACCAAGACTACCAACGGTGGCTTCATTGCCCGTTTGGGCGACGACGGTAAAGCCGTGATACGCAACAGTAAGTTTGATGGCAGTTTTGAGGGTGGTAAAAGCCACCATAATGGTGGATTTATTGGCTATTGCCAAAACGGGAGTACGGCAATTATCGACAACTGTCTCTTTGCACCCGACCATATTAGTACCGCCTTGACCAGCTGTCAAACGTGGGCACGAGGCGACGGACATACACTTAATGTCACCAACAGTTTTGCCACCCGCGAATATACATCGCGGGTCATCATCTACAACGCCACCGATTGGCATACGTTTGCTGTGATGGTGAATGATGCCAGGGGGCAGTATGACGTGGACGCAGTCCTTGCCGCCGACATCACGACGAGTGAGCACGTGGGAGTAACCACAGGTGCTGTTTATCGCGGAACCTTCGAAGGCGACGGTCACACGCTGACGTTCAACAAGGACTGGACGGAGAACGAGCGATTTATTGCTCCCTTCCGCCATGCAAGCAACGCCACCATCAAGAACTTGCACGTGGCCGGTACCATCAAGTCTGGCCAGAAGTATCCTGCCGGTATCATTGCACAAGTCATTAACGGTACGACAACCATTGAGAACTGCCGCTCGTCGGTCACCCTCAATAGCACCATAACTGGCGAAAGCACTCTCGCTGGCGGTTTAGTTGGACGCGTATCCAACTCCAATGTCACGATACGTAACAGTAAGTTCGACGGCAGTTTTGAGGGCGATAAAAGCATAGGAAACGGTGGTTTCATCGCTTGGGTTGACGAAGGGAGCCTTGCAATCATCGAAAACAGCCTCTTCATGCCCGCCAGTGTCAAAACCGACCCCGAACTCAGTGAGACATGGGCACGACAGGACGAAAGAGGTCACGTGGTAATCAACAACTGCTATGCCACCAAGGAGTTCTGCCACCTCCTCGAAAACGACAGCGACTGGGAAGAGTTCCGGACGGCACTGAAAAACCGCGGCACGAAGAGCGTGAACGCCGTCATGAATGCCGACTTCACAGTAAATAATTCTGCTGATGATTTCAAGGGTATTTTCGATGGCAATGGCCATACGCTGACCATGAGAAGTGGTGGTGGCAGCTTGTTCAATTCTGCCCATGACTACACCATCAAGAACCTGCACCTCACGGTAACCCCCAATGGCTCTATCGGCGGCGGAGATTACTTTGCCGCATTAGTGTGGAACAGCTATAACGCCAACATACAGAGTTGCTGGGTATCGAGCAGTATGCATTGTAACGACCTGAATGCCGGCGGCTTCATCGGCCACGGACATGATACTGAGCACACCATCAACAACTGTCTGTTCGATGGCGCCATCAGCGCTGGGGACGATGGAAAAGTCGGTAGTAATTCCTACGTTGGAGCATTCATCGGCTATGCAGGCGATGTTGGTTTTGCTACGGTAACCAATTGCCTGGAAAACGGACTCTATTTCTACGTGGGCGCCAGAGCACTCGGTTTTGAGGGGAGGCAGCGTATTTGTAATAACGGTGTCAGCGATAATAACTATTCCTACGGAGACAGGAGCGAATGGTACGACATCGACAAAGCTTCCTCCGATGTATCAGAGATGGTTCAGAAACTGGGCTCTGGCTGGGTAGTGAGTGGTAACAAGGCTGTGCCCAAGATGGCCAACCGCAACCTGTGGAACAACGTCGGCTCGCTGTCGGCCAGCGATTTGGCCAGCGGCCTGGGATCCGCTTGGTATGTGGACGGCGACAAGGTGCTGCCTATGATGAGCAGTAGCCTGATTGGCGCCTCGGAAGGAGAACTGGCACAGTTCTTCACGGTTGGTTGGACGCTGGACGGCTCTGAGCTCAATCCCATCATGACGACGACGGAAGAATACGACCCCGTTACCTATCCCGACCCCCAGCTGCCCGCTGACAACTTCTACCATGAAGGCAATGGTGAGATTGGTAAGACGCTGATGACGGAGACCCGCCAGAGCAGCGTCGTGCTGACATGGGACGTAGAAGGCGTCGTTGACTACTTCCAGGTCTACCGCCGTATCGAAGGCAGTGGCGACAATGACTGGGAACTCGTTGCCGACAACCTTGATAATACGGGCTATGAGGACAAGAGCGTATCGCCCTTGCTGCGCTATGAATATAAGGTACGTGCCGTCACCGACTGTGAGGGTATGCACCACTCTGAGACCGATGTGAAGGCAGGCGCTTGTAAGAACACAGGACGCGTGGCCGGCTACGTACGTCTCAACGACGGCACGGGTGTGCCCGACGTTGAGGTGACGGTGACGCACGATAAACTGGCCGACAACGAGAACGACCAAGCCGTTACCAAGACGGCCAATACCGATGAAACGGGCTATTTCGTCATCGACGGCTTACCATATAATGGTCTGTCGGACATTGAATACATTGTGAGCCCGACCGTTCGCGGCAACATCAAGTTCGAAGATGGCAAGACCCGCTACACCGTTACCTTTAACGATAAGAAGAACGACGAATCGATACCTGAGTTTACCATCATCAACAGCCACCGCTTCTCAGGCTACGTGATGTACGACGGCACGAGCATCCCAGTGAAGGGTGCCCACTTCAAGGTAGGCACCCATAACGTATATGACGCTGCGGGCAAACTCGTGGAGACCGACTACGATGGTAGTTTCTCATTCCGTGTGCTCGATAGTCAGGACAGCATTCAGGTATGGATGGACAAGCACAGCTTCACCGAGGAGGGCTATTATCTTGACAAGAACAAGAACATGGCTGTCATCACCAAGGACGAAGCAGACATCTACTTCTACGATGCTACCAAGGTGAAGCTGATAGGTCGTGTAGTAGGTGGTAACGACCAGGGCTGCAAGCCTTTGGACAATAACCTCTCGAAGAACAACCTGGGCAACAACCTGACCATGGTGATGACTTTAGAGGGCGACAACACGTCGTGGCTGGTCTACGACAACCTGAACACCGACCTGAAGACGCGCGAGCTCACCTTCCCGCATGCTGGCGGCAATGGCCACCAGACTACTGCTGTGGTGGAGCGCAAGCGCATGACGGTGAAGCCCGACTCCGTGACGGGTGAGTACACGCTGATGCTGCCACCAGTCCGTTGGAAGGTACAGCAGGTCTATTGCGAGGGTTATCCCACACTGTTCCAGGAAGGTCAGGCAAGCGAGGTCATCGACCTGACCGATTGCCTCACAGCCATTGACACGACCTATACAGGTATCTTCTACGATGTCGATAAGAATAGATTTGAAGAGCTCCAGGCTACCTACAATGCCGTCTATAACCGCATCTACCACGCTCCTGTGGAGATTAGCTATAAGCAGTTGGGCTATGACTCGTTCGACTACTTCGGCGACAAGAGCTACATGTCAACGAGCGTAGGAAGCGATAAGATCGAGGTTCCCCTGGCGCGCTATGACAGCATCAGTCATACCACTCACTACACCTTCGGCTATCCGGTGTTCAGTCTGAACCGCCGCTATCCCGTTCAGGTGGAGGTGGCCGAGCGCTATCGATATAATAATGACACACGCACAGGTATCGTAGATATCGTACCTGTTGGCGGTGGCAAGGTGACCGTACACAACGGCATGAAGAACGATCCTACGCCTGAGGTTGTAGAACTTGACAGCGTGGGTCGCGGCTACTTCTACATCACTGCCGACCAGACAGTACGTCTGATGACTGGCGCCGATGCCCTGAAGACCGTGACGCTGACATTGACGCAGAACGGTACGACCTACGAGGCCGAACCGTTGAAGGCTTATACCTTGAACATGTTTACTACGGGCGGTTCCAAGGACGTACTGGTGTCTGGTCAGCCCCTGCTGATTGACGTGCTCCGCGACCCGCCAGGCGGTGGCAGTACTGCTACGCTGTCCAAGGGCTCTAAGCTGAAGTACGCTTATTCGGTCGACTGCACTTTGAAGGGTGGCTTGCAATTCTCCTTGGTCTATGGTACGATGCTGGATCGCTTTACTGGTGTCGTCTCTGCTCCTGAGGGTGTTGGTACAGCTACCGGTATCATGAACAGCACAGATATCTCGAAGGTCTTCGAGTTCGATTATTCCCTCAACGCTGAGGGCCATCGTGCCTTCTCCTACACGATGAACGTGAATGAGGACATCACGACCAGCAGCGACCCGAACATGGTGGGAGCCGATGCCGACCTGTATATCGGTATGACGCAAAATATCGTCGTTCAGCCCATGAGTACCATCCGTGCCATCCCCGACAGCATCTTCCAGCAGTTGAAGGGCCGACTGGGTGGCGGTACGACAGGCGGCTACAGCAATGACTACGGCTCGCTGGTAGACATTGCTGAGGGTAAGGATTTGGATGGCAACAAGTTCCATCTGGTGCGCGACGAGTCTATCGGCTATGGCCCTGAGGTGACCTCACAGTTCGTCCACTCGCAGAAGCACATCCTGACCCAGATTATCCCTGAAAAGATCAAGGAACTCCGTGCCCTGATGTTCATCGGAACGGCAGAAGATGCCCAGAAGAAGGCCGATGCTACGGGCAAGCCCGTCTATCGTTCACTGGTTCCGGAGGATGATGAGAACTTCGGCCTCGTCAACACGAAAGACGGAGACATCTACTACTATACCAGTAAGATGAAGGAAGAGCCCGACATGAACTATGTCATTCATATACCGAGCGGTGCCACCACGACGCCTATTGATGAGGTGGCAGAGAAGTGTCAGACCATGTTAGCATGGGGTCTGATGATTGCTAAGAACGAACGTGAGAAGGTGGCTACCATTCTGGGCACTACACCGTTTGCCAACTATGATGTGGACGGCGGTACAAAGGTGACCTATAGCGAACAGTTCGAGAGCGACTACACGATTTCAAACTTTATCAGCCTGCCAGGTGTCAGGGGTCACAAATTCTTCGACACAAGCGGTCTTGACGATGGATTGTCCGCCAGTGCGATGTTGGGTATTAAGTTGTTGGCTGCGCTAATAGAAAAGGGCTGGGCTCAGACCGATAAAGCGACGCAAGTTTCAGGAGCAACCAGTACGGACAAGGCCGATGAATTTAGCACGAAGGTAGTCTTTGCCGGCAAGACCACACAGTTCAGGCTCGTGCCTATTGCTAACTTTACGACGAAGGGTATCGATACTGAGGAGAAGGCCTATAGCCGCAAGGAGACCTTCAACATCGTGATGGATAAGAAGAGTCACCTGAACATCGACGTCTTTAAGGCATTGACCGATACGGCCACCATCAAGAGCAATACCGCGCTGAATGTCTACTCGAACCAGAACTTCTACAACATGACGGACTTCGTGCAGCCATTTATTAAGAGAGGAAGCACGATGGCGGAAGCCATCTATGCACGCAGCTTCGTCTATCGCACGCGTGGCGGTGCTACCGTCAACCCGTGGGAGAGTGAGCGCCGTACCATCGGCTACAGCCCAGGCTATCTGCTCGACGAGCGTACCAAGAAGATTCAGAACCCGAAGATTTCGCTTGACCGTCAGAGCATCAGCGGTGTGGCCATCGATAAACCAGCCCGCTTCAAGGTCTATCTGACCAACGACAGCGAACAGCCAGAGGCTGCTACGGGTGGTGTCGCCCTTTATAACTTCTATCTGGATTCGAAGTCAAATCCTAATGGTGCCAAGGTGATGCTTGACGGTATCGCCATGACCAGCTCGGGTTGGAACCTCTATCTGCTCCCGGGTGAGGTGGTGGAGAAGACTATCGAGGTCTATGCAGGCACCGAGTTCGACTACGAGGGTCTGAAACTTGGCCTCATGTCATGCTCCGATCCCGACCACATTTGGGAGGAAGCAACCTTCGACGTCCACTTCCTGCGTCAGGCCGGACCGGTGAACATCTCGTCGCCTGGCGACAAGTGGGTGATGAATACCTATGCCAGCCAGGACGACAAGCGCGGCTGGTTCATCCCAGTCACCATCGACGGCTTCGACAAGCACCAGCATAACTTCGACCACATCGAATTCCAATATAAGGAGTCGCAGCGTGGCGATGACAGCTGGACCAACCTCTGCTCGTTCTATGCCGACTCACTGCTGATGGCCAAGGCCAGCGGCGAACGCGAGATGATTCCTGAGAATGGCAACATCGTCACCAACTTCTATGGCGAGGGTGTAGTCATGGAGAAGGCCTACGACCTGCGTGCCGTACTCTTCTGTCGCAACGGCAATGAGTTCCTCACCACCTCGTCGAAGATTCTGAGCGGTGTGAAGGATACGCGCCGTCCGCAGCTGTTCGGTACGCCAGAGCCTACGAATGGTGTGCTGACACAGGGCGACAACATCGTATTCAACTTCTCGGAAGACATTGAATACAACTACTTGAGCGCCATCACCAACTTCGAGGTGAAGGGCGAAACGAACAACGACAATATCTCTGATGCCGTAAGCCTGCAGTTCAAGGGCAAGGCCAGCGTAGAGAGCGAAGCCCGTCGTAACTTCGACGGCAAGAGCCTGACCATCGACATGATGATTGAGCCCGACACGCTCGCTAAGCGCGACATGCCGCTGTTCTCACACGGCACCAACGGCCAGAAGCTGCAACTGTGGCTGACCGACGACTTCAAGTTGAAGGCAGTCATCAACGACAAAGAATATGTCTCTGACAATGCCATCCAGAAGGGCATCTTCACTCAGGTAGCCATGAGCATCGACCTTGAGGAAGACTTCATCGCCTTCTACAATGGTGGTAAGATGCTGGGTAAGACGAAACAGAAGTTGCAGGGCCATTACAGTGGTACTGGCAAGCTTATCTTCGGACGTACCAACGAAAGTGACCGCTCAGACAGTAAATACTACCAGGGCCGCATGATGGAGGCTCGCCTATGGTATCGCGCCATGGATGGTGGACTCATCGGAACGACCTACGGCTACCGCCGTCTGACGGGCAATGAGCTGGGACTTGTTGACTACTACCCAATGAATGAGGGTTCTGGCGACTACGTTATAGACAAGACGCAGGGTGCCAACGCCCAGCTGATGGGTGCCAACTGGGCTGTACCTCGTGGCTACTCGCTGCACTTTGCTAACGAAGGACTTGAGTTGACGTCGAACGCTATGAACCGTACCAAGGAGCAAGACTATACCATGATGTTCTGGTTCAAGACCGATACTAATGGTCGTGGTGTACTGGTCAGCAACGGTGCCGGTACGAAGACTGAGATCGGTGCAAAGAACATCTTCAACATTGCCTTCGAGGCTGAGAAACTGATGTACCGCTCGAACGGCTTTGCTATTCAGATTCCAGGCGACTGGAGCGACGGTCAGTGGCACCACTTCGCCATGACGGTGAACCGCGGTGTCAACGTGGCAAATATCTATATTGATCAGGAGCTGCTCACCACGTTTGCTACCGACAGTCTTGGTGGTATCAGTGGCGGACACCCGATGCTTGGTGCCGCACTTTACGACGTGCCTGATTCAGTTACAAAGGTGGCAACCATCGATACCCGCAACTGGCTGACAGGTAACATCGACGAGTTCTGCTTCTTTGCACAGGCACTGCCTGAGTCGCTCCTCAAGACGTACGCTATGAAGAGCCCGAACGGTGACGAGGCTGGTCTGCTTACTTACCTGGCCTTCGACCGTCAGGAGCGTCTGAAGAACAACAAGATTGAGATGATGCCTTATGCTTATAGCAAGAAGATCTATCTGGATGCCGACGGCAATATCCGTTACCAGCTTGATCCGCAGACGCAGAAGCCGACCACTACGCCGATGCGCGACTATATGTTCGTCAATTCAGTTGACGAAATCATGGCGCACATCACCGATGAGACGGCTGCACCTGTAGTGCCCTTCGAAGAACTGGAGAACCTGAAGTTCAGCTTCGTAGGTGAAGGTCATAAGTTGCTGGTCAACGTGAACGAGTCGGCAGCCAAGCTGAACCGTCGCAACATCTATGTCACTGTCCGTGACGTGGAGGACAAGCGTGGCAACGCTATGGCTTCGCCGCAGACAGCTTGTTATCTGGTAACCAATAGCAGCCTCGAGTGGGTTATTAACCGACTGGATGCTACGATTAAGTATGGTAGCGGCGAAGGTTGTGAACTGCCATTCTTTAACAACAGTGCTACTGCCCACACCTACAAGATTGAGAACTGTCCACAGTGGCTCGTGCTCAGCAAGTATAGCGACGTGATAGCTCCACAGGCTCTGGACTATGCTTATGCAACAGTCAGCAAGGACCTGAACGTAGGTACCTATAACGAGATTCTTTACCTGACCGACGAGGAGGGTATCACCGAGCCGTTCTACCTGAACCTGACGGTAGAGGGCGAGAAGCCTGACTGGGCTGAGAGCATCAGCGGCGACCTGCTGAAGAACTCGATGAGCATCTCTGGTCTGGTATATCTGAATGGTGAGCTGGACAGCGACGCTCGCGACATCGTGGGTGCCTTCGACAGCGAGGGTGTATGCCATGGCTTCGCTAACATCAGCCACTCGGCACAGACGGGTGAGACTGGTCTCTACCTGACGGTCTATGACTCTGAGGAGAGCGGCCGCCCATTGAACTTCCGCCTGTGGCAGTACAGCACCGGTCGTGAACTCGTGCTGAAGACTACTCCGGCCATCAAGTTCGAGAAGTCGGCAGTGCTGGGTACTGACAAGCCCGTACGCTTCGACGGCGGTAAGAACTTCATCCAGAACTTCAGTCTGAAGGAAGGCTGGAACTGGGTATCGTTCAACGTGCTGAGCGACGACCTGTTCGACATCAACAAGCTGCTGAGCAGCATTTCTTGGACAGAGGACGACATGCTGACCGACCTTGGCAGCGACCTGACGCTGGTTTACCAGGACAAGCAGTGGATAGCCTCTGGCAACGTGAAGAACATCGTGATTTCTCCGAAGAAGGCTTACGCCATCAAGGTGGCCAAGGCTTGCACACTGCCTGTAGAGGGTAGCGTCATCAAGGAGAAGGACGAGCGCACCATCACGGTACAGCCTGGCTGGAACGGCGTCGGTTACACACCGGTGGCCAACCTGAGTCTGGAGACTGCCCTGAGCGACTACTACGACCATGCTGAGGATGGCGACGTGATTAAGAGCCACTCTGAGTTTGCTTACTTCACCAAGTCGGGCAACACCGGCCGCTGGCACGGTAGCCTGCAGTATATGAAGCCTGGCGAGGGTTACATGATGCTGCGCAAGGGTGCCGAAGATGCTAAGTTCACCTATCCGTACTACGAGCTGGGTAGCAACTCGGCTGAGATATGGACAGCAAGCGCCGCCCGCGCTGCCGCACCTGCCAAGTCGCCCAACACGATGAGCCTCAGCGCTGTGGTTGAAGGATTCGAAACGGAGGATGGCGACAAGCTTATCGCCTTCGCTAACGGCGAAGTCATTGGTAGTGGAGAGTGTAGAGTGGAGAGTGGAGAGTTTGCTACCGCTCAGCCTGTATTCTACCTGAGCATTGCTGGTGACAAGCCCGAGAAGCTGTGGTTCGCTATTGAGCGCGACGGTGAGATAGTAGCCTCTACCGCTGAGATCATGACCTTCAAGAAGAATGCCGTGATTGGTAGTCCTACGGAGCCTACGGCCATCAACTTCGCACATGCTGACCATGAGGACGGCAAGTGGTACACCACTGGCGGTCTGCAGCTGCAGAAGCGTCCTACCCAGCATGGCGTCTATATCTTCAACGGCAAGAAAGTGGTAGTTAAGTAATTAAACTGAAAAAAATAAAGC
>Ga0265298_10004546_pt1 | contig 17706 bp, 36 predicted proteins | sample AusTroGonzalo_MG_3_FD_193486 | JGI IMG/M metagenome (GOLD analysis project Ga0265298, IMG submission 193486) | Bovine rumen microbial communities from tropical cattle in Woodstock, Queensland, Australia - Gonzalo_01 | ecosystem: Host-associated > Mammals > Digestive system > Stomach > Rumen ... | reverse complement strand
ATACTAAAAATGCATAAAGTAACCTAATTTATTATCATAATGTGTATATAATATTTTTCCAGCTATAGCTGCATCATACATCTCTTGCCACGTCTTGTCCAGTATTCCATTATCATCAATATGAATTTCTATAGCTAATGCATCCTCAGATGATTCGGCCGCGCCTCCAGATAAAGACGAAAGCATAGAATGTAAAACATTAGGATTTGTATTCTCTGGTGAGGAGAACACATAATTTATGATTTCATCAATAGTCATTTTCAATTACCTCTTTATTATTTGGGATTGGTTTCTTCTGATGATGTATCTTCAACTTTGGGATAGCCAGAAGCTGAATCAGCTACCCACCAAACTGATAAATGATATTTAAATATTACAACTACACCATAGCGACCATCCGTGTATGGAAAATCTGTTAAAAAACCTTTCATTCCGTCATATATTGTATAAAGAATTTTTCCAGCATTAAATGCATCATACAGTTCTTGCCAAGTTTTATCTAAATAAACATTTTCGTCAGAATCAATAATTATATTAACTTTCATAGTTATAACATCATTATTACTTGAACCGCCATTTAATTCACTTAACATAGAACGTAAAACATTAGGGTTACTGTTTTCAGGAGAAGAGAACACATAATTAACTATATCATCAATAGATACACTTTGTATTTCTTCTTCAATAATAAGTTCCATTTTTATCACCTCTATTTTTTATGTAGAAAAAATTTGCTTTTTCTCTAAAAATATGATATAATAACATTAGAGTTAAAGAGGTGATTCTATGGAACTCTACTATGATGGACCGATGCAACTGCGTTTTAGGCATCCTCGCACAGGTGGGACGGTCAATGGAATCGGATTTCATGAATATATAATTGATATATGGCGCGGCACTCCATATACAACTAAAGAAATTCTTGATGCGGCCGCCCAATGCGGTATTGATGAAGATGATGCTATTGTTGAGTGGAGCGACTGGGCGCATCTTGGGTATATATAATGCGGGCTGGTGCAGAAGTAAACACGCCGGTCTCTAAAACCGGAGAACAGGGGGCGGTACCCTGGCCCGCTGCCACATTAAATTTGATTTTTCTGAAAATTTATGGTATAATAAATATAGAAAAAATTAGAAAGGAGCTTTTAATATGAAAGTTTCAGTACGCGTAAATCTATCATATAGCTACACAGCAGAGATTCCGGATAACACAGATCCTGATGATATCCTTGATGCTGTAGATACTGACGATCCGGTGTATGCAGGTTTTTCCCGTATACTTAATCTTGATCCGGCTATCACCGACTATGATGCCAACACTGTCAGTGTAATCAACGACGAAACCGGCGACTATCTGTACGAGTATTGACATGACAGTAAAACAGCTTCGTACAGTTCTTGAAAATCTTGACGATGATGATGCCGTCATGATTGAATATATGCCGCGGCGGCATGAATATATAACAGAGTTTGCAGTCGGTGTCCGCATCACAGATGATGAAACTGTTACAATATTCGGAGTCACTGAACTTGATTTAGACTTATGACGCGGCCGCACTCTAAATTTTTCAGAAAATTTGTATATTTCGGGCATGAAAATTTTGTATTCATATCCACATAATCTCTACTTTAAGACAAATAAGTAAGAAATAAATTAAAAAGAAAATAAGTTAATAGAGATTGTTGAACATTTAAGTCAAACATATTTAAAAGGGTACCTGTTAAGGGACGATGACGGTGAGGCGAAGAAGTGACGATCAGGGTAAGCCGCCAACGATTCCTACGGTACATGGTGTAGACGCGATGGCAAGTCCGCCGAGGGTCAGAGGGTGTAGTGTTTAAACTGCTGGTGTTGAAACCGCTAACGCGGTTGTCAACACGGTTATTAACACGGTAAAAAATATGTTAATCATGGACACAGGTCCGTGTTTGGAATCTTTATAAGGGAAGCCGGTGTACGAAAGTATGCCGGTTTTTTCGTATTTGCGGGAAGGGTGTAGGTGAAAGAGACAGGGAGATGAAATTTTGTGGAAAGTGCCGGTGCAAGCACCGTCACGGGAGAGTAGATAGAATAACGTAAAGTGATCGTGGTGTCAGGCAAAGCCTGTCACAGGTGGGTCGTATAAGTTAGAACGTATATATATAAATATATATGTAGAAATAGCGCGTTTTTCTCCCTGACGTAGGAGATCACTAGCTCCTGGTATTTGGTATTAGGAAAGCATATAATATAGCCCTGGCCGCAAATTTTCACATTAATCAAATTTTTTGAAAAAATGTATCAAAACACACCAAAACATAAAAAATTCTGCACTTTTTTGTAGAAAATGCAGAAAAAATTTGAAAAATTTTTGTCAAATTTTTGGAAAATTCTGAAAAATTTTGTAAAAACACAATGCAGCTGCCAAAATATTAAAAAAATTTGACATTATTTTGTCAAATTTTATGACGCGGCCGCCGTATAAGTGGCAACTTATACATAGAACGTATATATATAACGTATAATAAGCAAAAAAAGAGAGTCAGCTTTTCAGCTGACTCTTTCTTTATGGGGAGAGGATTATCCTCTTACATAACCTCTCTGAGTACCCTTGCCGGTGACCTTTATGTCAACCTTGGCGACCTCGCCGCTCTCCACGAACGGACGGAGGAGGGAAGGAACGCTCGCCGGCTTGATGTCGAGGCCTGCGGCTTCGATGAGAGCGGTGGCGGTCATGGGCTCGGAGCCGATGACATTGAAGAGAGCCTCGCGGATGGGAGCCTTCTCAGCCTGCTTCTCAGCGGCCTTCTTGGCGGCAGCGACCTTGCGGACTTCGTTGGTGTGATCCAGCTTGCCGATGGCTTCATTTGCGAAATCAACGAGCTCGGAGGGGATGTTGTCGAGGTTTGCGATGGACTGGAAGAATTCACGGTTTGTCATAATACTGACCTTTCTCGCTATCAGGTTGCGACCCGTTAGATTAAATTATTTTAGGCGGTGAGAGGTACATAAGTTTAAACTTGCCGCCGAGAGAGTTTATTTTTTCTTTCTCTCTCACTTTCTATATATATTATATCAGAAATTTCTGATATTTTCAAATTTTTGCGGCCCTGTATTTTTTATATTTTTTGAAATTTGACAGGGCCGCCACCGGTTTACTTAGACTCTTTAGCGAGAGCCTTGGCGGCGCGTGTCTGGGCTTCCGCTTCGCGCTTCGCAGCCCGCTCTTCGGCCGCTTCGCACTTCAGCTTGTACTCCTGCGCGAGGCTGTAGCCGTCGTTGCCGTTCTCTTCGCAAGCGTCCTTGGGGATGATGACGCTCACCTTGATCCAGCGGTCTTCGCCGGCCGCGTCTACCACGGGGAACATGAAAGTACCGGCCGCGGTCTGGCACACGTCAGTGTCGTAGTTGGCGTTGATGTGCTGCATAAAGTCAGCAGTCCACACAGCACGCAAGGAGTCGGTAATCTTCTTCTGATTGTCTGCCATAAGGTATTTTCTCCTCTCTTGATTTTCTATATATATTATATCATAAAATTTTAAATTTGTCAAGCGTTTTTCGTTTGGTAAAATACCAAAATTTTTGCAGCTTGCATCGGGATTTTTTGTGCAATTTGCCAGCTGCCGCGGCGCAGCTCCAGGAAATTTGACATTTTTTTGTCAAATTTTTGCAGCCGCCCAGCTGTCCAGCTGCCAGCTTATTCGCAGCTGCCACCATACGCATATGCAGGAGCGGCGCGCCGTAGGTGACATAATACAGTTTACATAACGCGATGTTATGTAAACCTAAAGGTTGACATAAAAAAGTTGACATAATTTGGTTGACGATGGTTGACATAATATGGTTGACATAACGCCCGGACGGACGCCCGGTCCAAACTTCAACACTTTAAATCGCTAAAGTGTATGGATAAAAAAAGAAGACGTTATCCGTCTTCCCAAAAGTCGTCACCATAATCATTATAGTTTTCATACTCTTCCTCTTCATAATCGTATGGATCATCCTGTGGTTCGTCTGCACCACAGTACCATTCACAATTGACGTATTCACCGTCTTCGCAATAAGGGCAATGGTGGTGTCCATCCATACCGACTTCATCACATGGTGTCCAAGATGCTAAACTCATATTAAATCTTCCTCTCTTTCTTTTGCATTATAGTATTTAAGAAAATCATTTGCATAATCAATTGTCATAAATCCTGCATTTTCTATAAGACCATTATGTAAATTCCATATTACACCGTAACATGTATTACTTTCGGTCGAATTATAATATATATCAATTTTATGCAATTGACCATGAAAGTTGACAAAATAATAAGTTTTGTTCATTTTTTAATCTTCATCTTTCTCAAAGGCAATATATTTTTCTTCCCACAACCATGTTACATCTTCAAAATAATCATAACCACTGGAATATGTTACTACTATGTTTGCTTTTCGCAAAGCACGATACGCTTCAAGAAAATTTTCAATCAATTTTTCTTTATCCATTATTAGTCACCTTTCTTTAACTGTGTCTATAGTATAGCATAAAATTTTTCATTTGTCAACACTTTTCTTTGACAAAATTTTCACATGCGCCCGGCCGCACTTCACTGATTTAAATCGCTAAAGTAAAATGTTGAAAAAAAGAATCGCCATTTGGCGATTCTTATGGCTTACTCTGCGAGAGAGTAAACCATCTTGCGAGACTTGTCAATCTTGGTCTCGACCTTGGTTGCGAAACCTTCTTTGACAAGTGTTGACAGAGCAGACCTTGCCTGTCCAACAGTCACATCGCACTCTGCGGCGATGGCATCGGCAGTCATGGGGATGGTGCCAAGAGCCTTGCGAACGAGGTCAAGACGCTCACGAGTGGCGACCTTTTCCTTGGAATCTGCACTCTTGCGCTTCTCGTTGGAAGCATCGTGCTTTGCGAGGAGTTCTGTTGCCTTTGCAACAACGTCCTCATTGATGTTGCCTTCGACGATGGAGAGATAGAATTCACGAGTGGTCATTTGTTTTTACTTCCTTTCTTAATTTCTGTACTTATTATACCACAAGTTTTTTATTTTGTTAAGAGTTTTTTTGAAGATTTTTTATTTTTTTTGTTCTTCATTTCTCTCTCTTGATTACATATATATAATACCATAAATTTTTTGATTTGTCAATGGTTTTTAAAGTGAAATTTTGCACAGAAAATGGTTTACATAATGCGGATTTTTTGTGCACATTGCTGGCGGCCGGCCCAAACTTCAATACGCTAAATCGCGAAAGCGCGATGTTAAAAAAAAGAAGAGTGATTACTCACTCTCCTTTTTCGCCTTTTTGGCTTTCTTTTCGGCGTCTTCTTTTGCCTTGAGTTCTGCCTTTTCGGCTTTCTCTTTCAGAAGATTCTGATAGTCAATCCTCTCCTGATAGCACTCGTCAGAAGGCTTCTTGACAACGGAGATTGCAATCTCAACAAAACCCTCTTCGGTGTCGCACACAATGGGGAAATTGACCTTGTTTGATGCGATGACTCCCACATCTTCACCGATGCTTTCGAGATAATCGTAAATCTTCTTGGTGTAGTCTGAACGAACGATGTTAGCAAGTGCAAGTTTCATGATTTTTTATTCCTTTCTTTCTCTTTCTGTATATAATATACTCCTATTTTTCACAAAAGTCAATATGGGATAATACACAAATCGGCGGCCCGCAAATGAAGTTTATTTGTGCAAAATGCTGGTGCGCCCGGGCGCGAACTTCACTACGTTAAAGCACGAAAGTGAAAGTAAAAAGATGATTACCAAAGGTAACCATCTTCATGCGAAAGAGTTTCAAGACAATGACGAAAAATTTCTTTTTCAATCATACAGTCTGCAAGTCCTGTGTGTTCTTCTTCAAAATCGTTACAATTTGTAAGGAATCTGTAAATGATTTCTGCGGTGTAACGATTTTCGTTACGAGTTGTAACATAATTGTTACTGATGCAAAACTCTCTGTAATTTTCATCGTCTTTGAAAGTGTTACGAGAAAGTTTCAAAGTGTCAACAAAACGAGAACCCCAAGGAAAGAAGAAACGATAACGAGAGGTCGTTATATAACGCTTGGTATTCTGTAACGCTTTGTAATCAAATCTTGCGTTATGTGCAACAAAAATGTTAACATTCCATTCGTTACAAACTCTTCTGAAAATCTTTTCAATTTCGTAAAAAGACTTCAAAACTCTGTAACCTTTGCGAATATCATCCCAATAAGAAGGAATTTTATCTGCAAAGAAAGCAGTTGACATCAAATTGTCATCACAAAAAATGTCTTTGTTTACAAAACTGTAACTTGCATAGACTTTTCCGTTTTCGTCTATAACGGCAAAACCAAAGTCATAAACGAGAGGACAGTCAATGTCATTAGTGGTTTCGGTGTCAAGAATAATGTACTTCATGTGATTTGTTCAAGTTCCTTTCTTAATTTCTGTGTATATATTAACATATTAGGAAGCAAAAGTCAATATGGCAAAATGCACAAAGATGTGTGTCTGATTTTGTGCAATATGCACACGGCGGCCCGGGCAAAACTTTCACGCATTAAAGCGTGAAAGTCAATCTTCAAAATGAAAAATAAATTCTCCTTGCTCAAATCTGACTTCTGAAAGGTCAACAGTTTTATTTATGCCATACCAATCATCGTTACAGTCATATTCTACTCGTATGGTTGCATTCTCATGATTTGTTGCTTTTGCGAGTTCGTATAGTTCTTTTATTGTCACGTTTTTTCTCCTCATCAACTGTAGTGTCAACAAAGTAATTGTTATAAATGCTTTCACCATTCAAAAGCGCAAGAAGGTCAATGTATGCCCATGCTTTTTCTTCGCTTGCAAATACGGCAACAATTGTGCCTGTGCGACTTACTACATCCCATGTTTTAACAGTCATAGTCAAAGCACCCCATATAAGGATTATATCCTACCTCATAATCGCAGTCATCAAAGTCGCTGTCATCGTAGTCATCAGAGTCGTTCCACTCGTCATAATCGAAGTCGTCATCGTGGCAGTGACGCTTAACATCATCATTTGCGGTAAACGCCTTGAGAAAAGCGTCAAAGTCATCATCATTCTCAATTTCTGCTACAAAACCATCAGTGCACTCGTAGATAATCATTTTTTAATCTCCTTTTCAATTTCTGTATATAATATATCACAACAAACTTCAATTGTCAATATGTCAATATGCACAAATCTGCGGCCTCTCTTTTGTACAAACCGACGGAAGGCCCGGCCGCAAACTTCAACACATTAAAGTGCTGAAGTGAAGTTCTTAAAGAATTCGTTTTCAAATTCCTTTGCCATTTTGCGGTTGTCACTATTCTGTAACCACTCTATCGCCCAATCTGTTGCCATGCGTTCATCAGTTAATGCGAAATAGAGTTTATTAACTTCTTTCATATCATCTGTTTTTTCAACGGCTTCGTTATATCTGTCAATCTCGTCTTTCATTGGAGGGACAAAAGCCTTTGTCATTGTATGTCCTACTTCATGAAGAAGAGAAAGAGTTACATCACTAAAACCTTGTGCTATTGGGCAACGGCTAACAAAATCTGCTCGAAAGCACTTGCCACCCAAATCTTTTTTATAATTCGCTTTCTTCCAATTGGGGACAAATATAATTGCTTGGTCATCGTCAATATCACCGAAAGCAAAATAATTAACTGCTTTAGTGTTGATTGACTTTACAAGATATTCGCAAGGGGAAACAATCGCATTGTTTAAAAAGTCATATATAATCTGATTTGCCTTTTTAGGGTGAATACATTTCTTTGCAATCATTTTCGGATTTCCTTTCGTTTTCTGTATATAATATATCACAATTTTTAAGATTTGTCAAGAACTTTTTAAGAAAAATTTTTGGACGCGCCCGGACGTCCAAACTTTAATACATTAAATTGTGAAAAAAAGTCCTTAAAAACTTTTAAGGACTTCCAAGATATTGTGTACATCGTATGCACCATGACCCCACATTTTGCGGTTATTTTCTTCATCGTCGAAAAGGATACCTTTTCCAAGACTTGCTTTGTTCACACCATACTGAACAATCATAATTTTATCCCAATTTACAGACGGAAGATGCTTTTTAAGCCACTTTTTCTTCGTTTCTGCAACTTTTTCATCAAATTCGGCAGTAGAGTTCTTTGCCAACCATGAAATGATATTGATTTTATATCCGTTTTTCTGCAAACGATTGAGATAACGAGCAAGAACAGAAAGATTTACCAAAGGTTTTGCATTTTCATACGGAAATGAGTCACGATTGATGAGATATTCCAACCAATTTTCAACACCATAGAAATCGGCGATTGTGCCGTCCATATCAAAGTTAATTTCTTTAATCATTTTCATCTTCCTTTCTTTTCTGTATATATATTATCACAAATTTATTGATTTGTCAATTGTGTAAATTGCACAAATTTTCGGACGCGCCCGGGCATAAAACTTCATCACGCTAAAGTGATGAAGTAAATGTTTAAAATTGCGTTTGCGGTGTGCATAATTGTTCCGTTAATGCGTTTGTCAATGGTGATATCTTTTATCAAACCAATGAGAGAAACGGCAAGACCAAACCATGCAATTGATATGCCGAAAGTCATTACTAAAATGACATTGATAAGAGTGATAAACGCTCTTAAATCATTCCATTCAAATTGATATTTCATCAGTATGTATCTAAACCCATTATTTCGGCATCTTCAACAGAATAACGCCCTATATAACGAACTTTTGCGCCTGTTCCAAAATTATCATGGACAATATGCCATGCCTCAAACAGATTGTCGCACTCAACAAAGAAATCTTCGCCACTATCAGTATCAGTAAAAAGAAAATCCCACATAATCTCAATTCCTTTCTTATTTCTGTATATAATATATCACAATTTTATGCGTTTGTCAAGTCTTTTTTAAAAAAATTTTTCGGCCGGCCGCGGTTAGAGATCTCTAACTCAATCCAAATAGAAAAGGGAGATTGCTCTCCCTTGTCTATCATGCCTTGCTATAGGCAATCTTCTTGGTCTTTTCAACCTTGACTTCAGACTTGACGACCTTGCCATCGTCAATCAGTGCCTTGCAAGCAGAGGACACCTGACCCACCGTCAGAGCAGTGGCTTCAGCGATAGCGTCACGAGTGAACACACCATCATTGGCGTTGAGGAAGTTGAGAACAAGCGCCCTACGGTCAGCACTCTCACGCTTAGCCTTGCTGTCAGCGCTCTTGCGCTTCTCATTACGAGCGTCAAGCTTGGAGATAAGCTCAACGGAAGCCTTGTCCATATCCTCAGAGATATGAGCGTCAAGAACGGTCTGATAGAACTCACGAATAGTCATTTTGATTTCCTTTCTGTGCCTTTCATGCACTCGATGTTGGTCATCACCCTTATTGTGTTTTTATTATATCATAAGTTTCGAGATTTGTCAAGAGTTTTTTTCGGCTTTTCCGTGAGATTTTTTCAATCGTGTTCGGCGCTCACTTTGCGCTCTTGACTCATCTCTCCCTTTGATGATTTAATTATAGCACAAAACGAGAAAAAGTCAATATGGTAAATTGCACAAATCGGATCTAAGTTTTTGAAGTTCATTTGTGCAAAATGACGACGCGCGGCCGGGTAAAAGTTCATCACTTTAAATCGTTAAAGTTTATGCACCGGCCGCCCTCGGCACAAAAAAGAAAGGCCTTAACGGCCTTTCTTCCATGCGAAGAAGTTTTCATAGAAAACTCTTATCATGCTTTCATCCCATTTATTTGCGAACTCTTCAACGGTTTCTCCGAAGAGATGATATCCGTTATCGACCATTTCCTGAATCATTTTGATTTTATTTTCCATTTTTAAGTTCCTCTCTTTTCTTTTTCTGGTATTATAATATCATGTTTTAATTTGTTTGTCAAGTGTTTTACCAAATTTCTTTAAGGTTTTTTAAAATATTTTTGTTTTCTTCCATGAGAAAATCAAGAATAAGAGTACAAAATTCATACCATTCCTCTCGAGAAATTTCGCCCTTACAATATTGCTGATATTTTTCAATATATTTTTCTTCGGTGGTCATTTTTGTTCTCCTTTTTCTTTCTGATAATAATATATCACAATCCGCTCAGTTTGTCAAGAACTTTTTAAAAATCTTTTCACCACCTTCCAAAACCAATAAGACGCTTTTCACATTCGTCACGTCTTGCAATGCGGCGCGCAAGTTCGTAACCATTTTCAGTACGTTCGTAAATTGATACACTCTTGGCATTCTGTGAAAGATAATTATCAAGAATATTATCAATCTTCTTTTCGGAATTTGCCGTCTCAAAAATCGTGGTGTTTTCGCTCGTTTCAATAATAATCTGAAAATTCTTTGCCTTGCTCATTTTTTTAAAAATTCCTTTCTTTATTTTCTGTATTCATTATAGCACACCACAAATTAAAACATGTCCTTTTAATGGTACATGTTCTTGTTAACTATTTCACAAACGGCCGGCCGCACCGAAAATTTCACCGAAGTGAAGTGTTAAAGTGTGTGAAAAATTCCTCATTCTCTTTTTTATATCTTGCCTTTTCGCTTGCGGCCTTGAACAGACAGAAGATAAGGCCACCGCATGACAGAATCGCCGCCATAACCCAACTTATAACAGAATCCATTTTAAAATCTCCTTTTAATTTCTATATTTATTATATCATAAAATTTTTATTATGTCAACTGTTTCAGAATTTCGATAATATTCTTTTCATCGTATGCCGTTCCGTTCCAATTATTACGGTTATTTTCTTCATCATCAAAGAGAATATCAAAACCATAATTTTCTTTCGGAGTTCCATAAGGAATTACGTAAACATTATTAAATTGAACGCTTTTAAGATGCTTTGCAATCCATTCACGCTTTGCCTGTGCAATGCGTTTATTGTATTCATTCGTTCCGTTCTTTGCAGTCCAAGAGATGATATTAACTTCATATCCGTTACGGATAAGTTTGTTAAGCACTCTTGCGAGAGAGTTCATATTGATTAACGGCTTTGCGTTTACATACGGATTGACTCTTTCATGAATAATATCATCAAGCCAATTATTTTCACCATAGAGATTGGCAATCGTTCCATCCATATCGAAATTAATCTGTCTAACCATTTTTATTACCTCTCTTTCTGTATACATGATATCAAATAAATGCTATTCTGTCAAGTCGTCAAACTGCACAAACTTCTGCGGCCGGATCTGTTTAATTTGTACTTTCGTACTTTAACGTGTTGAAGTTCTGCCACCGCCGCAAACTTTAACGATTTAAAGTGTAATTTGTGCAATATGCACAAAGAGTGGTTAGACTCTTTCGTCTAACCACTTTATCATTTTGCCGCTTGTGCCCTTGATGCGGATTGTGTTTCTGTCCTTGTAGTAGTTCGCCCAGTTGTCGAGGAAGCTTTCAAACTCGCTTGCGTTCATGTTGTAGATGATAACCATATCGTCTATGATTACCACATAATCCCAATTGGTGCTGTGGACTCTTGCGAAGTAGCACCGCTTGATGCTCTCAAAGTCATATCCAATCTGTACACCTGTAAGTGTTGCCTTGGAGGACTTAACGCTTGTATTAGTCTCGGGGATATCGCTTCCCTTGTCGAACGGAGTGTTAGCGTCTTTGGTAGAGCCAAGCCCTTTGACCATCTTGTCGGCTATCTCAGCGAACTCGCCGCCGTTCATGTAGTGCTCGCCGTCGAGGGTGTAGGGTGCGCCCTTGTGCTCGGGGTTGAACTCGTAATGGAAGTTGATGGTGTACTCGGTGCGTGTCATGTGGGGTTCCTCTCTTTCGTTCTTTATGTCTGTATTATACACTATGCCCGCCCGCTTGTCAATATCTTTATCATTCTTTTTTTATATGGTAAGTATATTTGTTTCGTATGGTCACTTTCGCGCTTTAACGAATTAAAGTTTCACGAATGAAGAGAAGTTGAGAAGAGAAGTTACAAGGCTGTAACGATTTGTTATTAGCTTGTAATTAATTATTTGTTTTGGGAATGTTACCTGAATGTCATCATTTTGTTACCATTTGTAACTTTTTCAATTTGTTACAAAAAATTAACAATTGTAATTTTTTGTTACCATTTTGTAACCGGGGTGGTTTCTAGGAGATTACAAAAAGTTACAAAATGGTAACAAAGGCCCTGGAAACAATTTCTTCCGAAATTAAAATTTTAAATCATGTATTTTCACTTATAAAATATTACTTATATAATAGTGAGGTGATTTTATGGCCATTGGACGCGAAACTGGTATGGAGCATGTTAAAAATTTACTTGCCACCACTTGGCATTTTAGTTTATATAATTCTGATTCAAATATACGTCTTTGGTCTTATTATGAAAGTCTTTCAGATTTTTTAAGAGATCAAGAATAGCAATTTTATGATGCTTTGGGTGTAAAAGATATTCAAGGATTAAATAATATGTTATAGACTATTAATATAGATTACCGTCTTAATGATTTAAATGCTGGTGGAAAAATTTATAATTAGATTAAATAGGATTATATTTTAACAGATGCTTCTACCAAAACACAATCACTTACTCGTGAAGATAATATTATGCAAATGTTTGCTGAATTAATTAATACATCAGATATTGGACAAGCCATGATTTCTGATTTTTTAAATACACGTGGCTCGACTTAGGATATTGGTATATTTAGTGAATTTTTTAAAATTTTAACCACTGTATTTAATGGAATAATAATTCCTGGTGAACCAATACATCTTGAATTCACTGCAAATAATACTTATAGTTCTACTGGTTATTATAAGAAAAACAATATTTTAGGTGAAGCCTCCATTAAATTAAATTTTGGTAAGGCATTAGTCCCTGGCGATATTAAAATTGAAAATAGTTAGTTTGTTGTTACCGGCGAACCAACTGATTTTACTAAAGCAGTAAAAAGTGTAATTGGTAGTTAGGTTAGACCCGCATTAAAAGCATATTTAAATAAAGAATCTACATTGCGGCCTTTTGCTAGAGAAATTTATGATGAAAGTCCATAGAAATGGCGTGATGTTGTTAATAGTTATATTAAAAATAATTTTCCTGACATTGATTTAGAATTTGCAAATAGTATTGAATTAAACCATTCTTCTGGTTCTGTATCTGGTTATTTGGGCGAAGTACAATCGCATTTATATTTTGTCGAATTATTTAAAGATGTAAAAGACGCACACATTATCGATGCGGGCGCCTCCTTTATTAAAAGTATGAGTGGTGGTACTCAAATGGACCCTGCTGACACCGTAGTAGCTATAGCCAATCATATTTTTAATATTTAGGTTAAAAACTACGCCAAAGGTGGTGCAGAATGGGGTGGTAATACAAAAAGTAAAATAATTTAGACATTATCTGGTGAAAAAACAATTCGTGATTATTCTAGTGCTGAAGGTTTTGTTTTAAACCGATTATAGATTAGTAATAGTAATCTATTAGATTTCTTTGGTGCGGCAACATGGCATAATCTAAATCCAGAATATGCTAATGATCCAAAGTATAATGAATATACTGGAGTTTATTCAGAATTTCAAGATGTTTTTCAATCCTTAAAAAGCTCATTTGATACATTTTTACCTAATATAATACGTTTAACCGCCATTTTAGATGGAGTAGAAGATTTATAGTATGAAAATTTTTATTTTTAGAAAGGAATTATGATACCTGCCTCTGCAATTGTAGACTGTGTTTTAGATGGTTTAATGGGTGCAAAAGATACTGTTTTTAAATCTAGTTATGAAATGTATCCTAGTAGTTCTCATTTTACTTATCAACATCCTTTTGAAGATAGTTATGGAGCATATGCTAAAGAAACAACGATTTCATGGAAAGTGACTATTAGTTTTAGTGCTGTACTACATAAAATTGGATTATAATCCAAAAATTTGACTTTTCCATCGGATTGTGTTATAATTAAACCATGGGGACAATCCATCCCTAAATCGTGTGTTGTAGGAAGTATTGATACATGGCGAGAAATCGATTGAATCTCAACTTCCAACTCGAGTCGGCTGTAGACAGGGCCGCCTATGTGCAAGATTACATGGCGGCCCTTCCGTTTGAACCCTCCGCGGAAGAGTTGGAAACGATATCGAATTATATCTTGTGGGGCAAAAGCGCGAATGGTAAAAATCCCCAGCAAGAAAAGTATGTGGAATTAAAGAAATGGACATCTGATCCAGTCGAAAGTCTCGAAGGTTTATTGGAATAGCCGGGGTTTTTAGAAGCCAATTTGCGGCGGCCGTCTGATCCGCAGACACGTATTCCACGAACTGTATTCAATCGCGCGCGAGTACTGGAGACCGCGCCGGAACATTTAATTTAGGTTTATGAAGAGTTGTTTAGATAGATTGATACAATTGAACTGACTTTAAATTATTATGAATTGTTTACAGGAAAACGAAAACTGCCGCCGCGTGATAATTTAATCAAGCGGTTTAGTGAGGAGGAGTAGATACGACTTAATGAGCGGGCGCTTGAGTTGACATAGTTTAAATATTTGAAATTAAAACATTTGTTAGTTGAGTTGCGCTCAGAGTAGTATACATATTACGATATGCACAATAATAAGGTTTATCCACATGTAGAATCTCAAGAGCCGATCTACATGGAGGAGTAGATAAGAATTGGGGAGGATGTGAGTGTCTTTCCCGTAGGGTTGAATGACGGGTCAGACTTGGCGGCCAAGATATTTGCATTACCTTTCCCGCAACCGTCAGATTTTAATGAGGAAGAGTTGTGGGGTGTGACGCGGCGTCTGTGGGAGAAGCCGAAGAAGATGACAATTGATTTCACTAATGAGGCCCACATTTTGAACCTATATATACAGCGCGCGGACCTTTTGGATGCGCAGGAGGAAGACCCCGCACAGATTTATGGTGCTGCCGCAGGTGTGGTGAATACACTGATCTATTATGAGGAGTGCGCCCAATTATCTCCTTTACAGAAGGATTTGCTTGAAATGAAGTTGCATAAAGTGCCCAATTTTGACATCGCGGCCGACCTTAATGCACGTTATGGCAAGTCTTACAATGAGAATTACATATCCACCATCTATCGTCAAAAGATTATTCCCCAAATTACAGGCGCGGCCAAGGCACATCGCGAGATATTAGAAAATATTTTCTTTCCCGAAAACTTTAAACGGTGCCGTGATTGCGGCCACATGATTCTGATGTCTCCGCGTTATTTTATGCGCCAATCCAAGGCACCTGATGGGTACGCGCCCCGCTGCAAAGCGTGTGACAAACAAAGGAGGGCAAAGAAAAATGAAGCCAATGGATAAATTACTAAAATGTATTCCAACTTTAGAGCCGATTGAATTTGCCGGCCTCGCGCGTCTTTTGGGCGTCAGGCTAATTGAGGTACCAAAAGAAGGTGATCCATATGCGCGCTCTTTTACTGATATACTTGCAGACGTGTTGGATAAATTTGAACATTCTAACAGGGCAGCCAAGCGGCAAGTGCTCCAATTGGTTGATAAACGAGGGAGCAAGCCGCGGGAGGATATAAATGCCAGTAATTCCGAAAATACCTAAAGGTACTTCATCCTCTGTTTCAAAATACTGTGACCGCTGTGGTCGCTCATTGCCTCTTTCTTAGTTTTCTAAGGCGCATAGTGAATTTTATTCAGATGGTTACTTACCGTGGTGCAATGCTTGCATTGCCGAACGAATAGACGCGGAAGGCGACAATTGGGAGTATATTGATAAGCTGTGTATGTGGGCCGGTATCCCATTTATTGTAAAGGAATGGGAAAGAATAAAAGACATCACCATGCCTGGAGAAACCTGGCCCACGTATGCAAAGATCTTTTGCACAGATGATTATATTTCTCTTGGATGGGGCGACTATTATAGGTAGTATAAAAAATTAAAAGAAGTCGGTCTTATGGAAGAGGAGATACCCGAAGTGCGCGAGCAGAGATATAATGATTTGCGGCGCAAATGGGGTGAGAACTATGCGGATGAAGAGTTAAATCATTTGGAAGATCTTTACCGCGGCCTGATGAATACATAGAATATAAGCGGTGCGCTGCAAATAGACCAGGCGCAAAAGCTGTGCAAATTATCACTGGAGATTGATAATCGGATACGTGCTGGCGACAAGGAGGTTGATAAATTCATGTCCTCTTATGATAAAATTATCAAGAGTGCTGAATTTACACCAAAGAATACGAAAAATGCGACCGACTTCGACTCATTTGCCGAGGTGGCATATTGGCTGGAGAAGCATGGTCGAATTAATAAATTTTATGATAACGTAACGCGCGATGTTATAGATGAGACTCTCAAAAATATAGAGTCATATAATTAGCGACTTTACATAAATGAAGGCGGCATCGGTGAAGAGATAACACAAAGGCTACAAGCTCTTCATGCGGTGAATGACATAGAGAAAGAAAACTTCTATGGTATACAACAAGACTTCGATGAAGATGAATATCAAAACGAAGCATTTGTTATAGATGAGGATGAAGATTTTAATCCTGAAGGTGAAATTGAATGAGTGCTATATAGTTACTGGACCCAAATTTGGTTCAATTCAACACTCAAGATAAAATATACCATGATGGTATTGAGTTAGAGAAAGGTGTAGTTATCACGCCAGCGTTTTTAGAAAAGAATGAAGATTTAATTGCCGATTGTATACAAACTTTCACGGCATATCCGGATGTATTCCTGGATTTGATAACTCCATCTAATTCAACCTTCTCTCTTTTCCCATTTCAACGAGTTTTCTTGCGAGCGTGCATGCGGTATACATCAATATATATTACTGCGGCCCGTGCTACGTCGAAGACATTCCTTTCATACTTGCAAAATATTGTCAATGTGTCTTTTTACCAAATCATGTGTCTTCTATCGTTGCGCCGAATAAAAGCCAGGCCGCGAAGATAACCAAACAAAAGATACAAGAGATTTGGCGCATCTGGCCGCTGCTTAAATAGGAGCTAGAACCAGGTAATACTGATGGAGTACATGCCAACTTTGGTAAGGATTATGTTGAACTTTACTTTAAAAATGGCAGCAAGCTGACGGTAGTCGGCGCGCTAGATTCAGACCGCGGACTTCGTACTCATGCGACTCTTATAGACGAAGCGCGCGATCAGGATGGGGATGCGATTGCGGAGATCATACTTCCGCAAATGAACGTTTCAAGACGTATGTATAATGGTGCGGTCAATCCGTATGAGCGTGTAAATACACAAGTTATATACGCAACATCTGCTGGTACAAAAGCATCATACGCCTACGAAGCGCTTATAGATACTTTTGAGAAAGCAATCATTGACCCAAAATCTGCCTTTTGTATTGGTCTGGATTACAGAGTTCCAATGCAACACAATCTGATTACGCCATCCTTTGTTAAAGGACTTAAACTTTCACCTGCTTATAATGAAACCACATTTGCGGCCGAGTATCTTGGTATGTGGCTTGGTGGTAGTGATGAATCCTGGTTTGATTTTGAGAAACTTACGAAGTATCGCAAAATTAAAAATCCGGAATGGCGTCAAAAATTTGTAGCCGATAATAATATTTTTTACTTAATTTCAGTAGACGTCGGTCGATTACATGACCAAACGGTCGCGTGTATCTGGCGTGTCAACGTTCGTGATAATAAATACTTTTCAACTCTTGTGAATTTATTTGTCCTTGGTCGTTAGGCAGAGAGTAAGACTTTTACGTAGCAAGCAATTGACCTTAAAAAGT
>Ga0265298_10004544_pt1 | contig 17707 bp, 21 predicted proteins | sample AusTroGonzalo_MG_3_FD_193486 | JGI IMG/M metagenome (GOLD analysis project Ga0265298, IMG submission 193486) | Bovine rumen microbial communities from tropical cattle in Woodstock, Queensland, Australia - Gonzalo_01 | ecosystem: Host-associated > Mammals > Digestive system > Stomach > Rumen ... | reverse complement strand
GCTGCCGACGGTAATTTTTGATTACACCATAACTCTCGCCATACACGGTTTCATCAGCCGTAATCCAATGCGTCAAAAAAACCGGATACAGGTCGTGTTGCCGACCATAGAAGCAAAACACGTCGGCACCACCCAGTTTATACTTTTTATCGAATTGCATCGCATGCGCCCAAACACTGCCATAATAAGCGGTCGAATCGTCGCTTAACGGCCTAATCTCGTGTCTGACATTATAATTAAAAAACAATTCTTTTATGCCGTATGCCTTGGTTGCCAATTTCAGCCCTGTGGCTTCAGCCTCCAATAGTCGCAAATATTGCAGACCCGCATCCTTAGCGTCAAAATGCTCTCCACCAGCCAGTATGCCTTGGTTGAACATAGCGCGCCACTGGGCATCCTCGTTGCCGCTTTCAAGTGCAAAATTAATACTATTGGCCAAATGGATTGCAGCATCGTCGAACTCCTCCAAGAAACATTGGTTCACGCCCATCATGTTCTGCACGAAGGCCCTCTCATACAAACGATTGCCAAAATAACGGTCGGCGGAATCCAAGGCAGCTGTAGCTTCCACATATTGGTCCATCCAATGCAAATGCCTTCCCATCTGGAAAAAGGCACGGGCAGCAGTGAGACTGTCGCCTGCCCGAAGTGCATAATCTGCAGCGTTTTTGAAAGATTGCAAAGCCAAACTATCGGCATAAATCGTCTGCAAGTCGTAACCCTTGTAAAGCGCAGCCAAGGCAGCCTTTTGGGGTTGTCCTTTTTTGGCGAAATAGGCAGGGGCACCATCAAGGTCGGGAGAGGTGTAGATGCGGTTCATCACCTTATCAAACAAGAAGTTACCATTCGATTTGGTGGGATCAGTGGCATCGCGGTCGTCGCCATAGATGGCGCGGGCTTGCAGCAAAGCCATCTCCATGCGTTGGGCCTCGCTGAAATAAACTTCCATATGCATTGCACTATCAATTAGGTGTAAAGCATTGTCGGGATAGGTTTCCAAAACGGATTCGGCTTGACGGAGCAAGTGCTTCGCCTCGCGTTGTGACGGGTTGCAAGCGGTCAAGGCCAACAACAGACTACCAAAAATCAAACGGCTTATTTTCATAAGGGCAAAATTACGGAATAATGTGTTTGCGTTGCATAAAATCGAATTTTGGTGCAAAAGTAGCGCAAGGAAAAAGGCCGTTGCCAAAATTACAGACTTCTTTTCGGCTTTTACAAACAATTTTCCGCAGAAAAAATATGACACACTGGAAATCAAATGAATACAGAATTGATTTTACAATTCACACAGAGGAAAAATATAGTTTTATGGCAACCCAAAAACCTATATTTTGACCTCTTTCCGCATGGCGTGGCGTACGGTAAGGAAGGCCGAAGTACAGCCTACCGCCAAAATCGTGGCGAAAATCAGCAGCACATCCTTGAGCTTCAAAAGGACGGGATAGGCATCCACGACATAGTTGCCACCCGTGCCGAACTTCACAAAACCGAACTGCTGCTGCAAAAGCACCAAAACGATGCCCAATAGCAAGCCGATAATGCCACCCGCCACCGAAATCAGCAGGCCTTCATTGAGGAAAATGCGCTGAATCAAATGTTTGTCGGCACCCATCGACTTTAGGATTTCGGTGTCCTTGCGCTTGTCAATCATCAGCATCGAGAGCGACCCGACCACATTGAAAGTGGCCAAAATCAGGATGAAAGTGAGGATGACATAAACAGCCCACTTCTCGGAACGCATGATTCTGTATAGCGTTTCTTGTTGTTCCTGCTGGTTTTTCACGGTGAAATTTTCCCCAATTATGGTGTTCACTTCTTTTTTCACCTTGTTTATATCCGTATTCGGAGCGGTGAACAATTCCACATTCGAGGCTTTGTTTTCATATTCAAGCAGTTCCGATAGCCAATAGAAAGGCACGAGTACCAATTTTTCGTCCTGTTCCTGCTCGGTGGAAAATACGCTGCGCACAGTCAGCACATCGGAATTGAAACTGTTTTCGAGGCTCATCATGGAGGCATTGCCGCGCTTGGGCACATAGACACGCACCATCGCATAAGGATTATAGGCATTAATGCCCAGATACCATGCCACGCCCGCACCTGGAACAGCAAAACCATTTTCGCCATTGGAAAGCAGCAAGCCGTTTTCGCCAAAGACGATTTCGTTCATCCGCCCAATCTCCTGATATTCAATGCCGACACCTTTCACTTGGCCAATGTGCTGCTTGTCGTTGGCACGGAAAAGCGCGTCTTCGGTAATCGTGGGAATCACATGGCCAACGCCTTGGATTTCTTTGAGTTGTCCCAAAGGAAAAGCGGTCAAGTCTATGGTCTTGCCTTTCACGGCAGAAATCTGCAAATCGGGTGTAAGGCGGTTGTTCATCGAAGAAATCACCTTCTCCAAGCCGTTGAAGGCCGACAGCACCACGATGAGCGCAAACGAACCCACGCTAATACCCAAAATGGAAATCCATGTGATGATATTGATGAGGTTGTGGCTCTTCTTGGCCAGCAGATAACGGTTTGCTATGAAAAGCGGCAGTCTCACTTGTCGGGATGGAGCAAGTTGTCAATGTTTTCGATATAATCCAGCGAGTCATCCTCGAAGAAGCGCAGTTCCGGGATGATACGCATCTGATGGCGCACACGATTACCCAAAAGTCCTCGAATAGCCTTGCCGTTTTGGGCCACCTCCTCCACCACTTTTTTCTTGTCGTCGACACCGAAGACACTCAAGTACACATTGGCATAACCCAGATCGGACGTGACCTTCACATGCGTCACAGTAATCATCAGCATCGGGACTTTCGGTTTCAGTTCCTTTTGAAAAATATCACTTAATTCCCTTTGTATCAGTCGGTTTACTTTCTCTAATCTTTTGCCGTCCATGATTCCAAATTCAAAGATTCAAAATTTAAAGATTTAAGATTCAAAAATTTATGAGGGTGCAAAAATAGGCAATTCTTTTGAAATCTTTCGGAAAAGCGTTCAGTAAACTGAAAATGTTTATTTTTGCGGAAAATATACAACTATGGCTGTATTGACAATGTTCTATGGAATCATCATTTCCATGTATTATTATGACAACCGTCAGCATCATTTTCCCCATATTCATGTCAAATGTCAGGACAAGGAAGCGGTGATTAGGATTCCTGATGGCGAAATTATCGAAGGAGAACTTCCACAAGGAAAGAACAAACTCGTTCAGGCATGGTTGGAAATACATAAGGATGAACTGATGGCAGACTGGGAGTTAGCCTCCAACGGAACCAATGTCTTCCAAATTGAACCTCTAAAGTAATAAAATATGAACCCTCGTGTAAAATCAGTGAAAGCGGAAAGCAATTATATTTTGCTGTTGGAGTTTGCCAATGGTGAAAAGAAACGCTTTGATGTTTCACCCTATATTGGGAAAGGCGTTTTTGCTCCTCTTTCCGATGAATCGTTTTTCCGCAGGGTAAAAGTCTTCTTGGGAAGCATCCAATGGCCTAATGGGGCCGACCTTTGTCCTGACACATTGTATTTGGATTCAGTAAGCGTGTAAATATATAAAGTCCAATACTTTCACGCAACGCAAGATGGAGACAAGGACACTTTATGCCTCATCTGTGAGTCCAGAAGCGGTGTTTTGTACGATGCCCTACGACCAACTATGTGAAAACCATAGGAGTACGTTCAAGATTTATCCCAATCCTGCCAACGGCTGCATAATCATTGAAGGCACAGGCACTATGACCGTCTCCAACGCCCTCGGGCAAATCATTCTGACCAAAGAAATCAAAGGGAAGGATAAGGTGGAATTGCCGCAAGGGTTGTATTTCGTGAAAATGGGTGGAAAAACACGTAAAATCGTAGTGGAATAATTTTCGCACGCAGAATTCGCTGAAATCGCAGATTCGACGGAGTCATTTATGGGAAGCGCAAAGCGACGACAAGTATATATCCGGTAGGTTCCGCGGATTCTGCGATTTCTGCGTGAAAAAAATCATTCTTTCCGCTTCGAGTCCATCAAAATCGTCACAGGTCCATCATTGAGCAATTCCACGGCCATCATGGCGCCAAACTCGCCGCTTTGCACTGGTCGGCCTGAAATTTCGGCGAGATGTTTCAGGAACATCTCATATAAAGGTATGGCCACCTCGGGACAGGCGGCGCGAATGAAACTCGGACGGTTGCCTTTTTTAGTCAAGGCGTGGAGGGTGAATTGGCTCACTACGAGGAAAGAGCCTTCTACTTGGTTGATGTCGAGATTCATGGCATCGTTCTCGTCGCTGAAAATGCGGAGTTTGGTGAGTTTTTGGCAAAGCCAATCCACATCCTCTTGCGTGTCGGCTTCCTCAATGCCGAGCAGAATCAGCATTCCCAAGCCGATTTCAGACTTCACCTTGCCGCCAATCGTAACGGAAGCGTGCGTAACTCGTTGTGCTACAATGCGCATAGCCTTAATGCATTAGTTTGAAAATCATTTCCCTATACAAATCTTTCTCGCTCACCTCGCCGCTTTCGTAGCCCTTCGATTTCAGGTCGAACTCTCGTAAAATGGAGATGTTGCGGATGCAAACCTGCGGCGGATAATTGCGGGCTGCCGTTTGATAATCCCTTACAAAATAAGGATTTACACCCAACAAACTCGCCAAGCCCCCTTGCGACTTGTCGGCGGACAAGTGTAGCTTGAGAATTTTGGTAAAATAGCCGTAAAGCGTTATTGTCGTGACCAACAGCGGGTTGTCCTTGCCGTTGTCGCCGAAATAGTTCACGATGCGATTGGCTTTCAGTATATCGCGGTTGCCGATGGCGTTCTGCAACTCGAAGACGTTGAAATCCTTGGAGATGCCGATGTTGCGTTCTACGTCAGCGTCGTCGATGCTTTTGTTTTTGGGTAAGGCTATGGTCAGTTTTTTCAGTTCGTTGGCGATTTTGTGGAGGTCGGTGCCAAGAAAATCGGCCAGCATTTGCGTCGCCTTGGGCGTGATGCTGTAGCCGTCGGCCTTCAGGTAGTTCTGAATCCAACCTGGTATATTGCTGTCGTACAGCTTCTTCGACTCAAACCAAACGCCTTTCTTGTCAATCTTTTTGGCCAAGGTCTTGCGCTTGTCGAATTTTTTGTATTTGTAGGCAAAGACGAGAAGCGTGGTCTCGGGAATCGTGTCGAGATAAGCCTCAAATTTCTCCAAGTCCTTCACATCCTGCGCCTCCTTGACGATAACCACCATGCGCTCGCCCATCATCGGGAAACTGCGGGCGTGGTTGGCGATGGTTTCCACATCCACGTCGCGACCATAGAGCACAATTTGGTTGAAAGCGCGGTCGGCTTCGTCCAAGGCTTCGTTCTCGATGGTGTCCGAAATCATGTCGATGAAATACGGCTCCTCGCCCGTCAGGAAATAGATGGGTGCGAAGTTCTTCTTGTGGATCTCGGAAAGAATCTGTTCGTAAGTCATCAGAACTTCAAGTGCTTGACCGTGATGCCGTTATTAATGAGTTGCCGCAGCGAATCAATGCCGATGCGGAGGTGTTCGCCGACAAAACTCTGGCTCACTTTCTTGTCGCTCGCCTCCGTTTTGACACCTTCGGGTATCATGGGGTTGTCGGACACCAAAAGCAGCGCGCCCGTCGGGATTTCGTTGTAGAAACCGACAGAGAAGATGGTCGCCGTTTCCATATCGACAGCCATGCAGCGGGTTTTGCGGAGGTATTCCTTGAATTCCTCATCATGTTCCCACACGCGGCGGTTGGTGGTGTAGACCGTCCCTGTCCAATAGTCACGGCCATAGTCGCGGATGGTGGTTGAGATGGCTTTTTCGAGGCTAAAGGCCGGCAGCGCAGGCACTTCGGGCGGAAAATAGTCATTCGAAGTACCCTCGCCACGGATGGCTGCAATTGGCAGAATCAAGTCACCTACCTTATTCTTCTTTTTAACGCCGCCGCATTTGCCGAGAAACAGCGCGGCTTTAGGTTTTACAGCGGCCAATAGGTCCATGATGGTGGCCGCATTGGCACTGCCCATGCTGAAATTGATAATGGTGATTTCTCCGTCGGTGGCGCACGGCATCGAGCGGTCGCGCCCGACGACTTCCACGCCTTGCCATTCGGCGAAGCGGTCGACATAATTCTGGAAATTGGTCAGTAGGATGTACTTCCCGAACTTCTCCAACGGCAAGCCCGTATAGCGCGGCAGCCAGTTTTCAACTATTTCTTGTTTGGTTTTCATTTGATTTCTAGTATTTGTGCAAAGGTAAGAAAACAATAATAATTTAATCGGGCAATTGTTTCAGTAACTCCTTAATCGCTTTGTCTGCAATTGAATCTTGATCAGATTTATCGTAAAGCGCCAGCAAATAAACAACACCTTCTTCAATCTCAACCATTACATTCACATAGGTAATGACTCGAACACCACCACTTTTCCCACCACCTTTTGAATGTATTGCCAATCGAATTTTGTGGACGCCATGACCCAAACTTACCCCCATCATAGGATTCTTCCTCAAATCCTTTACGAGAGCCTTGACATCATCGGACAATGAATGATAACGCTTGAGCAGTCTTTTGAAATCTTTATCAAAAGATGCCACGGATTTAATTTTATAACTCATCGAGCAACTCCTCAATAGGTCTTCCAACCTCTTTACCTTCTTTAATAAGTTTTAATTCCCTGAAAGCCTCATGAAGACTTTGCATTACCTGCTCCTCTGAATCCTCTTGAGGCTCCGATGCCTTTTCTGTTTCTGCCTTCCGTTCCCGACGAATCTTGCGAAGCGACTTTAAGGCCCGCTCCATCATGGTCTCATCCGTCACGATGTAACTCATCTCACGCTGCAAAGCCGATGTCAATTGTACTGTTGTCATTGTTTTTGCCTTTTATAACTTTGCAAAAATACATATTTTTCTGAAAACACATATAGGTATTTGTTTTGAAATAACATAACACTTATGGACGTATCATGAAAACATCTCATCAAGTGTGAGACAATTTGTCCTCCTCCTGACTCTTTAAATCAACCCATAGTTCGTAGCAAATGCCAAAGCTTCGCTGATGCTGTCAACTTCGAGTTTGCGAAATAGTTTCTTACGGTGGTATTTCATCGTATCCACTGAGCGGAAGAGGCGGGCAGCAATCTCCTCTGTTGTGTAGCCTTGCGCCGACAACATCAGCAGGTTTTGCTCGGTTTCTGTGAGGACAACGGGAACGCTGTCGTGCCACTTCCCATCGGCCAACGAATACTCGCGTAAGTCGTGGTTGCCCACGATGCCGTTGCCGTTTTCCGTCACACGCCACATCCTCACATTGCCGAAATCCTTGCGCGGTGAGAGTGAGAACGAGCAGAGAGCAAGCCACAACTGTCCTTTTGAATTCAGTTCCAGCGGGGTGAGCCGGTGATTGACTATACGACTGCAACCATTTTGTATGAAATGGAAATCATAGCTGATGACAAACTCCATCTTTTCCGCCACGTCTATCCGCGAGAACTCCTCGAAGCCTACGCGGTTGATTTCGAGCAGCATCGCCCGTTCTTCTTTAGGCACAAAATTGAAGTACAAGGCATAGCCCATATCCTTCATGCCTATCGGAGTCAGCATCGGATTTTCCGAAACGTAAAGGAAATCGCGTTTGTGGTAGTCGATAATGTAGATGCTGTTGGTCGATGTCCTTGCAACAGCGGCCACCGCCTCAATCTTGGGCCACACACGCTCATAGTCAGCCTCCGTAATGCCGTCCACTCGATTTTTATTTATGAAGAAGTCGTCAATTTGAGTCATAACTGCTGTAAGTCTTTGATATAGTAACGGCTTTATTTCGTTTTTATTGACTACCCTTTCGGGTAGTTTTTCGTGTTCCATCGGCTGTTTCACCCTTTGGGGTAAGGCTTTTTTCGATGTAAAACGTTATTTTTGTAGCCCAAACAAAAAACATAACGTATATGACAAAAAGACTCGTCCTCACAATTCTGGCAGCAATGACCTTTATTTTCGGTCATGCCCAATCTTACACCTATGTTGAAAACGAATTCATCATTTGGTTGGAGCAAGATGTTGATGCTTCGACCTTTGCCGCTAATTCCAATGCTGGAATAACACCCAAAAGGCAACTATCCAAAAGGCTGAATATCTGGCTTTTCGAAATCTCGGACAACAAAGAACCGAGAGCGGAAAAAATGCACCGCTTGATAAGAAACAGCGATGTGCGCGTCATTCAAAACAACCACACCAACATCACGTTGCGCGAGGCAATCCCCGATGACCCTTATTACAGTATGCAATGGGCACCAGCCATTATGAGCCTGCCACAAGCTTGGGAGGAGTTCACCACGGGCGGTGTTACGGCAACAGGAGACACTATCGTCGTGGCCGTCATCGACGGAGGCTGCGATTGGGGTCACGAAGACTTGAATTGTTATATAAACACCCATGAAATCCCCAACAACGGAATCGATGACGATGGCAATGGTTATATCGACGACTATCACGGCTGGAATGCATACAACCACAATGGTTATGTCAGTAGCAACAACCACGGCACCCATGTTTCGGGCATCATCGGGGCGGTCGGTGACAACGGAAAAGGCGTTTGTGGGGTAAATTGGAACGTGAAAGTTTTGCCCATCTGCGGTAGTTCGGGCAATGAATCTATTGTCGTAGAGGCCTATTCCTACGCTTTGGAAATGCGGGCGCGATATAATGAAACTAACGGCGAGGAAGGTGCTTTCATCGTGTCTACCAACTCGTCTTTCGGCGTCGATTACGGCAACCCCGACGATTATCCCATCTGGTGCTCGATGTATGACGAAATGGGCAATGTCGGCATATTGAGTTGTGGAGCTGGCCCGAACATAAATGTGAATGTCGATGTGGTAGGCGATGTTCCGTCAGCCTGTCCGGGGAATTATCTGATTGGCATCACTAATACCACCTCCGCTGATGTGAAGTACGGCAGTGCGGGTTATGGCATCGAAAACATTGACATTGGCGCACCAGGTACAAGCATCTATTCCACAATGCCCAACAACAACTACGGCAACATGACTGGAACCTCAATGGCCACTCCACAAGTTTCTGGAACCATTGCGCTGATGTATGCCGCCCTGCCCGAGGAAATGATGCAGGTATGCAAAAGCGACCCCGCAAATTTCTGCCTTTCAATGAAACAATCCCTCTTTGATGGTGCCGACCACTTGCCTTCTCTCGACGGTTTGGTAGCGGAGGGAAGAAGACTGAACGCATACGGGGCAATAGAAAACGCATTAAATGGTACCATCACGCCTACTTTGATTGGCGAAGTGAAGATTGATGGCGAGCCCATTTTCGGACAAACCTTGACCGCAATTGCCGATTTAATTGCAATACCAGCCATTCCCGATTTAGGTGAATTGACTTACCAGTGGAAGAGAGATACAACGGATATTGAAGGGGCTGTTCTCTCGACTTATACATTGACAGAAGATGATGTCGACGAGCGAATCTGTGTGCAAGTCACAGCTGAAAACTGTTTAGGAACCGTAATTTCTCCTTTTATTGGTCCTGTTATTAAGGCAGAGCAAGAAATGCCAGAAGCGCCTCAAATGGAAAGCCGAACAGAAACAAGTATCACTCTTGTTGCCATAGATAGTTGTGAATACAATATCAACGGTTCGGATTGGCAATCATCCCCAATCTTTGACGGCCTGACACCAAACACCGCCTATGTTTTCACACAACGCAAAATGGAAACCAGATCACATTATGCCTCTCCAGTAAGCCCTGAAGCTACATTTTGTACGATGCCTTATGACCAAGTTTGTGAAAACCATAGAAGTATCTTCAAAATCTATCCTAATCCCGCCAAAAGATACGTAATGGTTGAAGGAAGAGGCTTATTGACTATCGTAGACACCCAGGGCCAAATTGTTTTGACTAAAGAAATCAAAGGCAAAGAAAAGTTGGAATTGCCGCAGGGATTGTTTTTCGTGAAATTAGGCGGTGAGACAAAGAAAATCGTGGTGGAATAATCGCATCAGCCTCGGTCTCACCTGGTGTATCGGCAAAATGGAATTGGAGCAAAAAGGCCGCCAAGGTGCCGCCTATTGAAATTTGCATATACGCCGGAAATGAGGAGAAGAATAGGCTGTAAAAGTAAAATTCTTGCATCCAATAATAAAAATATATATTTTTGCAGGGCAAAATACATCAATCGTATGCAAACCACAACGACAACTATAAGGCAAACTAATACAGCCACTTCTTTTCGCCCCAAAAAAAAGGTTTACCCGAAAACCTTGAAAGGTTGCTTCTCTTTCGAAGAGTTCCAAGACTTGTTGAACGAGAAAATTAGAAAGCATTATGAAGAGGTATGAAATCTATGTTCGTAATGTGTAACACATGACCCACTACCCCATAAAAATACTGATGGCCTTCGGCTGCACCTTCGAACCTGAGGGCGACGAGTTCTTCGAGTGGCTGATGCGCAATGGCTACCCCGAGTTGGGCGCCTTGAGCCGCACCATACAAGGCGACACCAAGGCCAAGGACTGGCTCATGGAGCACAATTTCCCCCAACTCGCCGCCATCGACAGCGTCATCGACAAAGAAGAAAAAGCCGAGGAATGGCTCCTGAAAAACCATTTCGAGGTCAATCTGGCTTTCGCAAAAGCTGTCAATCGGGACGATGATGCCACAGATTGGCTCGAAAAAAACCAACTCCAGATTTTCATAGTCATCGCCGACAAGATTCGCAAGTATTTGGACGACAAATATTTAGACTACCACAAAATCCATTTTTAATTTCAAGCGAAATTTTTTGGCCTACATAACGGAAAAAAGCCTAACTTTGCCGCCAATCAGAAAAGAGTAAAATCAAAAAATCATACGAAAATGAAAAAAGGATTAAACATCGTCATCAACGTCTTGCTGTTTGCCGTGATTCTGTTCCTCGCATGGCAAGTCGTCAAGAGCATCCAAGCTCCCATCAAGTTCAACAACGCGCAAAAAGCCCGCGAGTCGCAAGTCGTCGAACGCTTGATTGACATCCGCAACGCCGAAGTGCTCTACAAGAACGCCAACAACAAGTACACGGCCAGCTTTGACACATTGATTGACTTCTGCCAAAACGCAGAAATCCCGATTGTGAACATCATCCCCGACCCGACCGACACCACTTTCACCCGCACCATCAACGACACGTTGGGCTATGTGAAAGTCGTGGACTCCATCCGTGGCAAAAGGGAAAACTTCAACATCCACGACCTGAGTCTGGTGCCTTTCAGCAACCCGACCCAGAAGTTCGAGCTGGAAGCCGGCTTCATTCCGCGTAATGGTATCGCCATCCCCGTTTTCGAAGCCCGCACACCTTACGAAGTTTACCTGAACGGTCTCGACAGACAGCGCATCCTCAACGCCAAAGCCGAAAAGGAAAGCATCAACCGTTACGCTGGCCTGAAGGTTGGCTCGATGGAAGAAGCCTCCACCGACGGCAACTGGGAGAAACTCTAAACGGTTAGGATGAATGACGGCATCGTTGAATCCTTACATCTCAGCGTTCGACGAGGGTTTTGATGTCGAGAAGTCATCGCAATACAGAATGACCATCCAATTCTCGTTGGGTGGTTTTTCTTATGCCCTGCTCGACGCGACCAAAAGGACCCTCATAGGATTGGAATGCTACCAGTCGGACCAACTGACCGAGACAGAAGAAATGTTTCGCGCCTTGGAAAAAGCCTTGGACTCCAAAGGCTTGACCAACAAGCCGTTATTGTCCGTGACTTGCCTCATCGACGACCGCATCAACACCTTCGTGCCAATGGATTTGTTCGATGAAAGCAAAAAAAACGACTATCTTGAGTTCCTATTTCAGACTTCAAGCGGGCAAGTCATTCTAAACGAGACACTTGAACGTGAAAAATGCGTCAACGTGTATGCCTTGCCCAAGAGTTTGCACACAAGAATAATCTCGAAATGGGACAAGGCGAAAATCACCCATTCCAGCACCATTTTCATCGACAATGCCATCCGATACGCGCCCGAAGGCAAAGTCGCTTTCGTCAACGTCAAAAGCCGCAGCTTCGATTTAGCCATCATCGACGAAGGCCGTATGGTGTTCTTTAACAACTTCAGGTTCAACTCGAAAGACGATTTTGCCTATTTCCTCATCTTTGCCCTTGAGCAAAACCATCTTTCTACCTTGAAGCATCCAGTTTGTTTCTCGGGATTTATCCTTCCCCTTTCGGAGATTGTTGAACTCTGCAGCCGTTATATCAAATACCTAATATTTATAGAGGACAGAAAAGAGCTTCAAGTCAGCGAGGCGTTGAGTGAAGTGCCTTTTCAATACTATCACCTTCATTATCAGACATTAAGATGCGAATCATAAGAGGAAGATACCAGCGTCGGCAAATCATGGCTCCGACGAGCCTGCCCGTGCGTCCCACCACCGACATGGCCAAGGAAAGCCTGTTCAACATCATCGAGAACCATTTTGATTTTGAGGAGACCGAAGCCTTGGACCTGTTTGCCGGAACGGGCAACATTTCCTACGAATTAGTCTCGCGAGGCTGCCCGAAAGTCGTTTCCGTGGATCAGGATTTCGGCTGCGTGAAGTTCATCCGCGAGACAGCCAACAAGCTCAATATGAAAGAGTTGCTTGTTGTTCGCTCTGATGTTTTCCGCTTTTTGGACAAGCACTCCATGCAATACGACCTCATCTTCGCCGACCCGCCTTATGACTGCCAGCATTACGAGACCTTAGTCAACCTCATTTTCGAGCGCAACTTGCTTCGTGAAGGCGGTATGTTTGTATTGGAACACGATAAGTATCAGCATTTTGAGGAGCATCCCCACTTCATGGAGCAACGACACTATGGTAAGGTGAACTTCACTTTCTTTGCGCAGACCATTGAGGAAGAATCGGAGGAGTGACCTGTCCCATGGTGATTCTTTTCAACAAGCCGTTTGGCGTGCTTAGCCAATTCACACCCGAAGCGGGACATCGGGCACTTAATGAATTCGGTTTTCCTGCTGGCGTTTATGCTGCTGGCCGCCTTGACCACGATAGCGAAGGCGCATTGCTTCTCACCGACGACGGAAAGCTCATCAAGAAACTCCTTGACCCAAAATTCGAGCATCCGCGCACTTATCTCGCACAAGTCGATGGACAAATCACGCAAGAGGCTGTCAATCAGTTGAGGAAAGGAGTTACCATCAAAGGTTACCGTACCAAGTCCTGCCAAGCGGAAATCGTTCCTTCGCCTGAAAACCTTTGGGAAAGGGTGCCACCCATCCGCTACCGCGCCAACATTCCCACCAGTTGGGTTCGTCTCACCCTCATCGAAGGCAAAAACCGCCAAGTGCGCCACATGACTGCCGCTGTGGGTTTTCCCACGCTGCGGTTGATTCGTGTTCAAATTGGAAATATCTCGTTAGGCAATTTGCAGCCTGGCGAGTGGCGGGTAGTCACGGAACATGTGATATAGCCCACTACCTCATCACCGCAATCCGTTCCACCTTTTCCCCCTGCTCGGTCGCAATGCGAAGCAGATAAAGCCCGGGGTCGACATCGCGCAAGTCAATCAGCGTTGGATGACCATCGGATTGGATGCTCAAAATGCATTGTCCCAATGAGTTGTAAACCGAAATTTGGCTCATGGCCTCTGCCTCAACCGTCACGAAGCCTTTGGTCGGATTGGGATAGATGTTCACTTGAGATAACTCCTCGGTCAAACCTGTTGGCGAATAGTAGGCATGCAATTCGAAGACATTGTCTTCATACTTGCGGTTGGCGGGTGCTGAGGTGCAGTCCAAGTCACCATAGTAGGCATAGAGGCGGTAATAGTAGTCGCCTTCCACATTCACGGAGTTGTCGGTATAAGTGACCGCCGTTGCGCCCAACAACTTGACGCGGTGGTATTCGCCATCGCCTTCTTTCCTGAAGAGATAATAGCCTGAGAGTCCATCATTGGGCAACGGAGCCTCCCATTTCAGCTTGAGCTTGAAATTGGAAGTCAGCTCATAATCCAGATTGTGGGGCGGATAGCAAGGCCCGAACGAAGCACAAGACTCATTGGAAAACTCGCCGTTTTCGCCGCCTTCGCAAAGCACCGTCACGCGATAGCAATGGCCGCCCAGACCAACATTCTCGTCCAAGAAGGTATTGCCCTCCTGAATGAGACGATACAACAAACCGTCGCGGTAAAGGTTGTAGCCATAACCTTGATTCTCAACGGCATTCCATGAGAGCAGAATGCCCTCATCTGTTGCCTCGGCAACCAAATTCTCAGGCGTTCTGCATGACAAATCGCCGCCACAAGTGTTGTTGGTCACGAATAAAACGCCCGGAGTAAGGTCGTCGGATGAGCCAGAAAAGGTATAGACGATGTTGCCTTGGCTGTCTTTGATGGTGAAACCCATGGAGCTGACCGTTCCATCGGGGGCTGTCCAGCCGAAACTCACTTGTCCCAAAGGAAGCTCAGGCTCAGCCAACGAAGGTACAGAGGTATCGATGGAGCAGCGGGTTAATTCGTGGCCCGTGGCATTATAGATACTGATATAGCCGTTTCGCCAGCCTTGGAAATAGGTAGAAGTCATGATAATCTGCCAATTGCAGGAAGGCCCGACAGCAACTTGGGTCTCGTTGGCGTGTTTGCCGTGACGACCGCCAGCAACAACATACACCGCATAATGATAAACGTCGTAACGCGGCACGTCGGCGTCCTCGATTTCGATGGTCTGTCCAGGTGCGACATCGGTCAAAGTCTGAATGATTTCATTGTCGCGAAGCACGACAACTTCTTCGATACCAGTTAATTGCGTTCCACCAAGGGTTGTAGTGGGATTGGTCCAACTCAGGTGTGTCTTGAGGTCGGTGTCAGAAACGGGAACGACGGTAAAATTGTCAGGTGCCATCGGGGTTTGGTTGTAGATGTAAGCCGGCACGAAATTGAACATGGCATCGGCGGGATGCGTGTAAGGCGCATCGTCGATGAGGTACCAGCCATCAGAGCCGCCACCCCAACCTAAGTTGAAGTGGAACATGTCGAAGTCGTCGTAGCCGTCGCAAACGAATGCGTGACAACCGCCGTCCTCGCAACCGCCATAATACATCGGCCAGCCCATGTCGAACTGCTCGCGAACCATGGTCTTCCAGGTCTCGGTTTCGTAGTCATTGCGAGAGCGTTGTACGATGGCATCGCAATAGTCGAAATAGGTGTGCATGACTCCAGGTATGGGACCAGAGGCACCACCGCTGCCATCAGGACCATAGCCCATGTCGATGGTTACGCCGCAATGGAAACACAGAGTGCCCGTGGCGAGTTTTTCCTCCTCAGACGAATTGTTGTTCAACACGTTAGGCATGTTTTCCCAATCGTAATTTGTGTCTCCAAAATCAGCGCAAATCTCGCCATAGTCCTCATGATAGTAGCAATGGCTGCCTATGCCTTTGGCGGGATAAGCCCAGAAACGCATCAGCTGCGACATGGCCGTGGCGAGACAACCCACGATGGCATGGCCGCCCGAGCCAGCGGGGTCTTCGGGACAGCAGCAGTTATACGGATAGTCCTGATTCCATTTGGTTTGGCAAAAATAGCCCGTGCTGCGACCGCCGTTGCGAGAGATGAGCCGCCCATGCGTGAGGACAGAAGCCCACTCTGCCGCCACATCAGGAGCGGCATCGGCCTGATCCAACTGCAACACACACTCGGCGACACCATCCAAATAATAGGCCAACGCAGGCGGAATACTGGAAACGTCGAACGCCGACTCGTCAGAATAGCCAATCACGGGACGGTGCGCATCATTGCCCGCGATGATGACAAAACCGTTTTCGCCTACGTTGAACACGTAAAACGCCTCATTTTGAGCTATATAGACAAGTTGGGGCATAGCCCGTTCCACTGCGAATCGTGCAGTGGCAAACTTCTGTGCTGCCGTTTGTGCCACATTGGCATCAATTGGTCGGGCTTGCAGGGTTATCATGCCACCAAGCAGCAGGGACAGAATCAGGGTAATCTTTTTCATAATACTACATTTGAGATTTGCCTGCAAATGTAGTAATTTTTCACTTACAGCGTCAAATCCGCAATTTTCATCCCGACGACCTGTATCAAATCCTGTGGATTGAGCTTGAACTGCAAGCCGCGCACGCCCGCGCTAACATAAATGTAATCAAAGAGTTCGCAGGTCTCGTGGATGAAGGTCGGGAATTGTTTCTTCATCCCCACGGGCGAGCAGCCGCCACGGATGTAGCCCGTCAGGGGCAGCAGTTCCTTCATCGGGATAAGGTCGCAGCTCTTGTTGCCCGTGGCCTTGGCAGTCTTCTTCAGGTCAAGCTCGTCGTTGCCTGGGATGACGCAGACGAAATACCCGACTTTGTCGCCTTTCAGCACCAAAGTCTTGAACACCTGGTCGATGTCCTCGCCGAGCTGGTCGGCGATATGTTGCGCCCCAAGGTCGTTCTCGTCCACTTCGTAGGGAATCAGTTCATAGGCCACCTTCTTCTGGTCGAGGATGCGGCAGGCGTTGGTTTTGTTGGGTTTTTCTTTGGACATATTATGTCATTATTTTATGTTCAATCGTGTTCCTCCAACCAAGGCTCAAGTACGGCGCAATACTTGTCCGTCTGTTCCACGAAGCAGGTATGGCGTGCGCCTTTGAAGACCTCCCAACGGCTGTTGGGGATGTTCTCGAAGAGCGAGGCGGCCACCACTGGGGTGCAGATGTCGCGGGTGCCACTACAAATTAGGCAAGGTTGCTTGATTTGGTTGAGGCGGTCAGTGTATTCGAAATCGGCCAAGTCGCCCAAAGGTTGGTATTCGTTGGGGCCCCAGCCATAAAGATAGGCCTCGTTGCCCGCGCGTTTGGGACGGCGGAGGCATTCGGGCGAGTTTTCGTCAACGCTGATGACGTAACGCTCAAAATAATGCTCGTTGGCGCGAAGATAGTCGGGGTCGTCCCAGTTGCCAGTGGCCTCAGCACGCCGGATGGCTTCTTGGTCTTCTTCCGACATGTACTTGATAAGACGATGCTGTTCGCTGGCCCATAGTGAACTGGAGGCATGGCCCGAAGAGAGAATCACCGACTTGATACCTTTAGGCTGGCAGTCAATGATATAGGCGATGGCCTGCATGGCGCCCCACGACTGGCCAAGGAGGTGGATTTGGTCGAGATGCAGGTGCTCGCGCAGGGCAATGAGTTCGTTGATCCATGTCTCTTGCGTCCACAGCTCTGGATGACCATCGAGGTAAGAGTTGCCGCAGCCGATTTGGTCGTAGGAAATCACCTGTCGGCTTGTGTCGGCGATGCGGTCCAAAACCTCGAAATAGTTGTGCGTGCTGCCCGGTCCGCCGTGCAACAGCAACAAAGCGGGCTTGTTTGAAGGTTCACCGACGATGCGGTAGTAGGTCTGATAGCCCAGATAGGGCATGTATCCTTCTTGAATGGGATGTTGATTCATGGTTTGAAGAGGTTTGGTTTGTCGGGGCAAAGATACATTTTTAGTGCGTATTTTTGGCAAAAAAGCAACATATAGCTTGCATATTTAAAAAATGTGTATTTTTGCAAAGTCTCGTTATAACGATAGCTTTATGGAGAACATTATATTATATCACGGCTCAACAAAAGTCATAGAAAGACCTATCTTGGGCTTGGGAAATCCGAAAAACGATTACGGATTAGGATTTTATTGTACTGAAAACCTGGAACTTGCAAAAGAATGGGCAAGCACGGAACGCAGCGATGG
>Ga0265298_10004542_pt1 | contig 17711 bp, 19 predicted proteins | sample AusTroGonzalo_MG_3_FD_193486 | JGI IMG/M metagenome (GOLD analysis project Ga0265298, IMG submission 193486) | Bovine rumen microbial communities from tropical cattle in Woodstock, Queensland, Australia - Gonzalo_01 | ecosystem: Host-associated > Mammals > Digestive system > Stomach > Rumen ... | reverse complement strand
TAAAGGAACTGGAGATCCTGCCAAAGGAGCACCTGATCCGTTTGAACGAAACGATGAGCCGGAACCAGGTTTATGCGGAGGATGAAGATTTTAATTTCGTGGCAGATTTTTTGAGAGCACATTGTCGTAATGCCAAAGTGAAATAGGGAGAGGTTGCGATGAGGAAGATTGGCAGCTTGCTGAAGGAGATGCTTTTTCTGACAGTATTGTTATGCGCTTTTGTGCCAGTTGCTTTTGCTACGCCTGCGCTACCAGTAGACAGGGATGAGTTTTCCATAGGAGATGCCATTACGGCGGAGATTTCAGCATACGGCGTCAAGTCAACCCACACAGGTTATAAGGAAAACGAGAAAGAAGCGAAGATTTTTTATACAAGAAAGGGTACGGCTGATCAAACCCAGCCGTTGCGATTCATCCTTACGGCAAAGCAGGCTGTGCAGGGCGCGTCGCAGGAAGTAGAGTTCACGGCTCAGCCCTATGCGGAGATGAACCGGTATGCAGGACAAAAATTGGAAAAATTCCACCGCAAGGTGCAGGGTTCGGCGGGAAAACGGCTGAACGTAAATTTTGAGTACAAATTGCCGCCAAAATCACGCCTGCTGGTGGCCACGGTACAGCTGAAAGATTATCACAAAAAAGGAAACCAGGTGCTGCCCCGCTATACCACGGTGGAATATGAGTTGAACGTGGTGGGCTATGTTGAAGCTAACGCAGATCCCCTGCGCGGCAAAAATGTCAAGACAGTGCGGGACAGTAAAGGCAAGCGGATGATTATTGAGAAAAAGGGAACCGATGCAGCCGTTGCGGCGGTTGGCATCGGCGGTTCGCTCATCGCAGCGTTAGGTTGTTGGTTTATCCATAAACGTAAGAAAAAATAAAATATGAGGTCAGCATTTGTTCAAACGTTCCGGTTCTGTGTGATGAGCCGGGACGTTTTGGTTAATATCAATTTTATATGTGCGAATCAATGAATGTTTATGGTATAATTACAACAAAGATTATAACAATTTCAGTTTTAATGAATGAACAGGAGAATTGTGATGAACGACAAATTTTACAAAAGTAAAAACATTACGATGTGTCTGGACGGTAAGTACCGCTGGGTGTATGAACTGGATATGTACAAATCTTCGGTGATTATCAAAGAGATTTGGAGGGCGATGGGCATCGCCATTGTGATTGTTTTGGCAATTCTGTTTGCCATAAACATCATGGACAGCGATCTCATGGAGACGCTACAGTTCATTGCGCAGGCGGCGTGCATCCTGTTTGGGATTCTTCTGGTTCTCAGCATTATAGGCTATCTTGTTTTTGCGTTTATAATCGGTGGTAAATATTGCGTGGTTTTCGAGATGGATGAAGAGGGAATCAATCATAAACAGCATCAGAAGCATGTAAAAAAATCAGAACTGATAGGTGCCATCACGGCCCTTGCGGGTTTAGCCGGCGGCAATCTGACTACAGTAGGAACAGGCGTCCTTGCGGCGGCGCGAACATCCATGCTTACTTACTTTGACGATGTGAAGGAACTGGAGATCCTGCCGAAGGAGCACCTGATCCGTATGAATGAAACGCTGAGCCGTAACCAGGTTTATGCGGTGGATGAAGATTTTGCCTTTGTGGCGGATTTCATCAAAACCCGCTGCCGTAATGCCAAAGTGAAGATAGATTAATAAAAAAAGAACCAAAGCGTATTGGAAAATGAGAGTCAGAATTATAAATAATATTAAATTTGAAAGGGGTTTTCAGGCTATGAGTCGCTGGTCAAATCAGGTTGTTCGGTTATTGCTGGTCTGTGTATTTCTAATAGTTGCTGCCGCGCCCGGTTTGGCGGCAGAGGTGCGCCGTGTTCCAAGCAGCAACTTGGTTGAACAGGGATTTCAGGCGCTGACTTTGGACGTAGAAGGTGCGGATGGTTTTCGTTACGTCGGTGAGGAGGGTCAGCAGCATATTTATAAGGGAAAAATAAAACCCGGCGATACACTTAAGTTTGTTATTCGGGCCACGTTGGCCAAGCGAGACACATTGCCGCTGACAGGTCGTTCCTGTTTTATGCGTATGGAGATAATCTCAAAGAAAGGCGGCGAAGTGATAAAAAAGGAAAACTTTAAAAAAGATAACAGGATTAGCGTTTTTCTGAATTACACCGTACCAGAGGGCGCGGATACCCTGGAAGTAAATGAAACATTTGTCCTGCAAAATAAAAGTAAAGAGGAAAAGTTCAATCAGAAATGTACTACAAAGAACAAACTGATCCTTTCTACTGCCGATGATGCGGCCGCTGCGGCGAAGACCGACAGTAAAGCCGAAAGCGGAGATAAGAAGACCGGTGACAGCGGAGACCAGAAGACTGACGGGAACAACGGCAAGAATACCGGAAACGAAAACGATAAAAAACCGCCCGGCGGTGATGCGGAGAAAAAGAACGATGGCGACAAAAAGAGCGACACCGAAACCGGAAAGACGGATGCCGGCGACGCCAAAGAAAGCAAAGGATCCGGTAAAGGCATGATAGCAGGCGCGGTTATAGCCGTAGCAGCCATTGCCGGTGGCGGATATTTCTTTATGAAAAAGAGAAAAGAAGAACAGGCTGCGAATGAAGAGATAGCCCGGAAGGAGAAGCTGCGTCAGCAGGCAATCAGAAAACAGCAGGAACTGCAGCAACAGGCAGGAACTCAGGCAATCCAACGCCAGCAGGAACCGCCCCGGCAGAATATCCCTGCGCAGGAACAACATGAGATGATGCAACAGGCAGGTGCTGCCGGTGTTGCCGGCGCCGCTTCTACAATGGATAATGCCGGAACTGTTCAGCAGCAGACAAGTTTCTGTACGAATTGCGGTGCGCCATTAAAACCCGGAACACGGTTCTGTGAAAGCTGTGGGGCAAAGGTGTAAAGGAAAGGGGTGCTGACATGAAGAAAGTCAGAATTACTGCGTTGGTTTTAATGCTGTTATTTAGTTTTATGAATCTTTCATTTGCGGAACTGCCTGCCAACCGTATTGCATTGGGCGTACAGTTAGGAGCGACGTTTTCTCAGGTAAAAAATGTCTTCGGTGTACCGGACCGTACGACTACGGAAAAAGTGAAGTCGGAGGCATACGGTGACTTTACGGAGACGACGATGATTTACGGGAACAATTCTATCGTTGTAAAGTTTTATGATGAACATGCCTGGCGGATCGAATCCAACAGTGATAACGGCTGGCGGACACCTGACGGGGTGACGGTTGGGATGTCGTTGCAGGATATGTACGCGCGTCTGGGTAAGGAAGATATAAAAAATCCGGCGGAAAACGGCGAAACGCTTTACTGGTATAATCACGATACCAAGAGTCAGGAAAACCGCGGTAACCTGTATGTATTTGTGAAGAGCGGACGCGTTTCCCGGATTGTGATTGCGTATCAGTAACAAAGGAGGCTGGGTATGAAGAATCATAGAGCGGTTATACACCCCGGTGTTTTTAAACGGTCTTTTGCGTTCTTTTTCAGTTGTCTCCTGTTTGTGTTAACCTTTACCACGCTGGCCTTTGCGGCGGAGGAAAATGCCCGTCCGGCAAAGAATCCGAACGCTACGCATTTTCCTGTAACCGCTTCCGGCAAGACTTCCCGGGAAATGTTCAAGGAAGGCGTGTACCAACGGTTTGCGGATGGAAGCATGGTTACCTATCTTGTCGTCATGCACAAGAAGGGTGATCTGGCGGGGGATCCGTTTGAACGTACCTACATCGGCATTGAGTCTGTGCAGCGGAACCATCCCGGTGGGAAACCGGACGGCAGCGTGTTCATGGCGGCCCGGCTGCGTAGCCCACGGGAGGTAAAACGCTATCTGGGAATGAAGGATAATCCGCCGGTAGTAAACGACAATGAGCTTCCCTTTATGCTGGATTATGCGGAAACGGTCCGCAACGGGCAAAAAGGGATGTTGAAAAACCAGCCGAAGATGTATATAATGATTCCCGCCGGTGAAGGGCGTTTCAACATTATCGGCGGTCCGGAATCTTTACCGGCGCCCATTATGGGGCATTACATCCCGGTAACGGACAGGCCGGCCCCGCTGGTGCTGCAGCAGGCCATGATCAAATGCATGCTGGAAGATTTTATTCCCGCGGCTACCAATATGCTCAGTACTTCCCAGTTCTACGATTACAAAATAGAGTTCAAGACCGGAGACAACCCGCCGGTGGATACCTGGGCCGGCTGGTATCAGGTAACGGTGTGGGAAGACAAGAACATGAAGGAATACGATTCCCGTTATCAGATGAATTTTATCGTAGGCGATACGGGAAACGAGATAAAACTGCTGACGTTATACGACGGGAAGATGTGGCCGATATTTAAGGACGAACGCTTGAAGGGCAAGACAAGCCGTGGACCGGTAGTTGTACCGAAGGGATAAAATTTTTAATAACAGGAGGGGGAATCATCATGGCAGATCCAAGGACAGAACGTAATGCGCGGTTAGGCGCGACATTGGTGAAAAAGCTGCAGGCACGGGCATTCGACGCCTACTATTGCGCCACGAAAGAGGAAGCGCTGCAGCAGGCGCTGGCGCTGATTCCGAAGGACGATGTTATCAGCTGGGGCGGTTCGGCCTCAATAGCGGAAATCGGCCTGCTGGATTATGTACGGAAAAACTTCAAGTGCATTGACCGGGATACGGCGAAAACGCCGGAAGAACGGATGGACATCATGCGTCAGGCGCTGCTCTGTGATACGTTCTTAATGAGTACCAATGCTATGACAGCAGACGGCGAGCTGGTAAACATAGATGGCAACGGCAACCGCTGTGCCGCCATGATTTACGGGCCGAAGCAGGTCATTGTCATTGCGGGGCTGAACAAAGTGACGGGGAACTTACACAGCGCCATTGACCGCGCTCACACAACCGCAGCCGCCATAAATATACAACGTTTCGGGGCAAAAACACCCTGCGCCCTTACCGGAGTATGCGGTGATTGTAACTGTGCCGATACTATCTGTAACTATATCGTCGTTACCCGGCGCAGCAAACCGGCGCAAAAGATTAAAGTCATTTTGGTAGGAGAAGAATTGGGATTTTAAATAAAAACGTGTATCCTGGCAGTATGCCGTTTATGGCGAACGGGGATACACGTTTTGTTTTTATTGATATGTTTTTTCTTGTCATACAGCGTAATTTTAAACTGTTCGTGAAATAATACTGGCGTTTTGCTGTATCCATTGACCTTACAACAGGAGAATGGTAAAATAGAATTATAAATCGTAAATATAGTTGATAAAACTTGCATGCAATATGTTGCATTGCGGAATCTGGAGGGAGATAGTATGCAGTTTTCTTCGCGTTTTACCATTGCCGTGCATATTTTGCTGGCGGTCAACGAGTTTGACGGACAGTTTAAAACAACGTCCTATTTTTTAGGGAACAGTGTGAATGTGAATCCGGTCATCATCCGCAAAACGCTGGGGCAGTTAAAAGATGCGGGACTGGTAACGGTAGAAGCCGGTATCGGGGGTGCGTCTCTGGCAAAGGAACCAAAAAAAATTACGCTGTGGGATATTTTCTGTGCTGTGGAAGATAAGAAAGAGGACTTGTTCCATTTCCATGAGAATCCCAATCCGGAATGTCCGGTTGGCGGCAATATCCATGCGGTCATGGACGGGCGACTGAAGAAGTTTAAGCGGAACCTGCAGAAGGATCTGGACGATGTGACCCTGCAGGATCTGGTAAAGGATTTACGGAAAGAACTGAAAAAAGGAAAGAAGCTGGGTTTTGCAGCTCCTGCTGTCAATGCAGCAACTGGCGGAAAGAAATAACTGACGGATGACAATAGGTTTTGTTGAGGCGGCAGCATGAGAATCATTGATGCGCACATGCACTATTTTAAGATTGAGGGCTTCGACGAACTGGCAAAGCTGGCGGGTCATGAGAATTCCCGTGAGGGCTGGCAGGAAATCTGCGATGCAAACGACATCGTTTTTTCGGTAGCTATGGGGAACAGCTATGACGCACCGGGCCGTTTCGGCGGCATCGTACCCAGGCTTATTAATCTGGGCGGCGAACCCTTTTGCGCTACGCCTTACAATCAGCCGGAAAATGTAGGTTACTGTCTGGGTGTACAGAGCGAGGAAATTACGCCGGAAAACGCGGAAAAGACAGCGCTGGAGTTTGAGTATTATCTGCAGCGGGACCCTCATTGCGTGGGCATCAAGTTTTATATGGGTTACCAGAATGTATACCTTTATGATAAACGCCACGAGCCATTGTTTGAGCTGGCCAGGGCCTATGATGTACCCGTGGCCATGCACAGTGGGGAAACGGCCAACCATCACGGCAGACTGCGCTATTCTCACCCGCTTACAGTGGACGAAGCCGCCAGCGAACATCCGGAGGTGCGGTTCGTCATCTGTCACGCAGGCAATCCGTGGATTCCCGACGCCATTGAAGTGGCAACAAAGAATGAAAATGTATTTATTGATTTTTCCGGCCTGTGGGAACATCGCCTGACTCCGAAACGGGAGCAGGAGCTTCAGGCATTTCAGCAATATGTACGCATGTGGCTGGAGTATCATGAGCTGTGGGATAAAATCATGTACGGCAGCGACTGGCCCCTGATCAACATTGAAGATAATATCCGTAATTTAGGCAAGATCGTGCCGGAAGAACACTGGCCGGCATTTTATTATGAAAATGCGTTAAAAGTGTATAGCAGGATACGTAAGTTCATTAAATGAAGAAATAAACGCTTTCCCGGAGGTGCAAGTATGATGAAAGAAGAGGATGTAAAGAAACTGATCGACAAATTACAGTATTTTGATTACGATAAAGTGCTGAACAAGGTTCGCAAAAATGTGAAGAAGCCCAGCGTCCTGGTGACAGGCGGTACAGGCGTGGGAAAGAGCAGCCTTATCAATCATCTTTTTGGCATGGAGGTTGCTGCTACGGGAAGCGGTAAGCCCATGACTGAGCGCATCACCCGTTACGAGCCGGAAAATTACGATGTGGTTCTGTACGACACGCTGGGTTACGAAGTAGGAGAGGACAAACAGCAGCAATTTTATAAAGATGTAATCGGATTTGTAAAGAAAGCTAACAGTCAGGGAGAAATCAAAAAGCATGTGCATCTGGCCTGGTATTGCATTTCTGCCGCTAATAAGCGGGTCACACCTACGGATCTGGACGCCATTGCCGCTCTGGCAGGGCTGACGGAAGTCTGCGTAGTGCTGACCCAGATCGACGCGGCCACCATGCTGGAACTGGACGAAATAAAAACGGTGCTGCAGAAAAAACTGCCGCAGACTGCTGTGTTTATGGTGAGCATCGATCCCCGGGTACCGGAAGAGAAGATGCAGTGGAACGAATTGCTGGGATGGTCTGTAGATCACCTGGACGCAGGATTACAGCTGGCCTTTGCCCAGGCATTGGGACAGGAACTTCATGTAAAGCATATCCAGGCGGATAAGCTGATCCACCGGTATGTTGCCGCAGCGGCGGGCGCGGTGGTCTGCCCGCTGCCCATGACGGATTCCGCGGCCCTGATCGCTATCCAGACGACCATGGCGACCCACCTGTTTAACTTCTGGGGTATCGACAGGGGTACGGATAAGATTAAGGAAATATTTGTAAATGTAGTGATTTCCAACACAGGGCGTATTTTCTCCCGTTCCATTCTTAAGTTTCTTCCCGGCGCGGGATCCGTTGCGGCGGCAGTGGTGAACAGCGGTGTGGCGACTTCTTTCACGTATGCCTTTGGCAGAGCCGTAAACGAAGTCTGCTATAAAACCGCGTCCCGTATGGCAAAGGGCGAAAAGGTGGATATTACCTCTGCTTTTGCCATGGACGTAATTATGAAACTGATACAGAAATATTATAAAAAAGCAGAGTGACAGGTGACGTATGACGGTAAAAAGCTGGAACCGGACAGGAACCCGGGGCGTTGCAAAAAAAGAAAACGGTGCAAATTCGAAAACAGGCAGCCAGTCCGAAGAGAGTATAAACAAAGTACACAAACCCTCCGTGCGCAACATCCTTGTATTGGGAAAGACCGGTGTGGGTAAAACTTCATTATTAAATTATCTGTACGGGTTCGACCTGCCGGTGGGGGCAGGCCTGCCCAAGACCGGGAAAGGTCTGCATGAGAATGTGATTACCCGCAACGGTATTACCTATCACATATTTGATACCTGGGGCATTGAGGCGGATTCCCTGCCGGAATGGCGTAAGGAAGTGATGGCGCTGGTGCGGAAGCGCAACACGTCGCCCCGCATCAATGACTGGTTCCATGCGGTGTATTATTGTTTTTCTGCCAGTACGGCCCGCATTGAAGAAGCGGAGATCGAAGAAATCCTTGTGCCCCTGTTACAGTCCGGCTGTAAAATGGTCGTGGTGGTAACCAATGCGGAGGACGGATTCCGGAAGCAGGAAAAAATAGAGGGAATGAAAGAGTATCTGCAGGAAGAACTGGAGAAACGTCTGCATAGAGACCCGAAGCTGGAGATTATTCCTGTGGTAAGTGTAGCCGGTGAAACCCTGGCAGGAGATACGATCTCCCGTTTCGGCCGCCTGGAAGTTCTGGAAGCGGCCCAGTATAATCTGGCGGACGATATTGAAAAACGCCTGCCTGCCATTTACAAAATGAATGTGATGAATAAACTGGGTGCCTGGAAAGAACGCAGTTTACTGCTCCTTGCCAACGGGAAGATCAGCTTTGTGCTGAACAATAATTCCGCCAAGCAGCTCATCGACCTGATCAATTATGATCTGTTAAACACTTTCGGCGCTATCGATGCGGATGGGGACAAACTGGAAGAAGAGGCCAATGAGTATCTGCTGGCAGCAGGAGATAAAAAACCTATGGACCGGCGCTGGCGGCCGGAGTTCAGCCGTATTACCTATGTAAAAGGTTACGAATACAGCAAAGGATTATCTCTGGGGTTGGCGGTGGATGTGGCTTCCAGCCTGCTGCGGTCAGCCAAAAGCATTCGGGAAAATTTAAGCCGCCGGGTGGAGAAGACCTATGCGGCGATCCTGGCAAGCATGCAGAAGAAGTAAGATGCATGTAAAAAAGTATACCTTGCCCTGCCGACGTTGTTCAGATCTGTTAATGCTAGTTTTCGGGAGGATCGATTCGATTGCTGAAAGAAATAGCGAAAGAAAAACTCAGTGAAGTCATCAAGGCGATCGTGCCGATTGTTGCCATCGTCCTGATATTGTCCGTGACTATCGTGCCTATGCCTACCCATGTGGTCATGGTATTCTTTTACGGCTGTATCCTGCTGATGATCGGCATGGTATTCTTTACCATTGGATCCGAACAGGCTATGGAGCCCATGGGGAAGCAGGTAGGCGCCCGTATCACAAAAACGCGGAAGCTTTATCTGATATTGCCGCTAGGACTTTTGTTAGGTTTTATGATTACCATCTCCGAACCTGACCTGCAGGTATTGGCGAATCAGGTCCAGTCCATTCCCAACAGTGTTCTGATTTTGTCGGTGTCGGGAGGCGTGGCATTTTTCCTGGTCATGGCTCTGGTCCGCATGGTGTTGGGAATTCCCCTGCAGCGGATGCTGCTGGTATTTTATGTGATTGCGTTCGTACTGGCGTATTATACCCCCCGCGATTTTCTGGCTGTGGCATTTGATTCCGGCGGTGTGACAACCGGACCGATGACGGTGCCCTTTATTATGGCTTTTGGTGTGGGTGTGTCTGCGTTGCGCGGTACCAAACACTCTGCCCAGGACAGTTTCGGACTGATTGCGCTTTGTTCTATCGGACCAATCATCGCGGTACTGCTGCTGGGCCTTATCTTCCATCCGGAAAATGCGACCTATGAAGCGATTACCGTACCGAAAGTTTTACATTCCCTGCAGCTGGGCGGCATGTTTATGGATGAAATTCCGGATCAGATGCGCGAAATCGCGCAGGCGGTCGTGCCAATTGCAATTTTCTTCGGCATTTTCCAATTTATTTTACTGCATCTGGAAAAGAAAGCGCTGCTCCGCATCACGAACGGTATCTTTTTCACGTTTATCGGTCTGGTTTTGTTCCTGACAGGCGCCAACGTGGGGTTTATTCCCGCAGGTTTTGATTTGGGCAGTATTCTGGCGGCCATGTCGTATAACTGGATCATCGTTCCTATCGGCATGCTGATCGGGTATTTTATTATTAAAGCGGAACCGGCGGTTTATGTGTTGATGAAGCAGGTGGAAGATATCACCGACGGCGCCATCAGCGGGAAGGCATTACAGCGCAGTCTGTCCATCGGCGTGGCAATTTCGGTAGGGCTGGCTATGGTGCGGGTACTGACCGGGATCCATCTGTTCTATATGCTGATACCGGGGTACGCCATTGCGCTGCTGTTAACATTTATAGTGCCTCCGGTTTTTACGGCCATTGCCTTCGATTCCGGTGGCGTGGCGTCCGGACCCATGACGGCGACTTTTTTGCTTCCCTTTGCCATGGGTGCTTGCATGACAGTGGGCGGCAACGTGGTTACCGATGCTTTTGGCGTAGTGACGATGGTTGCTATGACACCGTTGGTTGCTATCCAGTGCCTGGGACTTGCCTACAAGCTGAAATCCAGAAAAGTTCAGAAACCGCAGATACAGGAAGACACGCTGGCAGATTTCGGCGATTACGATATCATCGATTTGTAGGAGGTAGCGGACCGTGAGCGAATTATATTTTATGATGACCATCACGAGCAGGGAAATGCTTCCGAAATTTTTAGAGGCGTTTGACAAAAATAACCTGCCGATAGGTTTTGTTTCATTGGGATACGGTACTGCAAAAGACGATATTCTGGATATGCTGGGGCTGGTCCGGTCGGAGAAAGCAGTGGGTATGACAGTGGTTACCGGCGAAGGATGGGAAGAGGCAAAATGGTATTTGAGAAAAAAAATGTATATTGACGTGCCAGATACGGGAATCTCATTCATTATTCCCATGAGCAGCATCGGCGGTAAACGGGAACTGGCGTTTTTGACAGCGGGACAGAATTACCGGAAAGGAGAAGAATCGGTAATGAAAGATACGACGATGGAATTATTGGTGGTAGTCAGCAACCAGGGACATAACGATCTTGTCATGGACGCGGCCAGGGCCGCCGGTGCTTACGGCGGCACGGTGATACATGCCCGGGGTACCGGAATGAACCAGGCGGAACTTTTCTTCGGTGTGTCACTGGCTTCCGAAAAAGACCTGACCTTCATCGTAACAAAAAAAAGCCAGCGCAATGCCATCATGTCGGCTATTATGAAAGACGCCGGCATGGAGACACCGGCTCAGTCCATTGTTTTTTCACTGCCGGTTTCCGATGCAGTGGGACTGAATACCGGGGATGAAGACACCAAATAGATTGCTTTTGGGGAGCAGGCGAGCGCGAAGTTTCATGGATTGAAATGATAAAATGAGAAAGAAAACAGTAATCCCGTTATGCCGGAATTGTTTCCGCATAACGGGATAAGTTTTTGTGTCATATCTTCACGTTTATTTTACTTCTGCAAGCATGCTCTTGATATCAATTTTCTTTTTCTGCATTTCATTGGCCAGTAAAAAGTCCTGGGTCTCTTCCAGGTCTTTGATGTCTTTCACAGTGATTGCGGTAGAGAAATCATACCAGGGGGCCATCAGTTTAACATCATCGGTAGACAGTCCGGTTTCTTTTGCAGTAAACTCAAAAGCCTTGTCCGGATTCTTTTTCATGAAGTCGATACTTTCCTGATGCAGGGCCATGAACTTTTTCACAGCTTCCGGATGCTCTTTCAGGAACTTGCCGCTTACGCCTACTACGATAGTTGCGTTAACAAGGCCTTCGCCATTGGCCAGGATACGGGCTCCCGCGCGCTGGGCACGCAGCACTTCGGCGCCGGCTACCAGAGCGGCATCGACTTCCCCGGTGAGCAGAGCGTTCACTGCGGGGGGAATGCTGCTTACGGAGCGGAACTCTACATCTTTCAGCGTCAGTTTTTCTTTGACCAGGGCCGCTGCTAAAATCTGGTGCAGGATAGTACCTTTGGGACCCGCCACCCGTTTACCTTTCAAATCCGCTGCGGTCTTAATAGCCGGATCTTTTACCATGATGTTAAAGGCTTTCGGGGCGCGGCTGTAGATGCCTACGACTTTCACATCAGCCCCGTTGGAGGCAGCCAGAATCGAGCTGGTTCCGCCCAGACAACTGGCGATGTCCAGAGAACCCGCTGCCAGCGCTTCGGTCTGCTTGGCGCCGGAGGTGATTTCCGGGAAGGAAACCTTGGTTCCGTCTTTTTCAAAGCCCTTGGCGATGGTCTGATTGTTTTTATCCACGATGCTGGGAATGTTCAGGGGCGCTTTAACGTAAGTGATTTTTATTTCTTTCAGCGGTGCAACGGCTTTCTTTTCCGGCGCTTTGGGTGCGCTGCCGCCGCAACCTGCAAGGATGGCGGAAAGGGTGAACAGGGTTAACAACAGTGCGATAAGCTTATTTTTCATAGATAATAACCTCATTTCATAATCAATAAGTGATACATCGTTATTAAGCAAATCAAGTTATCTGCCGCTAATTATAGCACGTTTTTCGAAAAAAGGAAGATACTATTGTTGTAAAATAACCTGGCGGAGTAGGAGGACTTCGCAAAATTTTACTTGAAGTTTTATAAGAGTTTGTTTGCAATTTCATACAATTTAATGTAAGATATAATAGGAAATATATATGAACAAGTCGGGTAGAAGTCCTGGTCTGCAACACGTTGAATCAGAATGTTCTATAGAATTTTAAGACGAGGGGGTACCATCATGGACTTGACGAAAACGGCTGACGCCTTGAAGAAGCGCGGATATGAAGTAAGCTGCTTTAACACGGGTGCGGAAGCGGCGGAGTATTTAAACGGAAAGATTGACGGCATGACCGTAGGCTTCGGTGACTCGGAAACGCTGTTGCAGATGCATCTGTTTGAAATGCTGCAAAGCCATAACGATGTGTACCATCCCAAATACCCGAGGGAAGGCAAGAACTTCTATTCCACCGCCAGGGACTGCCTCACTACGGATATCTTCCTGCTGTCTGCAAATGGGCTGGCGGAGACAGGGGAGATCGTGAACATTGACGGGACAGGGAACCGGATCGCAGGCTCCCTGTATGGACATAAGAAAGTGTATTTTGTTATCAGCCGGAATAAAATCTGTCCCACGCTGGAGGAAGCGGCATACAGGGCGAGGAATGTAGCAGCGCCTTTAAATGCCGAGCGCCATGGGTACAGGACGCCCTGTGCAATTAAAAAGGACCACTGCTATGATTGCAAAAGTCCCCAGCGTATCTGCAGCGCCCAGACCATTTACTGGCGCAAGATGAATCACACAGAGATGGAAGTAGTACTGATTGACGAGGATATGGGATATTAAATTTATAATATGAGGGAGTGTGTGTTATTATGAGAAGGCTATTTTCAACGGTTCTTACCACGGCTTTTGTTGTCGGAGCAGCCTGTACCACGCAGGCGGCTAACCCGTTTTCCGATGTTCCTGCCGGGCATTGGGCATATGACAGTATCAGCAGGCTGGCCGCTGCCGGTGTAATCGAAGGCTATGGCGACGATACGTTCCGTGGCGACCGGCTGATGACCCGGTACGAAATGGCGCAAATCGTTGCCAAGGCTATGGCCAAAGGAGCTAATGTCGATAAACTGGCTGCGGAATTCGCGAATGAACTGGATAATCTGGGCGTCCGTATCACCAGTCTTGAAAAGAAGTCCGACAATGTGATATGGAAGGGATCGTTGTTGGCCCGGTACTGGAACAGCCGAAAAAAGGATGATGGCGTCCTTGAAAAGCGAGAAAACAAACTTTTGACTGCCCGTTTGGAACCGACATTTTTAATAAATGATAATTGGACCGGGCACGCCCGCTTTGAAATGAATCATGTTATCGGTGGTGCCGAATCACCTTTGCAAACCAAGCGCATGTGGATACAGGGCGACTATAAGAATTTCCGGATCAGGATGGGCCGGTTGCCCCAGTGGTCAAACGTGGACGACGGTATGATCTATGATGATAACATGGATGCCATACAGGCTACCTTCGGGCGCAAGATTAAAGCGACGGTGACAGCAGGCAAATCTACCCGTTTTGACGGAATTATTGATCAAGAGGCAGCTGATCCGATTAGCGGTAAATATGTGGGAGTGGAAGTCTATAACGACCGTGCCGACAAGTTTACCTGGGGTCTTGGCTTCCACTACTGGAAAGATGATAAAACGAATACCATGTACGAAGAGTGCGGGACATCGTCAATCAGCATTTATGAACTCGGTCTGGGATACAAATTTGATAAAAACTGGGCACTCAACGGCGCTTATGCCTTTACAAATTCACCGGATGCCGAACATGAACCCGGACAAGTTCCGGAGAAATGTTCAACTGATTCCAAGCGTGCCTACAGCATTGAACTTGATTACAAGAAGGCGCGTCCAACCGTAAAGGATTCCTACGGTCTCTTTGTCGCTTACAGGCAGCTCGGCCATTATGCGGTCATTGCTCCCACTTACGATGCCATTGAGCATGGCGAGAGAGGTTTTGAAATCGGCGGCAGTTATGTTGTAGCGAAAAACATGGTGGCAACTGTGAGATATTTCTTTGGTAAAAAGATGCATGACGAGGACGGTCCCGGGGAAGAGAACCAGTCTGCCAAAACATTATACGCAGAATTTACCAGTTACTTCTGATACGGTAAGCTGTCTAAAAGAAGATTGATTGAGTATTCAATTCATAAATGAATTATAATTAAGCACTAAATTTTATTATTTACTAGGAGGAATAAATAGGATGAAGCAAATGTTGTTATCTGTTATTACCGGAAGTATGATTTTAGCTGGCTCAACCTGCTTTGCTACGGTGCCGGCAGATCAGCTGGTGCTGGGGGGAATCCAGTATGGCGCTTCCATCAGCGCAGTAGAAAGCGCCTATGGGACGCCCCGCAAGTCGGAACGGGAAATGAAATCTTATGGAGAAAAAGTGGAGTATAAGTATGGAAATACGCTGGAATTTGAATTCGTTAATGGCAAGGTGACTAAAATCAAGGCAGATGATTACAGTGATGCCAAAACAAAGGCGGGTATCGGTTTGGGAATGGATGCCGCTGCGTTGAAAAATGCCTATGGCGCTCCGGATGCCGTTCATGAAGAGGATTACATTTATTATGCGGCTGGACAGCAGGGAGTTGGACTGAAATTTGAAGTTAAATACGGAAAAATAACCGATATTAAATGCGGTTCGCTGTATTAAGAAGATAAACGAATGAAAATATACTGCGCATTGTGCATTAAAGTGAAAAAGATAAATCCGGAGTTTTGTGACTCCGGATTTATTATTATGCCAGTAAATCTAAGATACTCTGTCTCATTTTTTGTAAGGCCGTGTCTGCTGCTTTGCGGGGAAAAGAAATCATGACCGGTATGTCGGCCTTGATGCTGCCGTTTTCCATGACCAGGATGCGGTCGCCCAGCAGCAGGGCTTCTTCTACATCGTGGGTGACGAAAAGGATGGTTTTCTGCTGATGCCGAAAGAGGCGCAGCACCATTTCCTGTAAATTGCGGCGGGTAAAGTAATCCAGAGCGCTGAAGGGCTCGTCCATGAGGATCAATTCCGGGTCGTAGAACAGGGTGCGTCCCAGAGAAACCCGCTGGGCCATACCGCCGGAAAGCTGGGCCGGGTAAAGGCCTGCAGCTTCCGTCAGTTCCAGTTCTTTCAGCAGTTGCCAGCACCGTTCTTCTGCTGCAGGCATTCCGTTTTGCCCTTTCAGCGAGAACATGATGTTCCCTTTTACCGTGAGCCAGGGCATGAGCCTTGGTTCCTGAAAGACGGGTGCGGTTTTGGCAGGAAGTCCGGTTATAGATTTTGTATTAGTATCCGGCGTTTCCAGTCCGGCCAGTAACCGTAGCAACGTGGTTTTGCCGCAGCCGCTTTTGCCCACGATGCAGGTAAAAGTCCGCGGCCGGATCTCCAGTGAAGGGATGTTGACCGCTGTTTTATTTCCGTAAGTTTTTTTTAAGTTTTGCAGGAAGAGAATGTCAGTTTCCATAATTTTCGTTTTATCTGTTGCCGTCCAGCAATGGTTCTATTATTTCTGGTACCAGGGAATCAGGCGCTGCAGAACGTGCAGGAAGGCCCAGTCCAAAAGGCTGCCGATGATGCCGATGCACAGCATGCCTGCCAGTACGATGTCGGGCCGGGACATTTCTTCGGCGTCCAGGATCAGGTAGCCGATGCCGGCAGAGGCGGCGATCAGTTCAGCCCCGATAAGGGCACGCCAGCTGTAGCCTAACGCAAGCTGCAGGCCGGTGACGATGGATTCCAGCGCGGCAGGCAGTTGGATGTGCCGGATCAGTTGCGTTTTGGAAAATCCCAGAGACAGGCCTACCTCGATCAGCTTCGGTTCGCAGTTGCGTATGCCGCTGATAGTGTTCAGGAACAGCGGGAAGAAAGACGCCAGAAAGATGATGGTCAGCTTGGAGGCTTCGTCAATGCCCGCCCATAATATGATCAAAGGAATGGCGGCCAGAGGCGGCACATGCCGTAAGAATTCCAGCAGGAACCAGCAATACGTGTAAAAATACCGGCTGCGCCCGCAAACGATGCCTAAAGGGATGGCAGTGCACGCCGCCAGAAGGAAGCCGAAAAAAACCCGGCGCAGGCTGATGGAAAGATGCTTTGCCAGTTCACCGGATGTTGCAAGTTCTGTCAGCGCTTCCCACACGGTCCCCGGCGAGGGGAGCAGATATTCGTTAAAGATCTGCATACGGGTGACGGCGTACCATAGCAGCAGCAATATAACAGGTACTATAATTCCGTTAATGAACCGTTTCATGGATAACTCCAAAGATAAAAATAAGGGCGGCACAAGTTGGTGCCGCTCTTAGTATAACATGAATAAAAGCTAAACAAAACAGGAAATTGTTGTATATTATGCTGCCAATATTATTTATGACGTCATTGCCTGATGGTTTCTGCGGATTTAGCGCAACGGTTGCAATGGGAACAGTTCCCGCTGCAGCAGCTGCAGCCTGCTGCGCTGCCATCGTTTTTAAAAATATGGAATACGCGCTTTAACAACCGGTGCGCAGTGAAGACAAATGCCAGAAAAATTACGGCAAAGAGTATGGAAGAGGGAAGATTCATAATACCTCCTGTCAATATTATTATTTAAATGAAAACAAACCGTGTTTTATGCGTGTACATTCTCCTGAGGCTTCACATAAGGCTTAGCCGGACGGAAGATGCAGTACAATGCAACCAAAACCAGAAGCAGCGCGATGCCCTGCATAGTGCCAAAGGGCACGTCGCCAACAAACCAGCTGCCTAAGTTATAGAAAATGAAGGCCAGGGAATAGCCCAGGATTGCCTGGAAGCAGATAGCGAAAAGGCCCCATTTCCGGCTGCCCATTTCCCGGTAAGTGGTGGCCATGGCTACCAGGCAGGGCGGATCGAACAGGTTGAGGATCATGTAGGAAAGGGCTGCCATGGGGGGCATAAGTTTGGAAAGCGCTTCCATAACCTGGGCCTCTTCCGCTTCTTCCGCAGCGCCGGCCAGCATGGCCAACACACCGACGGCGTCTTCTTTAGCCAGGAAGGCTGCGATGGAAGCAACGGTTGCTCTCCAGTCGCCTAAGCCGATGGGGGCGAACAGCCAGGAAATACTGTTGCCGAAAACGCCCAGCATGGATTCTTCCACTTCTTCCACCATTTCGAAGCTGAAGTTATAGG
>Ga0265298_10004541_pt1 | contig 17713 bp, 17 predicted proteins | sample AusTroGonzalo_MG_3_FD_193486 | JGI IMG/M metagenome (GOLD analysis project Ga0265298, IMG submission 193486) | Bovine rumen microbial communities from tropical cattle in Woodstock, Queensland, Australia - Gonzalo_01 | ecosystem: Host-associated > Mammals > Digestive system > Stomach > Rumen ... | reverse complement strand
ATCTTCAATAGAAGCTACATAAGCCTTGTTTCCCGCAACAAGACGGATGTTTCCGTAGTGCCCGTCGGGTAATTTTTCTATTGAGATTATACACGTCATTGATGAGAATGTATCTACAAATGATTGAAAATCCATAAAAAGACTCCTTCCATAGGCGAGGTTTTTAACACGCCTTTACTCCTGTTATATTATATCATAAATTTATATAAATGTCCAGTAAATTTTATGTGAATGCAATAAAGATGAATGATTTCGGAAGGAAGGGAAAGGCTATTTAAGCAGTTTATTTTCAAGTTTGTGTTAATATATTTTCTGTGAATTGAGTCTGCATTTTATCATATCAGGCAAATATTTATTAAAATATAAAAACTTTATTACAAATGCACAATTAACAGTTCTAAAATTTGTAATAAAAATAAATTGAACCATTCCTTACGATGTGATAAAATTAGAGTAGAATTTATGTTGAAAATATCAGAAAAAGGAGGGAAATTCTATGGGTCCGGGTTTTATTGTCATCGGCGTCGTTTTGCTGTTAGCAGTTGCTGCGATCGTCTTTTTTACCACCAGAAATAAACAGCAGGCTGACGCCACTTATTATCAGGAGCAGATAAGAAGAGGAGAGGAACGTCAGAAGCAGCTTGCAGAGCAGGAGCGCCAGAAGCGCATGATGCAGCGTGAACGTGCAAGCAGACAGTGAAAATGTCTCAATATCTGTTCTGTGCCGGGGCGAAAGCCCCGGATCTTTTGCCCTTTTCGTGGGTACAATTCAAAAAAATCCGGTTCCATTAATGGAACCGGATTGTCTTTTTATTTACTTCTTTTCTACTGCGTTCCTTATTTCGCCCGCAAGGTCGCCGCTGCATCTGAACCATTCGATATTATGGCCGCTCTTTACTTCGTCCATATTGATACAGATCTTTTTGTCGCCTTCGGTACGGAACCTGTATTTCGCACATGAAACTACTGTATCGCTTCCGCTGACGATATTTATGATATAGTAGCCTCTTGTGCTGTTGCACATAATGATGACATGGTCATATGTCTTGTCGCTCTTGGCAGTTATCTTCGGATTTCCGCCGAGCTTGTAGCACTTGGCTATGTCTGCGCCTGTCTTCTGTGAGGGTATCTCGCTTTCGTTCGTTATCTTGGTATATTTGCGTGAATTCAGAAGATTTATAGCGCCTGCTGTGTTCTTTTCGACCTTGAATGCTCCGTAGTTCGGTATCTCGAATGAGCCGAAGGAATCGCCTGCGTCCTCCGGATAAAGCGTCATATTTTCAGGATGATAATACGGCGACATATTGAAATAGAGCTCGGAATCATCAAGGATAGAGAAATCGTCCTCGCTTACTACCATTCCCATACCGAGGATATCGGAAATATTTGACTCCATATAGTTATAGTCGATAGCATAGTTTGTTATTTCCGGAGATATGAGCTTGATAGTGTTTGAGTTGCCTGAGGGCTCGTACTCATATGCTGAGTGTATATAAGTGAGGCTCGAGGTATCCTTTCTCAGTGAGATAAAGTTTATCTCATTGCTGTTCTTTGCCATGAACTGGATAAACTGGTCGTTTACGAGCCATGGTGGAACGTCTCCGGATACGTTTTTGGGATTCCATTCGCATCTGTTGAAGAATTCAGCGAGTCTTATACGCTTTTCATCGCTGTAATTCTTTCCGTAGCTGAAGCTGTAGTTCTGGCTTCCTGCGGAGAATGTGAGCAGTTCGCTCTCACTGCCGCCGTAGGTGTAATCACCGTTATATCCGGCGTCATAGAAATCTCCGAAGGGAGCTGCGTTATCGTGAGTTTCTTCAGTTGTATCTTCAGTAGTTACAGTTCCTGTTGTGGAAGCCTCTGTTGTTGTAGCTTCGGCAGTTGTAGTTTCGTCGGTCTCTTCCGTAGTATCCTCGTCAGCGGTAGTATCTTCGGAAGTAACCTCTTCGCTTTCGGTATCTGAGGCAGCTGGTTCAGAGGTGCCTTCCGTACCGTTATTTGCTGATCTGCTGCAGGATGAGCAGCAGAATACTGCTGTAAAAACAGCAAGGAGCAAAGCAGTAATTTTTTTCATATTACTTCACCATCCTAACATAGTAAATTGATTGTATGATTATTATATCATATGTTATAATGAAATTCAAGGTATATTTTGTTAACAAAGAGTAGCTGACTTTTGTGCAAAAAGCGGCGAAATATTTTATTTATGCAGGGATCCGGCAAGCTTTTTTTGTCCGCGCTGGTCAGGAAGATATGTTTGCAGCTACCCTTGTGAATGAAAGACTGTATCATTTTATAAAAATAGTATGATTTTTGATATATAACATATAAAATTGCTTGTATAATAAAAACTGTTGTGCTATAATTGTTAGGAATTATGAATCAGCTTACAGGAGGATATTAAAATGAACATAGGATTTATCGGCGCCGGCAAGGTCGGATTTTCCCTTGGCAGATATTTTGCCGAAAACGGGATACCTCTGTCCGGTTATTACAGCCTTCATGTGCAGTCTGCCGCCGAGGCTGCAAAATTCACTGGCAGCGAGGTGTACTATGAACTTGCCGGTATAGTCAGGGACAGCGACGTTATCTTTTTAACGGTCCCGGACGGGGCTGTGGCGGAGGTCTATGAAAGCATAAAGGAAATGGGGATAGACGGAAAGTGTATCTGCCACTGCAGCGGAGCGATGTCCGCGGAAGAGACATTTCCGGATATCAGCGAATACGGCGCAAGCGGCTATTCCATTCATCCGCTTTTCCCAATAAGCAGCAAGTATGAGTCGTTCAAGGAGCTGCAAAGCGCTTTCTTCTGCATTGAGGGAAGTGAAGAGCATCTCGGCGACTGGGAAAAGCTCTTCGCAAGGCTCGGAAACGATATTAGGGTGATACCGGGCAGTATGAAGAGCGAGTACCATGCAGCCTGTGCTATTTCAAGCAACCTAGTATGCGCTCTTGTGGCAAAAAGCATTTCACTCATGGAAAAATGCGGCTTTTCGGAAAATGAGGCTCTCAGAGCCTTCAAGCCGCTGATAATGAGCAATATAAAGCGGATACTCGCAGTGGGTCCGCAGGAGGCACTGACCGGCCCTGTGGAGAGAAACGACATTGAGACCGTCGCAAGGCATATACAGTGCATGGATAATGATACCGACAGGGATATGTACCGGGCGGTTTCAAGGAAGCTGGTCGAAATAGCTCAGTATAAGCACCCTGAAAATGATTATTCTGAAATGAAAAAGCTTTTGAAATAACAGTAAGTCCGGAAGCGATGACGCTCCCGGACTTTTTCTGTATTATTACATCAGTAAGCCATGCTTTTCATAATCGGCAACTCTGATTATTTCGTTTCTTTCGCCCACAAAGACTACCTTAGGACGGTGAGTTTTTACTTCCGCCGGCGTCAGCGCCGCGTAGGACATTATTATCACCGGGTCGCCCTTCTGTCCGGAGCGTGCCGCTGCTCCGTTGAGACATATGACTCCGCTGCCGCGCCTGCCTGCTATAACATAGGTCTCTATGCGGCTGCCGCTGTTTACATTGACTATATGTACGTGCTCGTATTCGTAAAGACCTGCGGCTTCCATGAGCTCCTCGTCTATAGTGACGCTGCCTACGTAATTCAGTTCAGCCTGAGTTATCACGGCGCGGTGTATCTTGCTTTTGAGCATTGATATTTCCATAGCAGCCTCCCTCATACGTCCTCAGTGAAGAAATTGTCTATAAGACGTGTTTTTCCGATATATACCGCTATGGCGCAGAGCGCCGGACGGTCGAGAGTGCTTATCTGCTGCATCGTATCGCAGTCAACGATCTTTACGTAGTCGATACGGGCAAGGGGCTCCGCTTCAATATGCTTTTTCATGGCGGATATTATGACCGGGCAGCCCTTCTCTCCGTTCCTTACCATATCAGAGCCGAGGGCTATTGCCTGTGAAAGTACAAGGGCAGCCTTCCTTTCGGCTTCGCTTAGATAGGTGTTCCTTGAACTCCTCGCAAGTCCGTCGGCTTCGCGGACTATGGGACAGCCGATTATTTCTATATCCATATTCAGGTCATCTGCCATGTGTCTGATGACCGCAAGCTGCTGCGCGTCCTTTTTGCCGAAGTAGGCACGGTCAGGCTGTACTATATTGAAGAGCTTGGATACTACGGTGCATACTCCCCGGAAGTGTACGGGACGGCTCAGACCGCAGAGCTCCTCTGTGAGTACAGTCATATCAACAAACGACGAGAAGCCCTTATGGTACATTTCCTCAGGCTCGGGATTGAATATGATATCGCCGCTGTGAGCTTCGACAAGCTGCGCGTCACGTTCAATATCACGGGGATAGCTTTCAAGGTCCTCTGACGGACCAAACTGCATGGGATTTACGAAATCCGACACCACAGTCCTGTCATTGTCCTTGTGTGAAGTGTCGATAAGGCTTGCGTGTCCTTCGTGGAGATAGCCCATTGTAGGGACAAGCCCTACGGTAAGTCCCTGAGCTCTCCATTCCTTTACCTGTCTGCGCACTTCATCTATAGTTTTTACTATCCTCATATCAGCCACACTCCTTCATAAGCTGTTCTATCACAGCTTCTTCCACAGAGTAGGTATGCTCCTCCGAGGGGAAAGCTCCCGACTTCGTTTCGGAGATATATTCCAAGATACCTTTGCGCATGAGCGCTCCCACATCTGCAAAGCGCTTTACGAATTTGGGCGTGTGACCTGTTGTCAGTCCGAGCATATCCTGATATACCAGTACCTGTCCGTCGCAGTCGCTGCCTGCGCCGATACCGATAGTCGGGATAACAAGCTTTTGTGTGATGATCTCTGCAAGCTTTGAGGGGATACCTTCAAGCACGACTGAGCAGGCGCCTGCCTCCTGTATTTCCAGAGCGTCGTTTATGAGCTTCCTTGCTTTGTCAAGGCTTCTGCCCTGTACCCTGAAGCCTCCGAAAGCGTTTACCGACTGCGGTGTAAGTCCGAGGTGTGCGACAACGGGTATGGAAGCGTTTACTATAGCCCGTATCTGCTGGCATACCTCAGCGCCGCCCTCAAGCTTTACAGCGTTCGCGCCGCCTTCCTTTACAAGTCTGCCGGCGTTGATGACGGCGTCCCGGACGTCTGTCTGATAGGACATAAAGGGCATATCAGCTACGATAAAGGCGTTTCTTGCTCCCCGTGATACTGCGGCGGTATGGTGTATCATATCCTCCATAGTGACCGGAAGCGTGTTCTCATAGCCAAGCATTACCATACCGAGGGAATCCCCGACAAGTATGGCGTTGACGCCGCATTCGTCCATGACAGCGGCTGTGGTCGAGTCATAGGCAGTAAGCATCGTGATCCTGTCGCCCGATTGCTTCTGCTCAAGCAGAGTTGAGACCGTGTTTTTCATATTCAGTTTTCTCCTTAAAAGATGTTACCTTTCTGATCGCTCAGATAAGATACATTGATATTATATCAGCAGAATATGAATAATATGTTAACGGGCAAGAGCTTTTTGGGTATGCCGCGAAATTTCGTATACTAAATACAAATGCCTCCCTTACGGGAGGCGGATTTTGTGATATACTGTGTATCAGCCCTGATCGGGTATGATTATAGCTCCGTTGAGACTGAGATTGCGCAGGAATATAAGTCTTGCCTGACCGATACATTCCGGCTTCACCATATAATAGAGGTAGTGCTCCATAAGGTTGAACATATCAAAGGTCCTGCCTTCTATCTTGAACTGATTGAAGCCCATTGGAACGTACTTGTTCCATATATCATCAGGAGTTATGTGTGTGCTGAGAGACTGTATGTCATAAAGGTTCCTGTGCTCACACTTACATTCAAATACAGCCTTTGCCTCCGGGTGCTCCTTTGCGAACCTGTCAGAATCAAAGGGAGCATTGGGGTATTTCCTTACGTGGTTGGCGTAAGCTATCTGCTCGGTGCCTATTGTCTGATAGTGGAGAGAACGGTTCACGCAGCCGGGATTGCAGCAGGCGTTTACAAGTATCTCGCACTTTTCCTTGTTTGGTATCTTTTCGAGGATATCGAATTTGTTATTGAGATCGTAATCGAGAACTACTATATGGTAATCCTTTTCGACCTCCTTGTAAAGAGCCTCGGGATCGGTTATCCTCTTGCAGGTGGAGCTTGTGAGCTTGAAGCCGGGGTAGTTCTTTCTTATGTAGTCCTCAAGTATGGGAGATACCACGATACATTCATTCATTCCGTTGTCGGCGATATGCATAACCATATTGCAGAATTCGTCGCTGAGGTGTTTCTTTTCCAGCATGGGATTGGTAAAGGTGAAGCGGAGCGGTATGCCCTTGCTGTTGAAATGCTTTGTAACTCCTCTGACGAAGTCCTTCTGGCACATACCGTGTATAACTCGTCCGCCGTTCCAGAGTGAAGGCGGGAATATGCCGTATATCGAAGCTATCTCAACTCCCTCGCGGAAGAGCTCCGGGCTGTTTTCGAGCATAGAGAGAAATACGACGTTGAATTTAAAAAGCCTTGCAAAATCAGGCAGATGGAACCTTACTTTCATTGGTTGTCCTCCTTAGAACGTGCCATATATCACGGCAAAAATAATAAGTATATTTATTATAACATATTATTGAAGAAATAGCAAGGCACGCGGGGAAAAAGCAGCCGTTTTTTAGTTGTATACAGTTCCTGAAATAAAAAAAGACGCCGCAAAAATAAATTCTGCGGCGTGTCCTTTTATCATGTTAGATCTTGATTATCCGCGCTTTTACCGAGATGTGCAGATATCAAGCGGGTAAAAGGGGTAAAAGAGGATAAGGGGATTGGGATTGGATTGTGAAGTGACCTGCCCTTCGGGGAATACCTTTGCAGGCAAGGGCAAATCATATATGAATCAGTCTTTCAACTGTTCATTTAATTATTCAGCAGCCTCAGCTGTCTGAGCAACGGGTACATTGAAAGCACCTGCTGCGATAGCTGCGCTGAGTTCGTCCTGGCCGATCTTGATGTGAGTCGGTCCCTTGGGCGGCTCGGGCTTAGCAGGCTCCTCGTGTACAGGAGGAACGGGCGGCTCGGGCTTAACAGCGTTCTCGTCCTCTACAGGAGGAACGGGAGGTGTAGGCGGTGTAGGAGGCTCGGGCTTCTCAGCCTTCTCGTCCTCTACAGGAGGAACAGGAGGTGTAGGAGGCTCGGGAGCAACGTGCTTGAAGTGTACGTCAGCATGAACATCCTTAGCGTTCATGATCTGCTCCTTAACTTCGTCGTCTATGAAATCGATCTTGTCCATATCGATCATGCCACGGAGCTCAGCAAAGAGGTCTGTAAGATCAATGTGAACAGGTCCGAGAGGCTTAGCGGGCTTCTCAGCCTCTTCCTTAGTTTCAGCGTCCTCAGATGCTTCCTCAGCGTCCTCAGCGTCCTCAGCTTCCTCAACTACAGGAGGAACGGGCGGCTGGGGCTTCTCATTTGCATGGAAGTGAATGTCAACCTTCTCGATATTGTCCCAGTTCTCGATGATTGTATCGTTGAGGATCTCTAAATCTGTAGCCTCGATGAAGCTGCGGATCTGCTCAAGAACGTCTGTTACGTCAATGATAACGGGAGGAACGGGAGCTGTAGGAGCTTCAACCTCTTCCTCAGCAACAGTCTCTTCTTCAGCTGCTGTTTCTTCTTCAACAACTTCTTCAGCTACTGTCTCTTCAGCAACTGTTGTCTCTTCTTCAACAACTGTTTCTGTAAGAGCTACCTCATCAACTGCTTCTTCAGCTTCCTCAGCTGTCTCTTCTGCAGTGTCGTTTGTAGCGATAAAGATGAGTTCTTCTGCTTCTTCAGCAACTTCTTCAACAGCTGTTGATACAACAGATTCTGTAGTTGCTTCTTCATTTGCCTCAGCTGCAAAAGCACTGATGCTTGTTGCTGATGCCATTACTGACATTGCAGCGATCGCAGCGAGAACACGGTTCTTGTTTCTCATTTGAATTACTCCTTTAAATAAATTTCTCCTTTGGGAGATATAAGCTTTATTCGCTTTACATTAACAGGATACGAAACGGTGTTTTTAAAAGCGGGGTAATTATGAATTTTTTTTGAAAAAAATGAGATATTTTTTTGAATTGCCGGTATATGGCTTAAAACAGAATAAATCCACTGCATTGCAGTGGATTTATCCTTATCGTAATTCATGTTTTCTAAGGGAAGGGGGGATTAAAGGGATGGTTGCTCAGGGGGCAGGTGCTTTTACCTTTGGTGCAGCTTCTGGTGCCGGGGCTTTTGTTCCGGTCTTTGGTGCTGTGTTATTGGGTTGTAAAGCTAATACTCTGATCCTTACAGATGCCGTTTCAGGCACCTGCAGATGTTCTGATTTTTCTTCTGCGGTTTCAGGACCAGTGACCGGGGCTGAAATTTTCAGAGTATAGTTTTCCTGTTCCGGAGCAGGTGCTGCTGCTTTCGGAACTTCAGGTTCAGGCAATAAACTGTTTGCTCCCTGTCCGGGAAGAGCTTCCCGGGGTTCTTCTATATTTATATCCGCAGCCGCTGCAGGAGGGGCAGGCGCGGTAAGAAGCGTATTTGCGTCCGCGGTCTCATTCGGCACAGACACATAAGATGTCTTCTTTGGTGCCGGAGGCTGAGGAGCATTGGGACCTTCCGGTTTTGGCGGATCGATCCTGTCGTTTGGCTTGACTGTATTTTTTCCGCTTTCAGCAGGCTTTGCCGGATCATTTCCATGAACGGAAGGCGCTGCCGGCGGAGATACTTCTCCGGGAGGAACCGGTGCTACAGGAGTTCCCGGTGCCGCAGGGGCAGCCGGACCGCCGTTTTCAGCCGGTTTCGGAGGTGCCGGAGGTTCTGCCGTATTATCCGGAGGCTGAGGAGCTTCCGGTTTTTGCGCATCATTTGCAGGCTTAGTCTCCGGAGGTGCCGGAGCTTCCGGGACCTTTGCCAGCGGAGTACCGTATTCGTAAACATTTATCTGGGTATCGTTGAAGCCTGTTTCAAATTCTTCCTTCAGCGAATTGTATTCCTCAGCATCTTCAGCTTTTATATAAAGATCGGGAACATCGTCTTCTGAATAATAACCCTTTGAAGTTTCGAGTTCAATGATATCCCTGGCAACTGAGATCTTGTCCTTCCTGCTGAGCACATACTCCTTGAGCAGCTCGTTGGCTTTTGAATCTCCGCCGCTGAGACTGAGGACTTCTCCCTTTTTGTTAAGGTCCATACGGATATTTGCTTTGGCAGATATTAAGACGGTAGAGTGAGTTTTGAAATTTCGTGAATAATAGAATGAACCTGCTGTGACCGCAAGTGCAAGACAAGCAGCGGCTGCGGCAAATCTTGTGACATAGAAGCTGATCTTTCTTTCACCTTCGTCGGCGCAGTTCATCAGCACCGGAGAGGTGATATGCTGTCCTACTTCGTATCTGAGGTTTGCTGCTTTCAGGACGCGTGATTCTTCGTCCATTAGTAAAGCGTATCCTTCGTGACATTCCATAACGATATATTTCATTTTTTCTCACCACCTTTTAATACTTGCATTATATGGCCCCGCATTATCTCGTAACCGTTGGTACATATAAGCAGTACGGCGACAAGATAGCGTCTGTGCCTTTCAAGAGACTTTCTTTCCACATTTGCGCCCTCGGCAAGCTTTGCCAGCGGAACGCGCTTTGTTCTGAGAAAGTCATCGAGGATCTCAGGATTGTTTCTTGCGTATGATACGGCTTTCTGACATATTTCCAGCGTTCGCTTCTGACGGGGAGAATTCTCCGCAACGTCGTTCATTGTAACGCCGAATTCTGTCATCTGTGCCGAAAGCTCTTCGATCTCCTGTTTTGTTGCATCTCGTAGTTCGTTTTCTGCGTAATCGTCGTGTTCATCTCGGATCGTTTCTTTCAGGTCGGTTTTGTCATCGTCATTAACGTCCAGTGATATTTGACCTTTATTCTTTTTCTCTTTACGGTAATTATCTATCAGGCGATTCTTTATCTGTAATGCGGCAAATTTCAGAAATGAACCGCGTAATCTCGAATAGTTCTTTATCGCTTCATAAAAGGCGAACATAGCAATGCTGAGTTCGTCATCGCTCTGATCGGGCGGACGGTTAAGAAACCTGGCAGTTTCAGACTTTATAAAGGGCATATAAGCAGATATGAGTTCATCTGCTGCGTGGCTGTCCTTTTTAGCCTTATAGACCTGGGATATGATTTGATGTACATCAGAAGTCATATTTGCCACCCCCAATATTAATAATAGTTTACGCAGCCCCGGATGCAAAAACGGGGTGTTTCAAAAAAGTTTTATAAAAAATTAATTTTTGTGTTTACAAAAGCGCCCGACCATGATGATCGGGCAGTAAATTGTATCACTTTGCGGAGTTTTCCTCGTCCTGATGACGTATCTGGGCACGCTTTATCTTTCCGCCGAGAGTTTTGGGAAGCTCCTTTACATATTCAATGACGCGGGGGTACTTGTAAGGCGCTGTTTCACGCTTTACGTGGTCCTGAAGCTCCTTTGTGAGTTCAGGTGAGGGAGTATAGCCCTCTGCGAGTACGACAGTAGCCTTTACTACCTGACCTCTTATGGGGTCTGGAGCTCCTGTTATAGCGGACTCGACTACAGCAGGGTGAGTGAGCAGAGCGCTCTCTACCTCGAATGGTCCTATACGGTAGCCGGAACATTTGATAACGTCGTCGTTTCTGCCTACGAACCAGTAATAGCCCTTTGAATCACGCCATGCAACGTCGCCTGTGTCGTAGTTCTTGCCGCCGAGAACAGCCTCTGTCAGCTCAGGGTTCTTGTAGTATTTGCAGAACAGACCTGTGGGACGCTCTTTGTCGATACCGCATACCATTATGCTGCCCTCTTCACCGTCGTCAGCCTCTGTTCCGTCGGGACGGAGCAGGTGTATATTATAAAGCGGGGAGGGCTTTCCTGTTGAGCCCGGCTTGGGGTCTATCCACGGGAAGTTGGCGATGAGTACGGTACCCTCTGTCTGTCCGAAGCCCTCGCGCATCTTCTTGCCCGTGAGCTCATAGATACGGTTGAATACCTCGGGGTTGAGGGGCTCGCCGGCGTTGCAGAAGTTCTGTATGGAGGAGAGGTCGTACTTTGTCATGTCCTCCTGAAGCATAAATCTGTACATAGTAGGCGGAGCGCAGAAGGTAGTCAGCTTGTAGTGGCTGATAACTTCAAGTATATCCTTTGCGTTGAATCTGCCTGTGAAGTCGTATGCGAACTGTATTGCGCCGCATATCCACTGTCCGTATATCTTGCCCCAGCCGAACTTAGCCCAGCCTGAGTCGGATATGGACATATGGAGCTTGTTCTCCTGAACCTGATGCCAGTATTTGGCGGTAACGATATGACCGAGGGGGTGCGCGAAGTTGTGACATACCATCTTCGGCATACCTGTTGAGCCTGAGGTGAAGTATATGAGCATGGTATCTGTTGCCTTTGTAGCCTGATCGTCAGTAGGACGCTCAAAGGTATTTGGATACTTGGCTATCTCGTCCTCGAAATAGTCCCAGCCCTCACGGGGCTCCGCAACTGCTATCTTCTTGCGGAGAGTCTTTATCTCCGGAGCGGCTGCGTCTATCTGTCCTCTTATGTATTCGTCGTCGCAGGCGATGATAGCAGATATCTCAGCCATATTGCCGCGGTAGGCTATGTCGTGGGTAGTGAAAAGAAGGTTTCCGGGGATAAGTATAACGCCCAGCTTATGGAGAGCGGTGGCTATTACCCAGTATTCCCAGCGGCGGCGGAGTATAAGAAGCACAACGTCGCCCTTTTTGAGACCAAGACTGCGGAAGTAGTGGCAGGTCTGGTTTGAGAGCTTGGATATATCCGTAAAAGTGAATGTCTTTTCCTGTTTGTCGTGACTGAGCCATACAAGTGCTTTTTTGTCGGGCTCCTGTTTTGCCCATTCATCAACTATATCCCAGCCGAAATTGAAATCTTCAGGAACATTAACACGGTAATTTTCCTTGAAATCCTCGTATGAATCAAAATCTATACGGGGAAGGTATCGGTCTAAAAGCATGATATTAAGAACTCCTTTGTATTAGCCTTCAGAGGCATATTATTCAGCGATCATTGTGAGGAATCTTGCCTTGGTATCACCAACGCAGCGCTGTCCGTGGAGGTATGTCGGGTTGAAGTATATAGAATCGCCTTCGTTGAGGATTATCTCCTGATCCTCAAATACTACTGCTATTGTGCCTTTCAGGACGAGGTTGAACTCCTGACCGGAATGGCTTACAAGCTTTGCCGGCTCGTCAGAGGGCTCAAGTGTGACCAGAAGGGGCTGCATGACCTTATCCGCATAGCGGAAGGCAAGATCCTTGAAACGGTATCCGGGGAAACGGCTTATGCTTCTGCCCTTGCCGCGGCGGACGACCTGAAATGTATCAATACGGCTGGGTTCTCCTGTGACCAGCTCGTTAAAATCGACTCCGAATTTGTTTGCGATCTCATAGATGACGCTTATGGGAAAATCACCGTTCTCTTCATAGCCTGCATACTGTTCTGCGGATAGTCCGAGCTCCTGTGCAAGCTTTTCCTGTGTGTAGTCGCACACCTCGCGCAGCTCGCGGATACGTGCTGCGATCTCGTTAATGGTTTCCATAGCGCAACCTCCTTTTTGAAAATAATGTATACATTAATAATGATATCACAAAAATGTCTGCTTTGTCAAGACAAAGGACTATTTATGATAAAGAAAACACTTTCACTTTAAAAAGTGAAAGTGTTTTGACGTTTTTTACAATTTCATTTATTTCCCGCGCTTCAGTACAAAGGATATAATGCAGAAAATAAAGAATACCGTGATATCAGCGGAAACTATTGTAGAACCCACGGGAGTTCCCGCAAGTATGGAGATTATTATGCCGAAAAAGGCACATAAAAGGGATATTACCACAGAGCATATTATTACGCTGCGGAAGCTCTTGAACACCCTCATCGCCGAAAGAGCCGGGAATATTATCAGTGCCGATATGAGCAGAGAGCCTACGAAGTTCATTGCTATCACTATTATTACTGCGATAACTACCGCTATGAGCAGATTGTACGCATCTGAACGTACTCCTGTTGCCTTTGCAAAGCTCTCGTCAAAGGTGACTGCGAATATCTTGTTGTAGAATACGAGGAATACCGATACTACTATTATTGACATCGCTATGCATATCCATACATCGGCAGGCTTTAAGGTAAGTATCGCGGTGGAGCCGAAAAGGGTGCTGCACACGTCGGCTGTGACATTGCTCGAAGTCCTGCCGCTGCCGTTCTGAGCGGCTATATTCATCATCATATAGCCAAGCGCCAAGGCTCCAACGGATATCATTGCAACTGCCGCGTCGCCCTTGATCTTTGTATTGTTTCCTGTCCTGAGGAGCAGTACCGCGGAAATGATAGTGACCGGCATGATTATGAGCATATTGTTTGTGACGCCGGTTATGGTGGCGACTGCCATCGCTCCGAAGGCAACGTGTGAAAGTCCGTCGCCGATAAAGGAAAAACGCTTCATTACAAGGGTAACTCCGAGGAGAGACGAGCAGAGAGCGATAAGAAGTCCTACTATAAGGGCGTATCTTACTGCCGGCAGCTGAAAATAACTGTGAAGCTTGTCAAACATCTCACTCATTTTCCTCACCTCCCATTACTGAAAGGAAGGCCTGACCTATCTTGCTGGTCATGTAGTCCTCCTTGGTACCGAAAAACATCTGCTTTCTGCCGATGTGGAGTATATGCGACGCGTATCTTACGGCTGCGTTCATGTCGTGGGATACCATAATGACGGTGATCTTGTCCTTTTTGTTGAGACTGTCTATAAGCTCATACATCTCGTTTGTAGCCTTGGGGTCAAGACCAGTTACAGGCTCGTCAAGAAGTATCATTTTCCTCGCCGCGCAAAGCGCTCTCGCGAGGAGAACACGCTGCTGCTGTCCGCCTGACAGCTCGCGGTAGCAGCGCTTTGTCAGGGGCTCAATATCAAGTCTCCTCATCATGTCATGAGCGAGCTTCTTCTCTTCCTTATTATAAAAAGGACGGAGACCGCAGCGGTTCATGCAGCCTGACAGCACTATCTCACGCACCGAGGCAGGAAAATCACGCTGTACAAGAGTCTGCTGAGGGAGATAGCCTATCTCGTTCTTTCCGACTTCGCCGCAGAGCTCAATTTTTCCGCTGAGGGGCGGCTTCAGTCCCAGAAGAGCCTTGATAAGCGTACTCTTTCCGGAGCCGTTCTCGCCGACTATACAAAGATAATCACCGCTGCTCACGGTAAAATCAAGATCTTTTGTGATAACGTCGCCCTCATAGCCGAGAGCCACGTTTTCGCATTTCAGTAATGCGCCCATTCAGTCAAGCACCTTCTTTACAGGATCATATATAATAGTATACTGTTCAGCTTGCACAGACCGTAAGAGAAGCAGCTGCAATTAACGCAGCTGCTGCATCAGATATAAATTATCGGCGGACTGTGCCTGAAGTATTATCGGCATTTGAATTTGATAATCAATTTCAAATCATATTATACTTTATTTGAGTTCGTATGTCAATAGCTGTCCGTAAATTTCATGCAGATTTCACTGCTCTGACCGCAGTGGCAAGGTGAAAAAATGATGATATTTTCTGCGGTATACTTGACAATGCAAGCAATTTCATGTATAATATCCTTGTAAATTTGATATAGGGGGGCGGTATTATGCCAAAAACAACAAAAGATAAAGAACTCGATAAAATGTACAAGGATCTCCTTGAAACAAGGGACGGTGCCCGTGCTTCTTCCAAAGATGAAGGAAATCGTCTGCTGAAATTCTTCGTGGGTCTGCTCATGCTTGGCGGCGGCTTGTTCATGATATTCCAGAATATCGATGTTTCAAGCTCGTGGGGCGGCGGATACTTCTTCAGGATCGGCGGCTTTGGTCTTCCCAACGGACTTATAATGCTGCCCATAATCGCAGGTATCGCAATGCTCTTCCTTATGGACAGGAAAATATTCGGCTGGGTAGTCCTTTCTATCGGAATAGTGATAGTGCTCCTCAGCGTAATGATGACCACACATCTGAGGTGGCGCACGACCAACGCCTATGTTTTCATAGTAATGTTCGGCCTTGTGGCTGCAGGCGGAGGTCTTGTACTCAGAGAGCTTTTCAGAAAGAACTGAATATAAGTAGGACCGTACCTTTATGGTACGGTTCTTTTTTTATTTCCATGTTATATTGTAAAGTGTGACCTCATGCTCGCCTATAGCTGCGGCGCCGTCGATATTTCCAAGCTGGAACTTTATATCCGCCGACATATCGCTATCAAAGGTGACGTCAAAGCTGAAATGCTTCTTCTCTGTCGATATTTTCACTTTTTCGTTGAGATATCTCGTGTAGGAGCTGTCCTCGGCAGTCACCACCATGCTTCTTTCGGCTGTGGAGCTGACGTCGAATCCAAGGGTGTGCTTTTCGCCGGCTTTTACCTCTCTTCCCCGGAGAAGTCCCATAACTGCGTATTCAAGCTCTCCGGCATTCTTTATGCTGATAACGGTGCAGCCCTCCTTGTTCGTAACGGAGGCTTCCGCTCCCTCGATGTAATTATCGAGAGCAATGGAACTTATCTCAGTGGGAGCAAAGCCGGAACCCTTCTTTTCATAGACGCGGACATAGTCTATATCGAAGTGCTTCTCGCCGTACGCAAATATGCCGGGTTCAGCGTAGATTCCGTCCACGCCGTCGAAATGTCCGCCTATTGCAAGATTCAGTATTATATAGAATTTCTGGTCAAATGGAGCAGGATAGCTGAAGCCCTCGGAGTACCATTCGGTCTGGGTGCTGTACAGTGTATCATCAACGTACCAGCGTATCTCTCCGCGATCCCACTCGACGCTGTAGGTATGCCAGTTCACGGAGCTGTCTCCCACGGGGAAATCATAATTATTGGTGAGGTAGGTGTTTGCAGGCCATGCGCCGCCGAAGTGGATAGTTCCGCATATCTTTTCGGGAGTGCTGCCCCAGCCCTCCATAATATCTATCTCACCCGATGAAGCCCAGCCGCCGTAGGCGCTGTCCTCAGGGAGCATCCATATCGCGGGCCACAGTGATTTTCCGGAGTCGCAGCGTGCCCGTACATCTATCCTTCCGCCGCATACCGAGAACTTCTGATGAGTATTTATACGTGCGGAGGTATAGTCGTAGCTGCCCTGCTTTTCGTCCGTCCAGTTTTCCTTACGGGCAGCTATAGTGAGTATGCCGTCCCTGACAGAGGTGTTCTGCGAGGTGTAGAACTCCTGCTCGTTGTTGCCCCAACCGTTGGTAACATAGTTGCCGCTTTCATCGAGCTTCCAGTTGCCGAGCTCATACGACCACTTGCCCATGTCAAGGCTGTCGCCGCTGAACTCGTCGCTCCATATGAGTTCATAGCCGTCTGCGGGAGAGGTCTCAGCTCCGCTGCCGAGAAGAAAGCTTCCGAGACTGTGGAGCTCCTCAGCGGAAGCTCCGCTTTTTCGGGCGCTTACCATATCAAATATATCCACAATGCCGTCATTGTTGAAGTCCATAGCTGTACTGCCGCCTGCGAATGCTGATGCAGGGAGCGAGGCGAGCATAACTGCTGCCGCCGCGATGATTTTAAGTATTTTCATAGCTGCCTCCGAATTTTCTGCGGCAGTGCCGCTTTTTTACGACCTGATTTTAACATAAAAAACAGTCTGTGTCAAGCCTGGACCCCCTGTTTTTATGTGCAAATGAACTACTTTTGATGTGATTTTTACCGGTTTTTGACTGCATTTCGGCAACTTTTTCTGGTTTCTCTTGAAATTGCTGAAAGTCCGTGATATAATGTTCCATGTCGGAGTCAGAACTTTTTTTGCTTATGCCTTGAAAAACAGAGATCTGCTACGTATACTATATATTGGAATAAATGTCTGCTGCTCATTTTAACCTCAGAGGAAATGAGCCTGACATAAAAACTGTGACGCGCAAATCTCCTGTTTTATAAAGGAGCTGCGCTTCTTTGAACTGTGTTCAGTACAATCACCGCCTTCCGGCGGTTATCAGGTACACATTAATTATGATCCTACGGAGGTCTGTTTATGAAAAAGTTAATCACATCAGCAGCAGTATGTTCACTGGTACTTTGCTCTCTTGTTTCTTGCGGCAGCAAGGACAAGGAAGAGAAAAGCTCCAAGAAAGAAAACGGTATTGTTGGAAAATGGTCAATGAGCGGTATAGAGAGCACAGGTGTTGACGGCGGCGGACTGGTTTTCAAGGAAGACGGAAAGGGTTCGGTTTATGAGGACACTTCTTCGATACTTCACTTTGAGAGCGAGGGCTTCAATGTCGGCGGTACCGTTATCTCAAACAATTATATCAAGGCAGAGGGCGACAATGTTGTTGTTGACGTTGAGGGAAATGAAATGCTCAACATGAAAAAGCTCGAAAGCAAAGAAGGCAATGACGGTCTTTATGCGCTCAAGGGCGGTATGCTTTATACAAGCATCGTTAACGGCATGAAAGACAAGGGCAGCTTCGATGAGAGCGACCTTGATATCACTATCGACTTTGACGGTTCTCACAGCGAGGTCGTTTTCAATGATATCTTTACATATACCACCAAGAAGGATAAGCTGACAATATCCGGCTTCTCGGGATTCCTTGAGGGCGACGGTGATTCTATCACAGCTGATTATAAGGTAGAGGGAGATACTCTCACCATCGTTGATACAAAGTCTACTGAAAAGCTTACAAGAGTAAAGTAAGA
>Ga0265298_10004540_pt1 | contig 17716 bp, 13 predicted proteins | sample AusTroGonzalo_MG_3_FD_193486 | JGI IMG/M metagenome (GOLD analysis project Ga0265298, IMG submission 193486) | Bovine rumen microbial communities from tropical cattle in Woodstock, Queensland, Australia - Gonzalo_01 | ecosystem: Host-associated > Mammals > Digestive system > Stomach > Rumen ... | reverse complement strand
TTGCGGAATGGGTTCGCTTAAAATTCCTTCAATGACAAACGGCGGTATCTGCTTGATTGGCTTGAATGCTTCTGGAACGTCGCTGTAATCGCAGAGCTGCCATGCGGCAAGCAGTTTTTCGATGAACTCTCTCCATGGAAAGTTGTCGGTCGTGCGCATGGTAAACCGTGCCGGCTTGAGGTTGTCTCTTGCGTCGAGCAAAAGGCTCCCGTCTTTGTAACAGGCGATTACAGCCGCTTTGCGGCTTGCGTTGTTCGTTGCTTTTTGCGGAGGAATTTCCAGAATGAGTTGCAAGTTTTTTCCGTTTATGCGGATGCGAGTTCGCGCTGGAGGATCGTGTACTCGTATTCCGAAATAGAGGTTATCTTGATAATCAATTCGCGAGTCAGGCCTGCTTTGATCAGAGCTTTTGCGTAGTCGATTTTGTTCGTTGTAGCCATATGCACCTTCTTTTTTATTTAGAGTAATAAAAAAGTAATAAAATTTACGGTATTTGTTAGTCCAAAAATCGGAGCAATTATAGAATTTTTTCCGTAAAATGTGACCTGTAACACTATGGTAGTCAACGAATTAACGTTATGTCGGCCGTCAAAATGCTCTTTGAGCGCCTTGGGGCTTCGCGTGACCTACATCAAATCCGGGGGGACTATGCCGTCAAGAACGGGGAACGTTTTCCGGTATTCTTTTTCGGCGTGGAGGTCCAGTTCGGCCGTGAGGACTTCTTCTTGATTCGCTTTCCCTTCGGCAATGATATCTCCGTTGGGCGAAATGATGAACGATGTTCCGGCGAGCGGGTGCGGGTGATTGGGGGCCGTGGTGACGCCATTGACAGCGGCGATGTAGACTTGGTTTTCGATGGCGCGGGCCTTGAGGAGTGTTTCCCAGTGGGCTTTTCGTTTGGCGGGCCACGCCGCCTGGATCGTGATGAGGTTTGCTCCTTGCTTGGTCGCTTCGCGGAACAGTTCGGGGAAGCGCAGGTCGTAACAGATGAACGAGGCGACTTTCCATTCCTTTATTCTAAACAAATTAATATCCTTCCCGGGAGAAAATGCTTCGCGTTCCGGGAAGAATAAATTCATTTTGTCGTAGCCTGCAAATTCCTTTGTTGCGCCGGGAGTGTAGATACTCACGTGGTTGAAAAATCCGTCGGGAGCGTGTGTGATGCCTGCTCCCATGATCGTGCAGTTGGTGGTGCAAGCCAATTCAGAAATCATGCGGGCGGTTTCGCCGGACTCGCTCGTGCTAAAGTCTTCGGCAGATTCGGCTAGGCTTTGGGGGAGGTAACCCGTGGCAAACATTTCGGGTAAAAGGACTAGGCTCCCTTCGTCGGGGTGGGCTTCGAGAATCATTTTCTTTGCCTGGGCCAGGTTTTCGGACTTGATTCCCTTTTTGCTGTCGAATTGGACTAAATAAACTTTAAGCATGCGTATAATATAACTGATGTTTGAGGATTGAAAATATTTTCCCACGTAAATTATCTATTTTGAGAGTATGAAGTTTCGCCTATTTTTCTGTTTTGTTCTGTTTCTTGTCGTAGGGGTTCTTGCTGCATCTCCGACGACGATTATCGGTGTGGTCCTTGAAGCGGAATCCGATTTGCCGGTCAAGGACGTTCAGGTTTCTTATAAGTCCGGCAAGCGCATTGGCGAGACGGACTCCCGTGGTCGTTTTGAGCTGACGGTGGATTCCAAGAATGCAACGATTGTGTTCAAGAAAGAGGGCTTTGACAGTGTCTATGTGGAGCTGCAAGATTATGCGGACTTGATGGACATGGTGGTGACGCTCAGCACGAACGTCACGAATCTCGGGGCGAGTACGATTGTGGGCGATGGCGAACCGATCAAGTGGGAAGTCGAACGTACGGTTCACCTGGAAAAACTTGAAGATGCCGCGGGCATGCGTTTTGACTTGACGGAACACTTGAGCCAGATGCCTGGTATTTCGGGACAGAAAGATTTTAGCAGCGCTCTTTATTATGACGGTTCCCGTGCAAGCGATGTCGCTTACCATTTAGGCCGCCTCCGCATTCCGAACATGCGCCACCTCGACGTGGGTTTTCCGGGCAACTTGTCGATTGTGAACCCGCATACGTTGAGCGGTATCGAAGTCCATGACCATTACGGTCAGGGCCCGCTGGGGCAGGGACTTGCAACGTCCATCCAGTACATTCCGGAACAGACGAGTGGCGAATGGGGTTTGAGAGGTACTGCCGGACTGACGCTCCAAGAAGTCGTGTTCGACGCTCCGTTCTTTATTTGGGACAGCTTCCGCTTTGCCTTTAGACGTCTCGATGACGACGTACTCAAGAACTTGGGTGAAAAGTTCTTTACGGAATTCCGCAAGCGCGATGCAGAAACTTCGAACAATGAAAAGGTGAAGACGGCAGATCCGTTTGACTTGTCTGCGTTTGACGTCTATGCGCAGTTGAACGGTTCCGATTCGCTTGGCAACGCCACGTGGGCTTTGCGCGCCTTGTACAGTTCCGATGAATACAGAGTAAGCCAGGATACTTCGACGACTTATAGCAGCGTGAACTCCGTGGATATTATCCAGGGAAGTCAAAAGTACTTGGTGCTCGGAGCCGAATATGCTTCGAAGTTCGGGACGAGTTTCCATGCCGGACTTGTGCGTGAAAGTTTGAGCGATACACTCCGCGATACGACGGGCTTCCGCTCGGGTAAGTTCACGGATCCGGTGGCAAAGACCTTTATTGACGGTTATGAACAGACGCACACGACGCTCAGCCTCGGTGCCGACAAGAGTTTTAATGCGGATATTTTCGGGGCGGACCTGCGTGGCGCAGTCCTATACGAACAGCATTTTGTTGAACGCAAGTTCCCGGTTCCCGGTATGCTGGAAAGCAGCAAGTACAAGACGGGCGTTGTATCGGGTGCTGCAACATTGGATTGGAAAAACGACTTCTCCGAAGAAATGTTCTCGGTGGGTGCAGTCGCAGATGCTATGGACCACAAGGCTTTGCCTACGGTTTCGTTCGATATGGACCGTAATTTGTCCAAGGTCGATACTGCTTACTGGAGACTCTTTACGAATGCCGCTTACCGCGCCGACTGGAAGCCGTACTTTGATAACGGTGACTTGACGGGCCGTTTGGAATCGGGCGCTTCGCTCAAGTTGGGTGTGGGTTACCGTTCCAAGTACTTCATGGCGCAGGTGGCTGGCTTTGGCCGCTTCTACTTTGATCCGCTGCTCCCGTTGCCGAAGGCTTTTGCGCATTACAATGACATCACTCCGGTGAATAACGCTTGGGTGTCCGGCGCTTCGGGCTCGTTGGAATGGAAGACTTCGCACCACTTCTCGATGGCGATGAACGCAAGTTCCGTTTACGGTGAATACGAACTGGATGGCGGAAAGTCTTTGCCGTGGGAAGCAAACTCCCGTCTGGACATCGTGTCGCACTTTAGATATTATCCGCGAAAGGACTCTATCGTATCTGTTATCTTGACGCACCATGCTGCTTGGCACAGACCGCTTTATTACTATGCCATCAAGCCGTCTTCGAACGGTTCTAGCGGCACGCGTGAACTCAAGGATTACCACGAATTTACGGACTTGTACAGGACGGACGTTCGTGTGAATCTGGATTTGACGAAGTCGAAGTTCTTCTTTAAGCATGCCAGGTTCTATCTTGAATTGGACAACATCTTCTCGAAGCTGGATGTTGCTGCTCTCAAGTTCCTCGGTTCCGAAAATGCTCGTGAACGTTCTTGGGTAGCCCGCGATAAGGACAAGAACTCCGCCAATGGTTATGACTTGGTGCCGTTTATTGCGAAGGGCATGGGACTCTGGTTCCAGTTCGGCGTTGAAGTGCAGCTCGGAATTTAGGGGCTGTGAGGTATGAGGTCGTGCCTATGGCACTTTGAGCTATGGGTGGGAATCTTATGAATGTCATCCTAGAGGTCGTAAGACCGATAGGATCCAGTGGCTTATATGAAATTCCTTTTAACCATTTTCTTTTTTTCAGTTCTGTCATTTGCGCACGAGACGGATTCCTTGTTCGTTCCGCCGAAGCCCGAAAAGCCTTTGCGTTTTTGCACGTCAGCTAAAAAGTGGATCGACTATGCGACGCACGATTCTAACTTGGTCGAAATCACGTACATGCGCGGGGTCCGTATGGATCTGCGCTATGCGACGTTTAACAATGTGACCGGTCATGACATGTATTGCGGCATCCAGAGAGCGTTTGTTCACAAGGATGCCTTGCCAAAGCTGAGGCGTGCGCTTTCGATTATCGCCAAGGAACTGCCGGGCTATTCGCTTGTGATTTTTGATGCGGCGCGTCCTTTGTACGCACAGTCTGTTCTCAAGAGTTCGGTCATCGGGACGCCTTACAGCCATTTCGTTTCGTCCGGGAAGACGGGCGGGCTCCACAATTACGGCTTGGCGCTGGATTTGGGCCTTGTCGATAGTGCGGGCGTGATGGTGGACATGGGTGCCGACTTTGATTCGTTTGAACGTTGTGCGGGCGCTGTGGGCGAGGCCGAGGCTTTGCAGAGTGGGCGCTTGACGCAAACGCAAGTCGATAACCGCAACTTGCTCCGCAGTATCATGAAGCGTGCCGGCTGGGTGATGCTTCCTAGCGAATGGTGGCATTTTAATGCGTTTACGCGCGCTTATACTAAGGAAAACTATCCGCTGTTCCCGATATGATGTGCCTACGGCAAGACCTTTATGCTGGCACGCTTGAGTCTATCGTTGAGCGCCATGCCGACGCCCGTATTCGGAATCGGATCGACGAGAATCAAATCGTACTTGGGGTCGTCAAGGTCGTGCATGAAGGCGTAAAGCTTTGATGTCGCTTCGACCATGTTGCCTGATTCAGACAAATTTACAGTAGCGGGAATCGGACCTTGCTGTGTGCCGAAGGCGATGCGTACGGTATGCTCGGGGAGCGTGTAGCCGGCTGGAACTTCGCCGTAGTAAAGCGGAACCTGCGGGCGGTAATGCGTATCGCACTGGCCAGGGGCAAGCATCGGCTGGCCCGGCTTGGATGTCGATTCCTTGATTTTTACGTCACCGAGAATGGCCTTGAACATTTCGGGCGTGATGGCGCCTGGACGCATGACGGTCGGTTCGCCGACAAGGGAAATAATCGAACTTTCGACACCGACGGAACAGGGGCCGCCATCGACAATGCCTGTGATGCGGTCGGCGAGCTGTGCGGCGACGTGTTCAGCTGTCGTGGGGCTCACGTGCTTAAAGAGGTTCGCGCTCGGGGCGGCAAGCGGGAGTCCAGATTCCTTGATGATTGCCTGCGCGACCGGATGGCTCGGGAAGCGGATGGCAACAGAGGGGAGGGCGCTTGTGCAAAGGTCGGGAATGCAATCCTTTTTGGGGAGGATGATGGTCATCGGGCCCGGCCAATAAGCTTCGGCGAGTCTGTAGGCGCTGTCGGGAATATCTTTCGCGATGTCGGTCAGCTGGGCAATGTCTGCAATGTGGACAATCAGCGGATCGAACGTGGGGCGTTCCTTGGCGGCGAAAATTTTAGCGAGAGCTTTGGGTTCGAATGCGTTTCCGGCGAGGCCGTAAACGGTTTCTGTCGGGATGGCGACGACCTCTCCGTCTTTAAGGAGGCGGGCGGCTTCGCTGACACTTGTCCAAGGAGGAAATTTCATGACCCAAAAATAGAAAAAGGATGGCTTTTCTGCCATCCTCTTTTTTGCTTATATGTTTTTCGCTTAAGCTTCAGTAGTTGCTGCTGGAGCTTCGTCCTTCTTTTCGTCCTTGCGGCCGTAAGCGAACACCTGGTCGCAAGCTGTGTTGAAGCGCTTCCAGATCTTTTCGGAGTGTTCGCGAGGAACGGCACCGACTTCCTTCCAGAGGCGGCGGAAATGCTTGACCTTGTTCATCGAGGCGACAACCGTCTGTTCGTTCAAGTCCGTGAGCAAGTCTTCGGCCTGTTCGCAGAGGAGAATCTTCTTCTGGAGGTTGTTCTGACGAGCCTGTTCCTGAATGTCGAGCTGGTCGCGGCGGCGAGTGAAGAAGTCGTCGCAGGCGTCGCGGAATGCCTTCTGGAGTTCAGCATCGTCGTTACCGCAAGAACCGAGCGTGCCCCATTCCTTCTGGATTTCGCGAACGGCGTCGGCGAGCTGGTTGGAACCAGCGCTTTCGGCGAACTGACGAACCTTTTCGATGGAGTCCAGCTTCTTTTTCTTGATGTCGGCGATCTTTTCCTGAAGTTCCGGATCGGTTTCGGCCATCTTGGCAACAATCTTGTTGACGATAGCGCTGAAACGGTCGTTGATGGATTCGACGGCGTCCTTCGGGACCATGCCGATCGTCTTCCATTCGGCGTCGATGGCCTTGTAAGCTTCGATGACTTCCGGAGTAATGTTGCTCAGGTCAAGAGCTTCGAGCTTTTCGCAGAGGGCCTGCTTCTGTTCGAGGTTCTTTTGCTTGGCGGCGTCCATCTCTTCGAAGTGACTACGCTTCTTTTCGAAGAAGGAATCGCAAGCGGTGCGGAAGCGAGTCCAGATTTCGTCGGACTTGCTCTTCGGAACCGGACCGGTGGCCTTCCAGGCATCCTGCAACTGCTTGAGCTTGGTGGAGGTAGCGTTCCAATCGGTCGAATCCTTGATGGCTTCGGCTTCGATGCAGAGGGCAACCTTCTTTTCGTAGTTGGCTTCGCGACTTTCGTCTTCGTGCTTTACATTTTCCTTGTGCTGGGCGTAGAAGGCGTTCACGGCGTCCTTGAAGCGCTTGTTCAGAGCTGCAAAGTTTTCCTTCGGCACCATACCGATGTTCTTCCAGTTTTCCTGGATTTCCTGTACGGCCTTGAACTTGTCCTTCCAGAAAATTTCTGCGTTGGCGACGAGTTCTTCGACCTTCTGGCAAAGGGCTTCCTTGTCAGTGAGGTTCTTCAAACGTTCGGCGTTGAGTTCTTCGATAAACGGAGCGCAGTTTTCCTTGACCTTGTCGACAAGGACCTGGAAACGGTCTCTGTAGTCTTGGAACTTGGCTGCAGAAATCGGGCCGATTTCGCGCCACTTGCCGCAGAGTTCGCGGAACTTGGCTAAAACTTCCTGGCTCGGAGTTTCCTTCGAGAGGGCGGTCATTTCGTCAATGATCGTATCGCGGTCTTTTTCGTTGTGCCAGTTTTCCCACTGCTGCATTTCCTGGAAGCGGGAGGTGGCAATCTTATATTCCTGCCAGAGGTCGTGATACTTAAACTTCTGTTCGCCGACGATTTCCTTCCATTCCTGATAGGTATCGCGGAGAATCTTATGAATTTCGCGGAATTCCTGGTTCTCGTCGATGTTCTGGATGCGTTCGATGAGCGTGCGGAGCTTCTTCGAATTTTCTTCGATGATCTTCTGGGCCTTGTCGTTGAACGAAGAGATGAGCTCGCTCAACTTGGTGCGGAGAGCGTTGTATGCCTGGAGAATCGGATCGTCGCCTTCGAGGAGGGCGAGCTTTTCCCATTCGCGAACGATGGCATGCAAGTGCTTGCCCGTATTTTCGTCGATTTCCGTTTCAGAGAGTGCCTGGAGACGTTCGAGAAGGCTCTTGCGGGCTGCAATTTCTTCTTCGCTGGCGTTTTCGGATTCTGCGGTCGGGATTTCAATCTTCTTGGCTTCTTGCGTCTTGAAGTATGCATTGTTGAAACGTTTGATCGAGGCGGCATCCATGATGGACTTGTTGGCGGTCCATTCTTCGACGATGGCGCTGACGCGTTCGGCGTTTTCTTCGGTTGTACCAGCTTCGAGCAAGCCTTCGAGTTCTGCAAGCGTTTCCGTCAGGTGCTGGATCTTGGCCTGCTTTTCTGCTTCGGCATTTTCTGCGGCGACCTTGGCGGCGTTGGCTTCGTCAAAGAACTTGATGAAGCTAGAATAAATGCTTTCGAGTTCGGCGGCGGATTCTCCCATGCCGAGTGCTTGGGCTTCGTTCATCAAGGCATCGAACATCGGCTTCGTGATGAAGGCGTCCTTCTGGGCAGCGAGGAAGTGAGCCTGCTTGATGAGGGCTTCGCGCTTGCTCTGCAAAAGTTCTGCGGCCTTTTTGCCATTGTCCTCGGCTTCTTTCTTGGCGCGGATCTTGTCCGAAATCCTCTTGCGGACGGCGACATGCTTGGAGGTCTTGACAAGGTCTGCCTGCAACGTTTCGGACGTCACGCGTTCGGCGGCGTCGAGAGCGACTTCTTCGCTGAAATCGCGTGCGGCGATCTGGGCGAGGAGCGACTGCTTGGAGCATTGCTGGACCATGGCCTTTTTGAGACTTACGTTGTTTGTATTCTTGAAGACGTCTTCAACGTAGCGCGTGTCCTTGATGGCTTCGATATAACCGCGGACTTCGTCGTTAAGACTGGAATCGGTAAAGTTTTTCAGCTTATTGACGATTTCTTCGAAAGCTCGTGCTTCGGCCTGGCGGCGAACGCCTGCATCGCTGTCTTTCGTAGAAATATCCTGAAGTGTCTTAATATTTGCAAGTTTCTTTACTGCAGCAATTCTCACTTCGACATTATCATCGGAAAGGGCAACACGTTCGACAATATCCTGATTATTGTCTTCCAACTCGTTGATCGCTTCGATGCGCTTGACGGGGTTGGAATTTTGCCATTTCGGTTTAAATGCGTCAAAAAAGCTCATAGTATCTCCAAAGGGTAGGCGGAGCTTCACGGCTCCGTATAGCATAATCTAACTAAAAAAAAAGTTATAGTAAAAAAATATGCTCGATTTTACACCCATTTACATACAATAACTATCTTTGCCCCCGTGGCAAAAAGAATTCCAAAGACATCGGCTCCGGAAATGGTCAAGGAACGCTGTAATTCAGCGCTTTTGACCAAGTTCTGTGAAGTTTATATTCCCTTGTCCCCATCAGTCTTTACTTATGGGGTGCCTGAAGGCGCGAACGTCGTTCGGGGGAGTGTCGTCTGGGTTCAGTTGGCGCGCCGCAAGCCGACTCTTGCCTTGGTCTCCCGTGTGCATTCCGAAAAGCCCGGCTTTGATGTACGATATGCGTGCCCGCATGAATCCGGCTACGTTTTTTCTGAACGTTATATGGAATCACTGGAGTGGGTCTCTAAATATTACGTGTCAACGCCCATGCGTTCGTTGAACGTGTTTTGGCCCGCCGATTTTGACAAGTTCCTCGATGCGCTGTTGGCTGAAAAGGTTAGACCGGACGGGGAGGCCCTGTCGGAGGTGCCCGAAAAGGTGGATGATTTGGTAGTACCACCCTTGACAGACGAACAGGGGACGGCACTAGCCAGTCTTGTTCAAGATTTGGACAAGGACGGATTCCGCGGAACGCTTTTGCATGGTGTTACGGGAAGCGGAAAAACGAGAGTTTATCAGGAATTAGTGCGCGAAGCGTTGAAGCGTAATAAACGTGTGCTGATCCTTGTGCCCGAAATCGGGCTTACGCCGCAGACGGCATCGAGGTTCGAAGATTTTTTGAAAGTTCCTGTAGTCGTGTTGCATTCGGCGTTGTCGGCTCCGAAAAAGCGTGCGGGTTATCTGGCGGTTCTCGACGGTTCTGCAAAAGTGGTGCTTGGCACCCGTAGTGCGATTCTTTCGCCGTTTGAATTTGACGTTGTTATTTTGGACGAAGAGCATGATTCCTCGTTCAAGCAACAGGATCCGGCTCCGCGTTACCACACGCGCGACTTGGCGTTCCACCTGGCGCAGAAGTACGGGGCTCTTGTCGTGCTGGGCAGCGCAACACCTTGCCTTGAAACGTACCGCAATGCGAGGGAAGGCCATCTCAAGCTGTTGAAACTAAAGAACCGTGCGACGTCGGCCCCGCTTCCGGATGTCCGCGTGATTGACATGGGCAAGGTGCGTCAGCAAAAGGGAATGCTTTTATCACCGGATTTGCGTGATGCTCTTTCGGAATGCGTGGCTAGTGGGAACCAGGCGATTATCCTCATGAATCGCCGCGGTTATTCTAAAATAAGAGTTTGTTCTAAATGCGGCGAAACGCTTTACTGCAAACATTGCCATATTCCTCTCGTCTATCACAAACAGTACAATGCATTGATGTGCCATTACTGTGCCGCATTGTATCCTGTGAATACGCCGTGCCCTTCGTGCGGTGCCGAAACGTATGAATTTGTCGGTGGCGCTATTGAAAAACTCGAAGAAGAAATCCAGGAATGGGTGGCCGATGCAAAAGTCATCCGCATGGATCGCGATACGACGCAGAACGTGGGTGCTGTCGAAAAGATCTTGACGTCGTTTCGCAATCGCGAATACAATATTCTGCTAGGAACGCAGATGGTCGCCAAAGGGCATGATTTCCCGGGCGTTAAACTCGTCGGTATTGTCGGTGCGGATTCCGGACTTGGAATTCCCGATTTCCGCTCGACAGAAAGACTGTTCCAACTGCTGAGTCAAACGGCTGGCCGCGCTGGCCGTGCCGATGGTGGCGGACAAGTGCTTATCCAAACGTTGAACCCCACAGAACCCGTGATGCAGTTTGCGATTCGCCATGATTTTGAAGGCTTTGCGGATCTGGAATCGTCAAATAGGCAAATGGCTTTTTATCCGCCGTTCTGTAAACTGGTCGAAATCAGTTGTGGTTCCCGTGATGAAACGCTACTGCGTGAAACAGTTGAACGCATTGAAAAAATTTTACGTCAGGAATCGTCTTTGACGGTTCTTGGACCTGTCGATGCTTTTGTTCCGAAAGTCCAAAATGTATTTTGGGTAAAATTATACGTAAAAACTCAAAATCTTGCGTCTGTACGTAAAATTTTATCACCAATTCTGAATGCTCCAAAACCGTGGACTCCCGGTGTTGAAATAAAAGTGGAGCTAGAATAAAAAAATACTACTTTGTAGAACTTCTTTTTTGTAATTTGCGCATGTATACAAAATGAATTAATCTTGACAGGAAAAGATAAATTCACTAACTTTGCCGCAAGTTAAAAAAAAGGAGCTATATGCTTAAAAAAGTAGTCGTGTTGTTTGCCATGGTGGCAAGTCTTGTCTTTGCAGACGATAGCATGTATGGTTATTCGTCTCCGTATGGTAGCAATCCTTACGGAACTTCTAATGAAACGACTTATGCTCAGGCTCCCGTATTCCCGATTCCGCAAGAAACGGATTATCGATTCTCCCTTGCGTTCCATCCGATGGGAACCATTATCTACAAAGCGGCATTGGACGTTTTTGGATTATGGGTTTCGTTTGAAGCTGGCTTTGGCAGTAGCTTCTCTCTTATTACGCGCCCTGTTATCCTTAACGGAACGTACCATAGCACTACTATTACGGGTTACGGACTTACGGAAGGTTTCCGCTTCTATTTGAGCGGTCGTGGCCATCGCGGTTGGTACATTGAACCTGAAATTCAATACGCTAGTCTTGAAGGTAGTCGTGAAGGCGAACAAGTGCGTACTGGCTATTATAGCTATAGCACTTCTTCTGCTCATGCGGAAGCAAGTGGCTTTGGTGTATACGTCCTCTTTGGTTATAAGGTGCAGAATGGTCACTTTGTATTCGGTATTGATGGCGGTGTCGGCCTGAATTTCGTAAGTGCTTCGGGATCGTCTGATAACTCTGATATCGAAGACATCAGAGATGGTGGCTTTGGTACGGATTTCAATATGTACCTCGGTTTTGCCTTCTAAAAAGAAAAGCGTTACGGTATAATAAATGGGCAGTTGTTTCTGAAATGGAGACAACTGTTTTTTTATATTGTTTTATTGAAACTTATAAAGGCTGTTTGTTATGACTGGAATTGCTTTGACTCTGCTGATTCCTTTTCTGGGGACGATGCTTGGATCTGCGTTTGTCTTTCTGATGAAAGATGAGATGCCTCCGCGTTTGCAAAAGGCGCTTTTAGGTTTTGCTTCGGGAGTGATGGTCGCTGCCTCGGTCTGGTCGCTTATTATCCCGAGCATGGAAATGTCCATGGATATGGAAAAATGGCGAGTGATTCCTGCGGTGGTCGGCATTTTGGCAGGCATGGGATTCTTGCTGCTTGTCGATACCTTGACTCCGCATTTGCATGTGGGGACGGATAAGCCGGAGGGCTTAAAAGCGAAACTTTCGAAGTCTGCGATGCTCACGCTTGCGGTGACGATTCATAACTTCCCGGAAGGTATGGCTGTTGGCGTTGTCATTGCGGGTGCGCTGCAAGGGGGCGAATGGATTTCGACGGCTGGGGCGATGGCGATGTCATTGGGTATTGCGATTCAGAATATTCCTGAAGGGGCAATCATTTCGATGCCGATGAAGGCGGCGGGTGGCAGCCGGATGAAGTCGTTTGTCATGGGAACGTTAAGCGGTGCGGTAGAACCGGTTGGCGGTCTTCTTGTTATTTTGCTGGCTTCGCTCATGACTCCGGTGCTTCCGTATCTTTTGGCTTTTGCCGCGGGCGCTATGCTTTACGTCGTGATTGAAGAACTTATTCCCGAGGCTAGCGAAGGTGAACATTCCAATCTATCGACTATCGGTTTTGCGATTGGATTTGTTCTGATGATGATTCTTGATGTCGTTCTTGGGTAAAGCCTGGCTAAAATAAGTCCAGCGTGCTGTCGAGGTAGATTTCTTCCCGGACCTTGAGCTGGTGCTCTGGCTTGGTCATGTAGTATAGCAGAAATTCTAGGATGAGGGCGCTGCCGAGGCTGCGCCCTTCAATTTTAAAGTGACGGAAACCATTGGGGGCGTAGATGTTCTGGATGTCCTCGATCCCGATAAAACTGGGATTCTTCATGGCATCTGAAAAACGGTAGCCTCTTTGGGCGGTTGGCGAAACGCAAACGTGGTCTTCGCAATTTTCGCCGAGGTTCTTTTGGCTCACGTTCTCGTAGCATTTTTTGCGATCGTGGCAACCGAAATAGCAACATTCATTGCAAAGGAATTCGACCTTTTGCTTTTGCGCTTGCGATAACGCGTTCAGCTTGGCGAATTGCTTGTTGAGCCTAAAGTCCGGTACAACATAACGGAATTCGTCGCGATTCAATTCATCTTCAAACTGCTTGAAGTCCGTTAACACTTTCGTTGTGGAAGAGACGAAATAAAATCCGGGATACTTTGATTTTATGTAATTCAGTAATAAATCGGAATGGAGAATGATGCCGTTTGGGACTGCGCTACTTTTGCTTGTGTCGCCATTCTCGAATATTTTGCACAAAGTATTGCATTTCTTGTCGGAGAAGTGTTCCTCTCGGAGCAAGGAGTTGCTGAACGTGAGCCGCGCGGATACTCCGTGTTCCTTCATGAGCTCTGCGACTTTTCTCGGTTCTGCATCACCGAATCCGACGCGTCCACCGCCCCACAGACAATCATTGGGCGCTCCGTAAATAGAGCCAATTTCACACCAATCGTAAAAATATTCCCGGTGCTCTCGAAAAAGCGGTAAAAAAGCTTTATACAGCTCGTAGAATTCAAACAGTCCAGGGAGATGGTAGAAAACGCTCATGCTTGTTTTTAAAAACTAAAAAATCCCCGCCAAGAGTCTCGTTTTGCTTGATTCTAAGGCGGGAATTTTAATGAATGGCTTGTTTTTTTACTTCTGGCTCAAGATGGCGCGAAGTTCGTCGGCGGCCTTTTGCAAGTCGTCATTGATGATGGTGTATTCGTACTTGCCTTTGGTCTTTGCGAATTCGATTTCCTTCTTGGCGTTGGCGAGGCGGAGCTGGATGACTTCTTCACTATCGGTACCGCGGCCGCGGAGGCGACGTTCCAGTTCTTCTTCGCTCGGCGGCAAAATGAAGATGCCTGTAGCATCGGGGTAGACCTTGTCGAAGTTGATCTTGCCGAAAACGTCGAGGTCAAATAGAACGCGGTTCCCTTCGGCGAGCGTCTTTTCGACAAAGCTCTTGGGAGTTCCGTAGTAGTTGCCGTGGACTTCGTTCCATTCGATGAGGCCGTTTTCCTTGATGAGCTTTTCGAATTCTTCCTTGGTCTTGAAGAAATAGTGGACTCCATCAATTTCGCCTTCGCGTGGCTTGCGGGTCGTTGCCGAAATGGAATACTTGATGTCCGGGAAGTCCTTGATGACGAGGTCCTTGAGCGTGGTCTTGCCTGCGCCACTGGCGGCACTCATAACGAATAATTTGTTCTTCATTTTTATCCTATTTTCTTGTTATTGTCCTCGATGTACAACGGGCGTTGCTTGACTTCGTCGTAGATGCGTCCGATGTATTCGCCGAGAATCCCGATGGTCAAAAGCTGTACGCCTGCAAAGAATACGATCGCCGTCATGAGCGAGGCCCAGCCGGGAACGGTTGTTGCAGGACTCAGGAACTTTTCGAGAATCGACCAGACGAATACGCCAAAGCCGACGATAGTTGCGAAAAGGCCCATGTAAAAACTGATCTTGAGCGGAGCGGAACTGAAACCCGTGATGCCGTCGAAGGCAAGGCGGAGCATCTTCTTGAGCGGATACTTCGAGGTGCCTGCGGTACGTTCGGCACGGTCGTACTTGACGCCGATTTTTCGGAAGCCGACCCAGCAAACGAGGCCGCGCAAAAAACGGCTGCGTTCAGGGAGGTTCTTGAGCTGGTTCACGACACAGCGGTCCATGAGTCTGAAGTCGCCGGTGTCAGGCGGAATGTCGATGCTCGTGAGCTTACCGATAATGCGGTAGAAGCAGAATGCCGTAAAGCGCTTGAAGAGCGTCTCGCCGGCGCGTTTGTTGCGCTGGGCGTAAACGACCTGATAGCCTTCGCGCCACTTTTCCATCATGACCGGAATAAGGCTCGGCGGGTCTTGCAGGTCGCCGTCGATGATGACGACTGCTGCACCTTGGGCGTGGTCGAGGCCTGCGCTAAAGGCGGCCTGGTGGCCGAAGTTACGGCTGAAGTTGATCACCTTGTTGTTGGGATTGGAAGGGAGCAACTCTTCAAGAATATCTCGAGTACGGTCCTTGGAACCATCGTTCACGAAAATGAGTTCGTGTTCGATGTCCTTGAGTTCCTCTTCCAAGACGCGGTAGGTTTCCGCGACGATTTCTTCTTCGTTAAAAACGGGAACAATGACTGAAAGTAACATAATGCTAATTTATATTGAATATTTTTCGTGCAATATAGAACTTTTAAGGGATCAAGGCCGGGTTGATGATGTCGACGTGGCTACAGTCAATGCCTTCCTTGGGGAAAGTCTTGATGGTCAGCTTTTGTACACCGCTGATGTTTGCTTCCACCTGCTGCAAGGTCCCGTTTTTGAAGAACTCCGTCTTGGTGAGAGACTTACCGTCACCAAGAACTTCGACGGCAACGCCTTCGCTGCAAAGAGATTCGTCGTCAAGTCCGGTGGAAAAATGGAGGGTCGAGAATTTTTTGTCGATGTCAAAGACTGTTGTCGAAGAAGCGTGCGTTCCGAATCCGTTAAAGTATTGCAGGCCGTTAATGTTGAACTTGTTGCCTTCGATACTTTGGTTCTTGTGCAAGGAACCCCATTGCTGTTGGTGCTGTGCTATCGGGTAGTCCACAAGGGCCACGGCTCCATTTGCTTTTTCGAAATAGAACTTTGAAATATCGGTGAGCTTGCTTCGCGAGGCCTTGTCCTGTACCAAAAAGCGGATCTGGTTGAATCCCGGCTTTACCATGGACATGTCCAGTTCTTCGTCATAAGACCCGAACTTGTAAAGCTCGTTCTTGACGACTTTGTTGTTTACGGTCAGGATGAACTGCCAGTTTTTTGTGGCTTGGCTGCGTTCATTGAGATCGTAGCGGATTTTGAGCGTGGCGGGTTTTGTCTGGGCGGAATCGGCAGGCGATACTTCGGGTTCGCTTGCCTTGATGATGCTTTCGGGATTGTAGACCTTACGACCGTTGAACTTTGCGATCTGCACCCAGTAATTGTTTGTAATGAGGATGTTCTTGACACCGATCATGTCCATTTCACGTTCGAAAACATCGCAGGTCGAAGCAATGCGGTGTTCCACGGCTTTCTTGTGGTACGTCTGGCTGTCCCAGCAGTCCAGTCCGCGAATGTAATAGACTTCGCCCTTGTACTTTTCGATCAAATCGCGTAATTGGCTGTTCTTCATTTTTCGGGCTTTGTCGTAGTGGATGGCCGAAACGCCATAACCGATAAAGTGCCACGGACGACCGTAAATGAAGAAACGTTCTGCTTTGGGCTGTTCCTTGAGCCAGCTGAGAATTTCGTGTTCTTCGATGGTCAAGTGGTTGCGGTTGTACATGATATTGTTGTTGAAGTCTTTCTTGTAATGGAACGTCCAACCGGTAAAGAGGATGGCTACGATTATCGAGGCGACCAGGACATTCTTGTTGTTGGTATCGTTGCTGCCCGTGGGAGTCAAGAAATACTGGATGAGGTGCGTGACGGGGAGTGCTGCTACAAAAGCCATCGTCGGGAGCATCACCAGGCTGTAGCGCTGGTTGATTTCGATGCTGAAATCGCCGGAGACATTTTCGAGAATCATGAACGTCTGGATGTGGTACAACAACAGGAAGGCGAGAATCTTTAAGTAGAAGAAGTTTTGCTTCTTGGCATCGACGATCGCGCGGAAGACGAGGTAGATGGCGCCGACGGCGAACAGGTAATTGAAGTAACTGAGGAACGGATTGATGAGGGCGCCGCTCCTGCCGAGCTTCATGGTCATCACATCCCAGTTCTTGGCGAGGTCTTCGAAGAAGTGTCCGTGAGCCTCGAATTCACCGCCCTGGAATCCGAATCCCTGGAAGTAGCTGATGGTGAGGAGTACCGGGACGGAGAACAACGAGAACGTTACGAAAAAGATGGGAGCCTTGCTGTCTTTCTTGTCGAGAAGGCGCGGGAGAGCAAAGAGAATAAATGCGAAAATGCAGAAGATCGTTTCTTGGCGGGTCTGTGCAAAGAAGGCGAGGGTGAGGGCGAGGAGGGCCCAGTGCTGTACCGTGTTCCTGTCATAAGCCCACTTGAAGAAAAGGAGCGAAAGTGCCGAGAGGAATATATAGAGCGGTTCGACAGACATGGCGCGGAACTGGAACATGACCGTCGGTTGGATTGCCATGAGAAGGGCGGCAAAGAAGGCGAGGAGGGGTTGCCTGGTCCAAGCGACAATCGCAAGGAACATGAGCAGGAACGAAAGCGGAAGCATCAAGCTTTCGGCGGTAAAGATCCAGTGCAGGTCGTTGCCGAAAATGGGCATGCCGAGGTAGTACAGGAACGAAAGGCCTTTCGTCTTGAAGCTGTTGGACTTGCTGTGGCATGTCAGTCCGTTATTGTCGTATTCGCCCTGATTGCAGGTCCCGGATTCGTGATTGTAGTACATGTTCTGGGCGACGGACATAAAGATGCTTTCGTCGCTCTGGACGCGGTGGCGAGCTTCAATCTGGGTGAACGTAAAGAGCGAAATGGCGACGGCAAAGACGATGGTCATGATGCTGAAGGTCTTTGCGGGGAGGATTCCCTTGATCCATTCCCTGAAATCCTTGCTCAAGAAACAGAAAAGGATAATGCCTACAATGAACTGGACTCCGAAAAGGGGGAGGGGAAGGCTCAAATCAAGCTGTTGGATCAGGTCCCTGTGCTTGATGTTCGGGGCTAAATAGATCAGGAAGGGGATGGTAAGGGCAATAATCGTTCCGACAATGCCGGCAGGGTGTGCTAAGTTCTTGAATAATTTCAAGATAGCGTCTTTGTAATTCATTTGGATCCTTTCTCGAAACACAAAAACCGCTCCGTAAGGGGGCGTTTATGATGAATAATAGTTGTGATAGAAATATAACTTTTTATTGCTTTGGGCTTTTCATTTGACAATATACCTTGAGAGTTTCGCAAGAAAAAACTAAATTTGC
>Ga0265298_10004539_pt1 | contig 17719 bp, 27 predicted proteins | sample AusTroGonzalo_MG_3_FD_193486 | JGI IMG/M metagenome (GOLD analysis project Ga0265298, IMG submission 193486) | Bovine rumen microbial communities from tropical cattle in Woodstock, Queensland, Australia - Gonzalo_01 | ecosystem: Host-associated > Mammals > Digestive system > Stomach > Rumen ... | reverse complement strand
GCACGAAAATCGGACTGGCACGGTGGAGATCGATTGCGTGGAGTTCATGCAAATGCTAAAAGTTCTCTGCTACATGAGACAGATCAGGAGGATTGCGAACGATGAAATCTGACAGAGAGAAGGTTATTAAAGGGCTGGAAACAATAAGATTAAACCTACGGCAAATGAATCATGGATTGCTGGCTGATTTTTGTGACGATGCTCTTGCTCTGCTGAAAGAGCAGGAAGCGGTTAAACCAAAGAGCAAGGTTAGACACGGAGCGAACGCACAGATTCAGCATTTTTGTGGCAACTGCAATTCTATGTTGCATGGAAAGCCAAAATTCTGTTCAGAGTGTGGCAGACCTGTTTTGTGGGAAGGTCGGTGAAGTGAATGACGGACGGGGAACGGAAATGAGCGTAAAGCCATACAACACTCGTACAAGATATTCCGTATGGAGAAACGAGGATGACAGGCTGATGATTCTGGACGGAACAGCCAGCGAGTGTGCGAAACGGATGGGAACCACAAGGCAGTTCTTCTATGTGATCGTCAACAAAGGCGGCAACCAGATCTGGACAATCACGAAGAAGAGTGTTGCGGAAATCGAAGCGGAATCACGGGAGGGGTTATGAAATGCCCAAAGTGCGGCGGCAGGATCAGGACATTTGACTCAAGACCAAGACCGGACAACACGGTCTGGCGAAGGAAAAGGTGCGATGCCTGCGGATACAGGTTCACAACGGTCGAGCTGACCACGGTGGAGCTTGCAAAACAAATAGGTCGGTAATCGTTCGGATTAAGGTCTGACAGAGAGCAGCCATCCGAACTTTTAACAGTTTCGATGATGACAGGAAAGAAAGGCGGTGAAACAATGACAGCAAGGACAGCACGGGAACTGATCGTGCAGGCTGACGAAATCAGGCAGCAACGGAACATCTCGCAGGCTGAATGGTCAAGGTTATCAGGGCTGGACGATGTGGGGATGGCGGTGAGCAGGACATACAACCGGGGGAATTGCAAGCTGTCCACAATGATCATGTTGCTGAAACCACTTGGGTATGAGTTGCAGATAGTGAAGATGGAGGATATGCCGTAGAAAGGAGGTATGCGTTATCGGATGCAAGGGGAAGTTCGCTCAATGGCTGACCGATGACGGATTGCTTCGCATTCTTGGCTGGGCGAGGGACGGTCTGACGGATGAACAGATTGCCCATAACATGGGGATCACCAAGACAACGCTTTACGATTGGGTGAAGCGGTTTCCTGCTATATCGCACTCCCTAAAAGAGGGAAAGGCTCCCGTTGATCAGGAAGTTGAAAACGCTCTGCTTAAGAGGGCAATGGGGTTCACCTATGAGGAAACAACAACGGATGTGGAGCAAATACCAACAAGCATGACGGATGAGGACGGCAATCCCATACTCCGGGAGATCGTCCACACAAAGACGGTGACAAAGACAGCACTCCCTGATGTGACAGCACAGATATTCTGGCTGAAGAACCGCCGCCCGGATAAGTGGAGAGAAAAGCAGGATGTACAGGTCAATGCAGAACCCGTGAGGATTGTGATCGATGTCTGATGTGCGTTTGTCCGAGATCATCGGAGCGGCATTCTGCCCCATTGTCCGTGACATCATGGAACACAGGCACACGCATTATGACCTCTCCGGGGGCAGAGGATCGCTGAAATCCTCTTTTGTATCGGTGATCGTTCCTCTGCTGATTGTCCAGCATCCGGGCGTTCATGCCTGTGCGTTCCGTAAGATTGGCAACACGATCCGTGACAGCCTGTTTACGCAGTACATCTGGGCAATCGATAAGCTCGGCATGGCAGACCATTGGAAGAGCCAGATTTCACCAATGGAACTGATTTATAAACCGACAGGACAAAAGATCATGTTCCGAGGGACGGACGATCCGATGAAGCTGAAATCCATCAAAGCACCGTTCGGCTATATCGGAATCACCCACTTTGAGGAAAAAGACCAGTTTGCAGGACGGAAGGAAATCAGGACGATCCTCCAAAGCACGATGCGTGGCGGTGATACATACTGGAATTTTGAAACCTACAATCCACCGATTACCCGTGACAATTGGGCGAACCTTGACAGCCAAGAGATCCGTGCAGACCGCCTGTGCCACAAAAGCACCTACCTTGAAGCCCCGGCAGAGTGGCTTGGAGAGCAGTTCCTCGCAGAAGCGGAGTATGTGAGGGAAACGAACGAACGGGAATATCGCCATGAGTATCTTGGTGAAGCGGTAGGATCTGGCGGTGAGGTTTTTGAGAACCTTGAAATCCGGGAGATCCCAGACGAAGAGCTGGAACATTTCGACAGGATCAGGAACGGGCTGGATTGGGGCTATTACCCTGATCCGTTCGCATTCAACCGGATGCAGTACGATGCGGCGCAACGGGTGCTATACATCTTCGATGAGATGACGGCGCACAAGATGGGCAACAAGGAAACAGCGGAGAAACTGCTTGCAAAGGGGCTGACACGGGAAGACAGGATCACGGCTGATAGTGCTGAACCGAAGAGCATAGCGGACTATAACAAGTTCGGTCTTTCCTGCGTAGGGGCGCAGAAGGGAGCCGGGTCGGTGGAATACTCGATGAAGTGGCTTCAGCAGCTGAACAAGATTGTGATCGATCCCCGGCGATGCCCGGACACGGCACGGGAGTTTACCAAGTATGAGTATGAGCGCACGAAGGACGGCGAGATCATCAGTGGCTATCCTGACAGGGATAATCATCACATCGATGCTGTGAGATACGGTACAGAGCCGATCTATAGAGTGCCGGGTCAGCCAGTACCGAAGAAGTATGTGCCGATTCTCGGAATTTAAGGAGTGATCATGATGACGGAGCAGGAGCTGGAAGAAAGGGTCACGGAACAGATTGACAGGGAAAGGGTCAAAGACAAGATCCTCGCCCTTGAGATAGAAATGCTGAAAAAGGCGGTGGAACAGATTGAAAACGTATCAGGATTTCATTGAGTACAAAGAGAAGGGGCAGGAGCTGGACTTCATCACGGCGGCAATCAATGAATACCGGGCTTCACCGGAATATAGGATTGCGATTGATGCGGATGAGTATGAAGCCGAACGGAACACAACCATCATGGAGTTCACCCGGTGGCTTTACAACGGCAACGGGCAGAAAATCATGGATACCACCTCGGCAAACAACCGGGTTGCCAGCAACTTCCTGCACAGGCTGACCACGCAAAGGGTGGCATACTCCCTCGGCAACGGCATCAGCTTTGCCAATGCGGAGAAGGTCTACCAGAACGGGCAATGGACGGTTCATGACAGCACGAAGGAAAAGCTGGGCAAGGACTTTGACACCGTGTTATATACGGCTGGACGGTTCGCACGGCTGCACCGGGTGAGCTTCCTGTTCTGGAACCTTGACCATTGCGATCTGTTCAAGTCCACGGAGTTCTGCCCGTTGTTTGATGAGAATGACGGCTCCCTGATGGCTGGCATCCGGTTCTGGAGCCTTGATTGGGGTCAGAAGCCCGTTACGGTGGTGCTTTACGAAGATGACGGATACACGAAGTATAGAACCCGTCCGAAGTCCAAGGGGCTGGATCTTGTCGAGCTTGAGCCGAAGAGGGCGTACAAGCAGCAGGTTGCACACAATGCGGTTGACCCGGATGAGATTGTGGGCGAAAGCAACTATTCTGCCATTCCCATTGTGCCGTATTGGGGAAGCCAGCACAGGCAGAGCGATCTGGTTGGGATGCGCTCCAAGATTGATGCCTATGACCTTGTGAAAAGCGGCTTTGCGAACGATCTGGAGGATTGCGCTCAAATCTATTGGATCATCGGCAATGCCCTCGGCATGAATGATGATGATCTTGCACAGTTCCGGGATCGGCTGAAGTTCCAGCACATCGCCGTCATGGACACGGACAACACGAACATCAGCCAATACCAGCAGGAAGTGCCGACAGCGGCGAGAACCGCCCTGATCGATTCCCTCCGGGCGCAGATCTATGAGGATTACGGCGGTCTTGATGTGCATACCATTGCAGCCGGGGCTACAAATGACCATGTGGATGCAGCCTATCAGCCGATGGATGAGGAAGCAGACGATTTTGAGTACCAGACCATAAAGGCGGTGCGTGGCATCCTCAACATCATCGGCGTGGACGATGTTCCGATCTTCCAGCGCAACAGGATCAGCAACCGCATGGAGCAGACCCAGATGGTCATGATGGCGGCAAACTATCTGGACGATGAAACGATCATCCGCAAGCTGCCTTTCATCACCCCGGATGAAGTGGACGGCATCCTTGCCCGGAAGGTCTCGGACGATCAGGGAGCTTTTGAGCCAGACGAAGAAGCCCCGGAAGAGGAAGAATCACCGGAAGAGGTGTGATGAATGCCTGATTACGGCGCAAAGGTAGCGGACAGGGCGATAGACAACACCACAAAGCAGATCCGCAGGATATACAGGAAAGCCCTCAAGGAGTTGCAGGAGAAGTTTGCCGATTTCCAGCAACGCCACGCCGAAAAAGGCAAGGAAATGTTCGACAAGCTGAAGAACGGCGAGATCACACAGGCGCAGTACCATTCTTGGATGCGTGGTCAGGTCTTCATCGGCAAGCAATGGGATGCGAAAATAGACCAAGCAGCAAAGATCATGGGCGATGCCAACAAGACCGCTGCCGATATCGTCCGCAAGGGCAAGTTCAACGTATTTGCCGAGAATTACAACTATGAAGCGTACTTGCTTGAGAAACAGGCGAAGGGTGTTGTCAGCTTCAATATCTTCAACTCGGAAAGCGTTGCGAAGCTGGTGAAGAAGAAGCCCAAGATGCTCCCGGAATGGAAGATTGACGAACCGAAGGATTACAAGTGGAACCGCAAGAAGGTCGAAAACTGCATCACACAAGGCATCCTGCAAGGCGAGGGCATCGAAGACATCACAGGAAGGATGGTTGAAAGCCTTGTCACGCAGAATGAGAACAAGATGCGGACATTCACCCGGACGGCGATGACCGGGGCGCAGAACGCTGGACGGCAGAAGCAGATGGAAGATGCCGAGGACATGGGCATCGAGGTCAAGAAAAAGTGGGTAGCAACGCTGGATGACCGCACCCGTGACACGCATCAGGAGCTGGACGGGCAGGAAGTCCCGGTTGATGAGCCGTTTGAGGTCGAAGGGATGGAGATCATGTATCCGGGAGATCCGAACGCAGAACCGGAACTGGTGTACAATTGCCGCTGCACGATGATCCAAGTCTATGAGGGCATTGAGCGGCATTCATCCAGACGGGCATACTATGACGAAGAAGACGAAGAATACGAAGAAGGGAAGCGCAAGTCCTACATGGTCGAAGACATGACTTACAAGGAATGGAAGGAATGGAAACAGCGTGGGAAACATTGAGGTTGTCAGCAACCGAATAAAGGTTGAGAAGGCAACGGAGCAGGCGATGAAGAAAGCCGCAACCATGATCGGCGGTACAGTTGAAGGTCATGCCAAGGAAGCCTGCCCAGTTGACACGGGTCTGCTCCGCAACTCCATCACATATGCGCTCGGCGGCGAATCGCCCAACATCACGGAATATGCCAGCAACGGCACAGACAAGACCGGGAAGCGCATCGAAGGGAAGACGGGCGCATACACAGGGACGGCACCGAGGGACGGAGCAGATGAGGTGACGGTCTATGTCGGCACGAATGTCGAGTATGCCCCGTATCAGGAACTCGGCGCACCGAACATCAATCTTGAAGCCAGACCGTTCCTCCGTCCAGCGATGGAAAACAACCAGAGGGAGATAGAGCAGATCCTCCGCAAGTGCTTCCGGGATCTAAAATAACAAAACTGTTATGATCGCATCCGCTTTTAACACAAATGCGGATGCGCTTTTTTATGCCGTCATTCACAATTAAACACAGAGCAAAGCACCGCTCAACAATAAACTCCGTAGTGCGAAGCAATGCACCGAAGTAATGGGAGGGAATATTGATGGCAACCCCAGCATCATTTGGCAGGAAATGGCTTGCCGGGATCATCCGAAACGATGACCTTTCCGCAGAGGAAAAGGAACAGCAGATCATGGACGGACACATCGCCGTCACAGACGGGATCAAGGATGACCGGGATCATTGGAAAGCCGAAGCAGACAAAGCCGCCGATCTCCAGAAGCAGTTGGACAGCATCAACGGCGGCGAGGACTACAAAAAGAAGTTTGAAGAGGAACATGAAGCCTTTGAGAACTTCAAGAAACAGACCGCACAGGATGCCGAATCTGCCAAAGTAAAGGCGGCATATCGGAAACTGCTTGCTGATGAGGGCATCAGCGAAAAACGGCTGGATGCGATCCTCAAGGTGACGGATCTGTCGAAGATGAAGCTGGACAAGGACGGCAATCTCAACAATGCCGATGAACTCCGCAAAGCCATCAATTCAGAGTGGAGCGAGTTCAAGACCACGGTGACCGAAAGGGGCGCAACCGTGGAAAAGCCGCCGCAGACGGGCAAGGCAACAAAGACGAAGGATGAAATCTTCGCCATCAAGGACAAAGCCGAGCGGCAAAAGGCGATTGCTGAAAATCACGAATTGTTCGGATTCTAATCCGAACGGGAAGGAGTAAAAACAAATGGCTGCTGAAACCCGTGTAATTACTACCAGCCAGATGAGCAAGGTTCGTGAAGTGGACTTTGTGGCGCAGTTCACGCATAATTCTCTGGCTAAACTGATTGAAGTTCTGGGCGTTACCCGGAAAATCCCCATGCAGGAAGGCACCACGCTTTACCTGTATACCACCTCTGGCACTCTCCAGAGCGGAACTGTTACCGAGGGTGATGTGATTCCGCTTTCCCAGTATCAGCGCAACAAGACCGCTGTGGGCGAAATGGCTCTGAAGAAATACCGCAAAGCCACCACCGCCGAAGCGATCATCAAGTCTGGTTATGATGAAGCCGTTGCCGCTACTGATGCGGCTCTGCTGAAGGATGTGCAGAAGACCGTTCGTGATGGATTCTTCAGCCTGCTGAACGGCACCATTACCAGTTCCACCTCCGTGAGCGGTGTGGGCCTGCAGGCTGCTCTGGCTGCCGCTTGGAGCCAGCTGCAGATCAAGTTTGAGGATGACACCGCTTCTGCCGTGTATTTCCTCAATCCGCTGGATGTCGGCGATTATCTCGGCTCTGCCAGCGTGACTGTCCAGACCGCTTTCGGCATGAACTACATTGAGAACTTCCTTGGTCTGGGAACTGTGATCCTGTCCAGCCAGATCACTCAGGGAACGTTCATTGCCACCGCCAAGGAAAACATCATCCTGTATTACCTGACCATGAACGGTGATGTTGCTGGCAAGTTCGGCCTGACCGTTGACGATCTGGGCATGGTTGGCATCAAGACGGACATCCCCACCGAGCAGAGGGCACAGCTTGAAACTCTGGTGATGTGCGGTATTGATTTCTTCGTTGAATATGCTGCTGGTGTGATTAAGGGCACCATCAGCTCATCGGACTGACTCCCCTGACTCTTACCCCCAAAGTGTCGGGAAGCTATTGGGGCACGGCGGTTTCTGATATTCAGAGTAGCCTGTCCGTGTCCGGGGGAAAAATCACGGGTACTTTGAAGTATTACGATGATCCCACCAAGGCACTTGTGCAGGATTGGGGCGAGGGATACTTCATCGCTGTCGGTTTCAGCAACTACAGTTCTGGTCTGACCTATGAAGATGCCGAAGTGGGCATTACTCCCACGGAAGGTGCTGGTCTGGTACATCTGGACAGCGATCAGGATGCTGTGTTTAAGGTTACCGACAAGACCCAGAGGATCACGGCTATCCAGACGGATGCCAACGGTCACAAGCTCCAGCAGTTCTGGAGTTTGGCTGATATCACCTATGCACCGAAGGAGGGCTGAAAATGAGCGTTATCGTAGCGAACGGCGTTGCCGAACAGCGTAAGAACGAGCAGGAACAGCCCAAGAAGTCCTCGGCAAAGAAGGGTGATGGCAAGTGAAAGCAACCAGCATCATCACTTGGGTTGACCTGACGGACGGACACGAATACCGGACGGGAGATCCCTTTCCGCATGACGGACGGGAGATTCCGGGCAAACGGCTGGCAGAGATCGAAGCTGCCGGGATGATCCGGGTCGAGGAAGCCGATGAGGTAGAAGAACCCAAGAAAAAGTAAGAGGGAGGGAGATCCATGCTGAACCAGATCTGCGAGAACATCTGCAATTACTTCATCCGGGATCGGTATGAAGGGCGGTTTGAAATCCAGAGCGGCATGATCTCCCTTCCGCTTTTGGACGGTCAGCGTTTCCTGATCCAAGGGTCTGCCTTGAACGATGGAATGTACACATACCACGATACCGGGATAAAGAACGATGATGACTCACAGGCGGTGGGGCTGAAGGACGAAACGTGGGCAGGCACGATATGCGCTCTTGCGGTTCCTCCTGCCGTGATTGCGCTGTCCTCGGAGATTAGTGCGTGGGTGGTCAAGCACGGTGATATCATCACTTCCCCGTATGCAAACGAAAGCGTTCTGGGCGTGTACAGTTATACCAGAGCCACAGGCGGCACAGGTGCTGGTGGCACGGTATCATGGCAGGATGTGTATGCCGATAAGCTGAAGCGGTGGAGGAAGGTGGCGTTCGATTGAGTCTGCTCACACAGATGATGGAAGAATGCCGAATCCTCAACCATGTCAGGACGGATGACGATTTCGGCGGCTACACGGATGCATGGGAACCGGGTGCGAAGTTCAATGCAGCGATTGCGAAGAACAGCAGCACGGAACAGCAGATAGCCGAAAAAGAGGGTTTGTCCGAAGCGTTCACGGTTGTGGTGGAGGATACCTTCTCCCTTGATTATCACGATGTCTTTAAACGGACACGGGATAACGCCGTCTTCCGGGTGACAAGCCGCACGGATGATTCAATTGCACACCCGGCAAGCACCGTCAGGATCGCCAAGGTGACCGCTGAAAGGTGGGTGCTTCCGTCATGAAAGCAACCGCAAAAGCGTTGAAGGAGTTTGTGGGAAGTTTCGGACTTCCAGCCTACACAACGCAGACCGTTCCAAAGGATGTTTCCGCTCCCTACTTGGTCTATCCGCTTGTTGAACCAGAGTGGGATCAGAAAGCCACCTTCTACATTCAAGGCTGGTACAGAACCACAAGCAATGCTGCTTTAGTAGAGAAAGCGGATCAGATCATCAAGGAAGTTGGAACTGGCATCATTATCAATACCGAAAGCGGCTATCTGGTCATTTACCCAGAAACACCGCTTGTCCAGCTGATGACACAGGACGATTACAGATCATTCTATATCAACCTGTCCATCAACGTATACCAGATGCCGGGTTATTACCCGGAAACACCGAGCCAGCCACAGACGGGCAGCTCGGAAACTCAAACACCGAGCGAAAGCCCGGAGGAAGGAGATAACTAATGGCTGCACCCGGACATACTACCCCGTTAAGAGCGGCAACATTCCAGAACCTTCAGCTGAACGCTGGCATCTTCATCGCCAACGCTGACTATTCCAGCATTGCGAATGCAACGGCTCTGAAGACGGCGATTGAGAATCTTGTGGCTGGCACTTCCAGCGCACTCGGCACAGGTGCCAAACTGCTGGGGGCTACCCGTGGCGGCGGTTCCTTTACCGTAACCCGTGAGCTTCGTCAGCCTGATGTGGACGGTCGGCGGTACGGCTTCAAGGGTGACACCTTCGTGGATTCCGTTGATGCCCAGCTGTCCACCACGCTGGTTGAAATCACGCTGGATGCCTTCAAGACCGCTTTCAGCGCATACACCGCAACCGGATCTTCTCCGAAGCAGACTCTGAAGCTCAACACGGCGATTGCCACCACGGACTACCTGACCAATGTATGCTGGATTGGCGATCTGTCTGATGGGAAGCTGGTTCTGATCTGTCTGAAGAACACGATCAATGAAGCCGATATCAGCCTGACCTTCTCTGACAAAGGTGAAGGTACGATCCCGGTGGAGTTCCATGCCAAACAGGCAGGAGTCAATGACTATGACACCGCCCCGTTTGAAATTGTGTACTTCACCCCGGCAACCTGATAACAGCCTATAAGGGGAGGGGGATATTCCCCTTCCCCTTGCTTTTTAAGGAGGAAAAAGCATGGCATCGAAACTTCTGGACAAGACGGGTGCCGAAATGGCGGCTGCGCTTGTCAATATAGCCGCTCCCTTGCGGCGGCTGATGGATGATGAAGAGTTTGACCAAGCGTTCAAGGAAGCCACCCGGAAGGGCTTAAAAACGGGCATGACGGATGTCTTGCAGATCTATACAGACCTTGTGCCGTTGCTTCTGGGGGAAAGGCATCTGAAGGACACGCTGGCGATTCTGGCAGAGATTGAGGGAACCACGGTCAGCAAAATGCTGAAGATGAACGGCACGGAACTCCTTGCGGATGCGCTGAAAGCGTTCAATGAGCAATTGAAACCTTTTTTTATGCAGCTCGGTCTTTCAGTTGGCGTGAAACCGTAATCTCGCTGGTTGAACAGCCGCTGATGGGCTGGGCTGGACGAACAACATACCTTGCGGCAATGCATGAGCGCAAGATGATGGAGCTTTACTGCGCTGACCTTGTATGGCTGATTGCGAAAAAGGACTATCGGAACCTTCGCCAGCCGTCTGATGTGTACAACAACCAGCAGCGCACAGATACACGAAGCGCAAAGCAGATTGTGGATGGTCTGCTCAAACGCTTGGGGGGCGAATAAATGGAACTGTTTTCCCTGTTGGCAAAGCTCACGCTTGACAAAAGCGAGTTTGACAAGGGCATATCTGCCGCCGAAAAGGAAGCAAAGGGCATCAGCGTATCCGAACCGGAATTGGGGCTGGATACAACCACTTTTGATACAAAAATAGCAGAAGTCAATAACACCACCGTTGACAACCCGGACGATCCGAACCTCGGTCTGGATAAGACGGAGTTTGATACCAAGGTTGAGGAAGCCGAAAGCGAGGATATTGAAGATCCAGCTGACCCGGAAGTCGGCTTGGACACCACACCGTTTGATACAGAAGTTGAAACGGTCGAAGATACGGTGGTTGAAGACCCGGAAAGTCCGTCTTTAGGGCTTGATCATACTGACTTTGACACCGAAGTTGCGAATGTGGAATCCGAGGGTGAACGTTTAAGCGGTTCCATGAAAAGCATCTTTGAAGGAATCGGTTCTGCTCTGATGGCAACGGGCATCGTGGCGGCTGTCGGTGGCATCGTTTCCTCTCTGAAGGAAGGCATTGAGCTTGCCAAGAACCACGGTGATGAAATTGACAAGCAGAGCCAGAAGATGGGCATTTCTGCGAAAGCCTATCAGGAATGGTCATATGCGCTCGGTTTAAGCGGCGCAAGCATCACGGATCTGAACCGTGGACTCCGTACATGGCAGCAGAGCGTGGGCGATGAGGAAGCAACAAATAAGCTGAAGGAATCTTTCAAGGCACTTGGTATCGATGCTGATGAAGCCTTTAAGAAGATCGAAAAAGGTGAAAACCTCGACAGTCTGCTGAATGAAACAATGTCTGCGCTTGCGGACTATAGCGGATCAGACCGTGGAGCGATTGCTGAAGCCCTCTTCGGCAAAGGTGCAACGGGGTTGAATGCGCTGTTCAATCAGACATCTGCACAGATACAGGATGCCAAGAAGGAAGCGGAAGACCTTGGCATGATCATGACAGATGAGGAAGTTGCCAATGCTGCCGCCTATATGGATGCAACATCCCGGCTTGAGGGTGCGCTGAACGGTTTGAAGGAATCCTTTGTTGCGGATATCCTTCCGATCATCACAGAAGCCACGAACGGGCTGGCAAAGATTGTTGCCATGTTCAACTGGCGCACGGGTGACAAATCCCTTGCGGATACGCTGGGCAAGATTGATGAGGAAGGAACAGGCGCAATCGTCACGATGGAGCAGAGTGAAGCGCAGGCTGATTCCCTGATCGATAAACTTGCCAGCATGGGCGATTACTGGACTCTGGACGATAACGGGAAAAAGACTTGGGATGCGCTTGCGGCAGAACTGATTGAACTGTTCCCCCAACTGGATACGGTCATCAATGAAGACAAGAATGTCATCATGAACAACACAAAGGCAATCAAGGACAATATTGCCGAGTGGACAAAGCTGGAAGAAAAACGCATCCTTGACGAAAACCTTGCGGAGAAGAAAAAGGCGATTGCCGAGCAGTATGCCGCCGCATTGGATAAAGAGATTGAAGCAGAAGTCAAAGAAACTGAAGCGGCTGGCAAGCGGAAAACTGCAATCGAACAGATCAATGCGGCTCTTGAGGAAAACAGCGTATTAAGCTCTGTCCTCCGTGCGAAGTTTGGAACCGACACCGTGACGGCAGAAAACGCAAACGATATGCTTGCATGGCTGAAGGAAAACGGCTATGACACGAGTGAGCTTGGAGCGGAAGCCATAGACGAATGGTATGCGCTTCAGAGCGAAGCGGATGCACTCCGGGAAGAAGCCGCCAAGATGACCGCTGAAGCCGATGCCGCAACGGAATCCTATAACCAGTACGCTGAAGCCCTCGCAAGGAAGCTGGGCATCACCACTTCCGAAACAGACGAACTGACGGAATCCATCCGAGTGCTGAAGGAAGAGCTGAAGACCATGCCAACCACATCGATCTACGTTCCTTCAGCGGTGACAGGCGCATCACGGGCAATCGGTGACAGCTATATTCCATACGATAATTTCCCGGCATTGCTCCACCGTGGAGAAAAAGTCCTCACGGCAACGGAAGCACGGCAGAGCAGCAGCAATGACATTGATTATACACAGCTTGAAAACCGCATCATTTCGGCTATCCAATCCGGGATGGAGAACGCAACGGTCAATTCCTACATTGACGGACAGGCGGTGACGGATACCGTCAACCGCTACAACATCAATGCCGTTAAGGCGAAGAGGTTTACAACATGATCAGCAGATATTCAGTATCCCTCGGCGGCAAGGCGATGACCGCAATCAGCACGGATATATCAAATGGTCTGCTGATTCTGGACATTGCACATTCCACACCGGAGATCGAAACAACGGAAACGATCCTCGGTGCGCTGGACGGCTACGAGGTCAGCCGCATTTACTACAAAAAGCGCACGGTGACCATCAGCTTTGAACTGCATATCTACGATATCGCAAAGCGGAACAAGGCTTGTCAGGATATCAACGCATGGGCGGCGAACGGCGGCAATCTGGTTGTCAATGACCGTTCCGGGCAGTTCCTCAATGTGCGCTGTGAAACGTTCGCAAACATCGCCAGCGCACGGAACTGGACAGATCCCCTGACCCTTGTGTTTGCAACGGACACCGTTCCTTTCTGGCAGAGCAGCACGGAGAATGTCAAAACGCTGAAAGGAACCAATACCTCCGGTTCAATGGCGGTCAGCGGCAATGCCGGGAACGCTATTGTGAACATCAGCCTAAAAGCCCTTGCAGCCGTGAACAACGTAACCTTCATGGCTTATGAGGGCGGCGGCAATGTGATCAACAATTCGGCTTCAATCCCGGTTGGCGGCGTGACCTATGCCCAGATGGCAAACGCACAGATCGCTCGGCAGCTGCACTTCACCGGGCTTGGCATGGCAAACGGGCAGACCTTGAGTATCAGCTATATCAACGGGCGGTATCTGAATGCCGTGGTTGGCAACAGGTCGGTGCTTGATTGTCTGCACAAGGATTCCTATGATTCATTGCTGGTGCCGTGCGGAAAGACCTGTACATTCAAGTTCCAGAGCAGCGGCAATGCTGAAGTGACATTCAGAACGAGGGGGTTGTGGTTATGATCCAGAATCCCAAGCTCTATGTGGAGGGGCGTTTTGAGCGCATCCTGTACCCGGTGAACCTTTCGCTCACGCTGAACCTCACGCCCCTTTCCACCGCTTCCATGACCTTGCAACAGGGCGATTTCCTGCCACCCAGATCGTATGTGGAAATATTCACACCATACGGCTCGGCAGGCTTTTTCCGGGTCAGGAATCCGCAATCCAGCTATGGAAACACCAGCACCACCTGTGAGCTGGAACACATGGTATCCGAGGTCGGTGATTACCTGTATAAAGGGAAGATCGATGAGATGATGAATGCCGCCGAAGCGGTGAAGAAGATCTTCAAACGGAACAGCGCAACCAGCGGAGGATACGGCGGCAGGCTGTGGGCATTGGGCGATGTTTCCGTGCTGGATGACAACACGAACAAGGTGGCTGTTGAAGTCGAGTATGACAACGTTCTGGATGCCATTCTCGGCATCTTGGAGCAGAAGCCTGATATCATGATGACATTTGACTTCTACAACAGACAGACATGGGTCATCAACTTTGAGAAGAAACCCACCGCCGTCAAAGCGGAGGGGCGGCTTTCCCGGAATGTCACTTCAGCCCGGATCAGCTACGATGATTCGGATCTGTGTACACGGGTCTGGTATCAGACATACACCACCAGCGGAGGGAAAACCACCAGCACTTGGAATTATAAGGACGATATTGAAGCCGTTGAGGATTACGGTCTGGTGGAGCGCACGGTCAGCACTTCGTCCGATATGACGGATGCTGAGATCAAAACCACATGGCAGACATACCTCCGGGAGCATAACAAGCCGAAGGTCAGCGTTGAAATCTCTGCAATCGAGCTTTCCCGGATCACGGGTGCGCCGCTGGATCAGTTCACGCTCGGCAAAATGCTTCGGCTGGCTCTGCCTGATTACGGCATCACGGTTGAACGGAACATCAGCACCGTGACTTGGAGTGCCTTGCTGGCTGATCCTGACCACTACACAATCAACATGGGTGATGATGAGGATACCGTGGTCACATTCCTGCACAATCTGGATTCCAGCGGATCAGGAAGCTCTGCCGGGGGCAGCAGCAGCAAGAAAACCAAGAGCGGCATCAATGAAGCCACGGACACGGCGAAAAACGGTATTTATGCCCTGCAAATCACGGGTCCGACAAACAACAAATACACACTTCAGAAAAAATCCACGAATGATACAGGGTGGGTGACCGTTGGAAATTTTAGCCGAGCCGTTACCAGCTGGACGGTTACCGCATCAAACGGGACGATCACGGTAACGGCAAAGCCACAGGAGCAATCGAAAAAAATCCTGATCAAAGCGGCAGATGGCAGCTGGTCTGGAAACATATACAAGGGTAATATCCAGTATTCCAGCAATAACGGATCAAGCTATACAAACACAGGGAAGCAGTATTCTGTTGATGCGACAGCCAGATATAATGCCGGGTCTGCCAATGTCAACCTTTCATCATGGTGGAGCAATTCTCTTCCGTATGATGGAGATATTCATAACAAAATCACCGTCAAAACAACAGGAAGAGTGAACACGAGAGGTTCATCAGAAAACCTGACGAGGGAATATGATATTTATGTCACATCTGGCAACAACACCGCATACGCACGGCTTTCCGGGGAAAACGGTGCCATTATTGCGGCAAACACGCACAACAGATACAATGCTGGTTCTTACAACGTAAACTTGGTCACGGAATGGGGAACAGCCATACCGCAGATTGATTCGGATCATAACAATCTAACAGTAAGGACAACAAACCGGGTCACCGAAAGCGGTTCTGCGGCAAATCTTTCTTTTAACCATGATATTTACGTTACATCAGGCAACAACACCGCTTATGCACGGTTGGATGCGACAAACGGAACAATCCTTGCTGCCGTGAACCATAACAGGTATAATGCTGGATCTTATAACGTAACGCTTTCAACGGTTTGGACACCTTCTGTGCCGCAGAACTCTCAAGCGTATGTCAATCTGAAGGTATCAACAGTCAACCGGGTTACGGAAAGCGGCACAGCCGCAAACCTGTCCTTTAATCATGATATTTACGTTACATCAGGCAATAACACAGCTTATGCACGGCTTGACGGCGAAAGTGGAACAATAATTGCTGCTTTGACTCATAACAAGTTCAATGCTGGCTCTTATAACGTAAATATCTCGTCCAGTTGGTCAAATGCCATCCCGTATAATGGTGGGTCAAGCAATAAGCTGACCGTCACAACAACAAACAGGGTGAATAACAGCGGCACGGCTGCCAATGTAAAGTATGAACATACGTTCTATCTGACATCAGGCGATAACACGGCTTACATTCGTCTTGACGGAACAAGCGGCACAATTGTTGCTGCGTTGACTCATAATAAATACAAGGAAGGACAGGCAACGCAGCCGTCAAGCGTAAACAGAAAATCAACTGGTATTACGGGGACAAGTGCTGGGGATGTATCGGCTAAAACTGGCAATTATGTAACGTTTAATATCGGCAGCAATGCCTATTATATCAAGATTGCATAACAGGAGGGAAAACATGGAAGAACAGATCACGGTCAGGGAAATGCTGAAACGCACGGCAGAACTGATCAACGGAATCAGGGTTCCGATATCCTATGCAGAAGAGATCGCAAGACCGCTGGCGCAGGCGGTGGCGCAGATTGAATCCTGCATCAGGGCATATGACGAAGCAGAAAAAGCGGAAGGGGTGAGCGGCGAATGTCCTTCACAATCGACAGAAACACGAGCGCAATAACCATGCACAAAGGCGATACGGGTGCCTACTGGGTCACGCTGACACGATCCAGCGGCGAACCGTTTGCTGCCGGGGATGTTGCCCTGTACACCGTCAAACAGGGCAGCACGGTCAAGATCAGCCGTGAATACGCTCTGGATGACGATGAGGGCGCAGGAAATGGGCGGTTCCTGATTGCGTTCCACAACAGCGATACGGACACATGGAGTCCGGGCGCATACAATACGGAGATCCGGGTTGCGCTGAACCCCATCCGAAACGGGAAAGTATATATGATCGTCATTCCTGCCGAGCGTTCTGGCGGTGCCACACCGATCACGGCTGAAATCAATGACGAAGCCTGCATTGCGTATGTCACGGATGATACCGGAACCGCCGTGCTGGAATACACCACAGCATGGAGCGAGAATCCGACTCTTTACGGCATCACCGTCACCGGGACTCCCGTTTCCGGGGATGTGATTACAGTTTCGTGGGATAAAAACGGCGATGGTTCTGTCAAGGACGGCGATACCATCCGCACGATTCCCGGAAGCAAAAGCACTATTACCATACAGGATGTTTTGAGGGAGGTATAACCGATGAGCGAAATCACACCGGAAGAGCTGGTTGAGGAAATTTCCTACGAGGTCGAGGATGCGGAAGTGGTTCAATCTCCGATTGACCCAACGCTGTCCATTGCCGGGGAAGCTGCAGACGCAAAAGCCACGGGCGATGCCATTGCAGCTGTGTTTGTCGGCGCAAAGGTCAATAACAAATCCTTTGCAGGAAAGAGCGTTACCCTTTACGGCTCGGATATCAATGTCACGAATGCCGCTGGCGCACAAACGCTGGCTGAAGCCATTGACAGCATCGGTCAGAAAACCGCTGACGGCATCACCTATGATCCTGACAACCTGATCACCGTCAAAGGGGCTTTGGATGACATCTATGAGCAGATGGATACAGACCTGACAACAGCGGAGATTGACGAAATGTTTGCAGAGGTATTTGAGGGGAGTGGTGAATAATGGCGTTGGAGAATCTGCGTAAAACAGGGATCAAGTATCTTCTGACCCGGCTGAAAGACTATTTTGTCCAGATCAAGGACAGCGTGAGATCCGTCAATCAGGTGCTGCCTGATGCCAACGGTGATATCGTTATCAACCGGG
>Ga0265298_10004537_pt1 | contig 17723 bp, 38 predicted proteins | sample AusTroGonzalo_MG_3_FD_193486 | JGI IMG/M metagenome (GOLD analysis project Ga0265298, IMG submission 193486) | Bovine rumen microbial communities from tropical cattle in Woodstock, Queensland, Australia - Gonzalo_01 | ecosystem: Host-associated > Mammals > Digestive system > Stomach > Rumen ... | reverse complement strand
CGCTTTCCGTGGAGTAGTGCCTTGTATGACAAGATTTGCTTGAACTTGTAGAATGGAACTTGCCCTATTCTACGGTTATGATTTTTCTTTTTGAATCCTTCCTTGGACTTGGAAGTATTCTTCTTGATATTGCTCAAATCTTCGATGATGATGAAACTATCCGTTGTGCTGTCGATGATTGCGTTTGCTACCTTGTAGCACATATCCGTGGACTGGTTCATCTCCTTGATGGATAACTTGCCCTTATGCCGTCTAGCGGACTTAGTTCCCTTCTTTTGCAAGCAACGCTTCAAGTAGCGGAGTTTGCGTCTACGGGCATTATATTCCCTGTCGTTGAGCATGATGCCATCCGATGTAATCGCAAACCTACGCTCACCCAAGTCCACGCCTATGCAGTTGTCGTTCTGGACAGGAATTTCCGGTGCGTCAAACGGAATGGACAGATAAAACTTGTCATCTCGTTTGAAGATAAGAGGGTCTTGCGTCGGATATTTCTTGAACAACTCAATCAATCTAGGAAACTTGACGATTTCGGCAACCGCCCGTCGGTTGGATTTCTCCGAACAGAGCGATATTCCATCAATACTCATTTTGGAGTAGAGCCGCTTGTCCAACCGCATAGACAGGTTCTTCTTGGTTGGAATCTTGTGTTCTATATGTCCATTGGAGTTGATTGAACGGAATGCCGATATGCACTCCTTGTATATCTTGATGATGCCTTGAGACGGTATTGTTGGGAAATCTTCTCTCAAGATATAGTACACTGCATTGTGTACGGACTTCAAGTCCAAGTGTATCTTGTTGGAATCAAGTATGTTGGCACATTCATTATAAGCAACTCTAGCCACTTCAAGAAGGCTAGACCAGTATTCCTGGTCTGCGTTGTCCTTGAAGCGGAGTTCTGCATTATAAGTTATCGTACACATACTTTCACCCGTGTTCAGCTTAAAGTTTATAAAATTCTTGCGGCAGATGCAACTATATTGTACTCATTTCTCATCATGAAACCTTAAAGTGTTCCCAAAGTGTTCTCGTGGGCATTCCTACGCCACCCTAAAGGGTGGCATCTTCCTGCCCACTATTTTGTGAACGGCTTTGTGTTATTGAAATTGAGTTGCAGGTTTGCCGTGAAGGGGATTGTATTGACGATGACCGCATAATCGTCCGCATTGAAATTCTCTAGCGGTTGCTCGCCCATCTTCGGTCGCCTTGCATAGACGTGGACAGGACGGTTTATGGCGAGGAACGGCAAGATGGCGGGAAGCACTCCCCCATTTCCGAGAATCGCACACAAGCCATCGGGAGGGTTCAAATCCAACAGGGTCTTGAACAGGGCGGGTCCGTCAAAGGATGTCCCAAGTCTTTTGCCATCGGGCAGAATCACCACACAATTTACAGAGCGACTGCTGCTATAGTGCAGGAGCGGGATGATTTCTTCCTTATAGGGGGTTGTGACATTAAAGCCATCGTACCCGCCTTCTTTGACAAAGAGGCGGTCGCAAGCTCACGCCCTTTAGGGCGTGGGTAAGACCCACCGATTGTGAATGTAAGAAATAAATTACATATCAGACCATCTAAAACTTATTATATTTGAGTTGGATAGTTATAAACTTTATTTGAAGTCAAGAAATTTATCATGGAAGCAGTAAGAAGCGAAGATACGAAGGCCAAGATACGGGCGAGCATGTCCGCAACGAAGGCCAGACGGCAGACACAAGTCTGCCGTGTATTCGAGCTTAAAGTGTCCATAAGGCATAATCCGAAATCGGTGTTTGAAAAGTTATCCAACTGCTTCAAGGAAGCGAAGTGGGTAATCAACGACATGCTGTCCTTGTCAAAGGATAACCCAGATAACAGTATGTTCGACTACAAGTACACCGAGCACAAGGATGTAGTCCACTATGATAAGGACAAGAAACCCGTAATTTCAACAATCGCATTGCCATCAGTTCTACATAGGGCAACCGTGGCACAGAAGAAGACGGATATCATGAACTTGGCGAAGTCCAAAGCACATGGAAGGAAGATAGGTGCACTGAAGTTCAAGCGGCAAGTGGATTGTATTCCTATCATTACCGGGTTCACGCAGATTATTGATGGGTGCCGTATAACTATACCAGGATTCAAGAAAATCCGTGTCAATGGATTAAACCAACTACATCAGTTTGAAAAGTTTGAAATAGCCGATGCAAAGCTAGTACGCAAAGCATCGGGCTACTATGTAAAGATTAGCATTATGCTACCGAAATCAACGAGGAATCCTACCAATCGAGAGGTTGGCCTTGATTTCGGCATAAAGGATTCCATAACAACATCTAACGGTGACAAATACAACTGCAAAGTGCAAGAATCGGAGTACCTAAAGTACCTTTCACGAATGCTGAATAGGCACAAGACGGAGAAGGACTCCAAGCGGCGATGGAGATGTAAGTGTCAACTAGCTAGGGAATATGAAAGATTGGCTAATAGACGCAAGAATATTGCCAACAAGATATATCACAAGTTAGTAACCGTCTATGATGTTATATACTTTCAAGATGAGCAGATTAAGAACTGGCAAAAAGGCTTGTTCGGAAAGTCCGTTCAGTCCTCTTGTCTAGGTTCATTGAAACAACGACTGGCTGCATTGGAAGCAAGCGGTCGCAGTTTCAAAATTTCCAAGTGGGAACCGACCACCAAGTTATGCCCGATGTGCGGTTGCATAAACCATCCTACACTTGCAGACAGAATCTACAAGTGCGATTGTGGCTATACTATGGATAGGGATACCCATTCTGCCCGTGTGGTCTTGATGATTGGCTCGTCAAAGAGAGCCGAGTGTGTGGAACACGCCTCCGCTGAGGTAGCCTCCTCTATGCCTGTCGGTATTGCCGATAGGACACAAGTGGCTCCGTTGAAGCGAAAACTCGAAGCTCACCGCCTTTAGGCGGTGGGTAGTTCACTTACTGTATTGGATGTTAGAGCCGATTAGTGCAAACATTCTGTTTTCCATATATTGCCAACCTTTATCGCACGGATGAATTGCAAATCCATTATAGCACCTTTAGAAAGAACATTGGATAATGTAGTTTCAATTATAGCATAGTCCAATTTATGTTCGGTATCATCTATGTGGTCTATAATTTTAGAATTTAGGTCGTTTTCATAACGAGAGAATAGGGCATTCCATTCGTTGATGGAAAGCCTGTCACACAGATATTTTCCTTCAATGTATAATCGGATAGGAGTGTCTAAAGCATCATTAGATTCGTTGTTGGGTTCCTTTGTGAGTGCATCAAGATTGCAGGGAATCTCAAGGCAATGGTAATCGTTTGCGGTGTGGGTGTCATACTTGGTTTCTACATTGACTTCTAGCCTGTCTTGGTAGGAACCGCTGATAGACACGGTAAGGGTGACATCATTTCGCAGGTTCGGGGTCTTATTGATTATCTTCATAGATTACCCCCAAGATGTAGAGCGGGCATCAATGGTCCGCGTCAAGGTGCCCTGTTCCTTCTTGATTGTCCGCTTGTAGGTGAGTTTGAACAGGGAAAATTCACTATTGGGCAAAGTGTTACGGAGTTCTCGGTACAGGGAGTCTGTGTCAATGTCGCAGGAGAAAACGATTCCCCCGCCATTGATGATGGTGTCCAAGGTTCGGAAATGCTTCTCAACATATTGGATAGGGTCTGGGTCTGTGGTAAGCAGCAGGTATTCCATAGGGGCTTCTCCTTATTCTTCGGGGTTGTTCTTGATGTATTCTTCGGTTTCTTGGACGGCACCATCTACCGCCTCTTTAAGTCCATCGTCATACTCGTTAATAAGCAGTTGGGCGAGCCAAGAAGTGTCCACAGATTTTTCTTCGGGGTGCTTGATGGCATTAACTTCCTTGCGGTAACTTTCGGCACGGGCTTTCCACTTTTCGGAGAGTTTCGGGAATCGGTCTTCTTCGCTGATGGCGTTGCTGTTTGCCCACATAAACTTGAGCATCGCACACAATAGCCTATTGAATCGCAGGCTTTCCCGAAGCATTGTTTCTTCTTTGACCTTTTCAAGCGATGTGTATTTGCGGAGGGTCTTGAGTTCTTTGAGCCATAGGGCAAGTTGCCTGTGTTCCGCTCCGCAACTGTCACATTGTTCTGCCCGCTCTTGGCAATGGGCGATAGCTTCTTCAAGGGTCATCTGGTTTCCTCCGAATCGGGTCTAGTCGCCTCGTCTTCCTCGTCATATTTGTTGCAGATGTCACAAAATTCGGCACGGGTGATGTTGTAGTTCATATTTCCTCGGTATATAACAGATTACCCAATAGAAGGTCAAATTTAAGCCCCGCAGAGGGGCTTTGGGTTAAACTTCGGATTCAAGCCAATCCTTGAGTTCGGAATCCCACTTTGAGCCATAGGTGCGGGGATACTCGCTATAGGGCTTGGTTGCTTGGCTGCATTCTTCGGGATAGTAAACACCCCGCTTGTCCAATTCACGAACCGTAAGGTTCTTGATGAAGTCGGGAACATAGATACCCCAAAAAGTAGTCGGGTATTCTATCCAAGAAACGGTGTTCTTGTTATACACATAGAACTTCGTGGATGCAATAGTGGCAAAGTAATATCTTTTTGCCTTGTCATCATATTTATATTCTTTCTTTCCACCGAGGTTCACTTTCCAAAGGGTCGGACCCTCTTTGCTATTCACCAAGGCAGCGTAGGTTTCACCCTTGCCATTGGGAGTGGCGATGCACTGGCGAATCTTGGACAGGACATTGGAAATGAAGTCCTTCTTGCTTGTCACCTGCTTGTTCTTCTGTGCATAGGCAACGAGTTCATCATAGTTCATTCCATCAAACTTGGACAGGTCTTGGGGTTTGGTCATAATAAAATCCTCTATGGTTTACATACCAAATATAATAAAATACCTAGTGAGCGTCAATAGGTATTTGTTAAATTTTTTATTTGGCAGGCGGGGGTCCTTTGTAAATCATCGGTTATTCCTTGCCATCAAGAATGTTGCTTGTCTTGTGGTAGATGTCTAACAGCAAGTCCATACCCATCTGCGAAGGAAGCGGGCTACTGAAATTGATTCGGTAGAACAGGTCGGGGTGATTCCATCCGAGAGCCTGTGTTTTTTCCGTGATGGCTTCTACCAAGTGTTTGGCGATGTCTTCCACATCTTTTTCGGTCGGGTTATCCGCAATGCTGTAGGGTGTCGTGTAGACGACATCATAGGTCTTTTCATTACGGATTTCAAAGTAGAAGGAATGGGGGTTGTTACTAGGGTGGTTGTACGGATTCATAAGGGTGTTCCTTATAGTTAGAGGTTACTTGCCGATTTCTACGCAATGGAAGCGGTGTGCCAAATCTACCTGCCAAATGTTGCCTTCCGCTCTAAAATCCTTGACACGGTTTTGGGCAACGAAAGAATGACCCGCATCAATGCAAGCCTTTTCGGTCTTGAAGTAGTGGATGACGGTTGAGGTCATCGGGGAGTTCGGGGTAATCCTGCCTTCGGCTCCCAAGAGGGTAAACAATACTAAAACCCACATAGGTTTGCTCCTTACGAGAAGTAATTGTTGAACATTTCTTTCTTGTAGCACTTTTCGCAGATGCGATAGGAATAGGCGTGCCCAGGCAACCTGCGGACATCCTGCGTTTTCAACTTGCAATAGATACAGGGCTTGCCCTTACGGAACAGGTTCTTAAAAAAGATTTTGATTTTGTTCATAGCGGTTTTTCCTCTTGTTGGTTAAGTTTGTATTTCTTGCAAATTGCTTTATACAGGCGAACGCCACAGTGGATAGTGAGCGTCCCCAGGTTGTCTTCAACGTAAATCGCCCTGTTCCACCTCTGATGTATTCCATGCTTGAAAATAACGGGGTTCGGGTCTGCCGTTATCTTTTTTGCCGTGTCCAGGTAGGGTTCCAGGTAATGCAATTCGTAATGTGTGCTAGACTGCGACACGGTAATAAAGCCCTTGCCTACATAACGAACCACTCCGCATATCAGGGCATACGTGTGGTCCGTGATATGGGCTTCATGGGCATACGTCATAATGTCGCTCATTTCGGGGATTCCGATATGTATAATCGTTTCTCGCCACATATTACTTTAACGGTCTAAAAAATATCCCGCCCTCTTCGTTAGCAGAATCTATCAATTCCACGGGATAAATCCTGGGCTTTTCATTCGGGTCCGTAACCAGGCTCATAGCCAGGAATGCTTTTTCCCTTGCTTCAAGCAGCGAACAGGTGAACACCGTGCAGTCTTCAATCTTTTGGAACGGGGACGGTTTCCATTTCTTGTCAGCGTCCAGGTAGCTGCTTTTCCCGTCGTATTCCTTTACAAGAATGAAACGACGATTCGGGGGTTCAATGTTCAACGGGACGTTGATTACAACCGCAGGCAGGTCTTCCATAGGACCGTCGGCAAACAAGATGGCTTGCTGCTTGTAGGTGCTGTCCGTAAAGTCCGCAGTAATCAAGTAGGTGTGCCAACCGATACGGCTGTCATCACAGTAGAAACGGCATTTGAGCGTGTGAACTACCGCCAACCTAAAGGTTGGCAGCTTTGTGTCTTCGCTTCGTCGGTAGAACTTGCCAATGGCAGCCGTTGGACGGCTACCTCCGGTAGCGGTTCCACACTCTGCGGTGGGATGTTCCATCCACACAGCCAGATTACGGGTTCTGTCCAGACCGCATGAATTATCTCTTGCTGTATACTCTTGTTGCTTCATTATGTGTGTTCATCCAATCATTGTTTCAGTTGGGACACCCAAAGTTATCGAGAATGCTGTGATGTATCCAGCGTACGTAATATAACTAATTACCTGATAAAATGCAATACCCATAATCAGATTTTTTAGCGGGTCTTACCCACGCCCTAAAGGGCGCGGGCTTGCGACCGCTCTTTTGTCAACCCTTTCGCAGCGTGTAACTCTAAACATAAAGGACCCCTAGAAGTTGCGGACATACAGGTGGAACTTTTCGTCCTTGCCTTCAAACGTAAGCGTGAACTGCTTGTCGTCGTCACGCAGAAGCATAATACGGATAGAATAGAACAGGTCTGTGACCTGTTCCCAGGTGTCGCATACAAGAATTTCGTGTGGGTTGGCATAGTAGCCGTCAATGCTTACCTTGTTCGGTTCAAGGTTTCTAATCGCACTGCGGAGCTGTTCAAGAACAACATCTTTCCAGGGGCGTGTCGGGTCCGCAACGAATTGGAATTGAAGCGGGTTGTTGTTTTTGGTATTTTCCCAAACACCTGTGAACATTTTTACGGGAACGTGCATTTGATTATCCTCGGTTGTGGTTTAACTTCACCCTAAATATAATAAAATACCTGTGTGCTGTCAACAGGTATTTCAAAAATTTTTAATTTTTTATTTTATGGTTCTGTGTCGTCAAAATGCCCGCAGCCTTTGATACGCTCCCCGCACATAGGGCAGAACTTGATAGCCACCGCCACCCAATCGCCATTCTGCGTATATACGGACAGGTAGTTGTCTTCGTCAATGAAGGCTTCGTCCTTTCCCCTGTCTGCAAACAGCGGGAACCGCTTTGCCTCTTCATTGGTTTCGTGGTCGCAATACTCACACATTGGTAGCCCCCAGGATTTCACGGAACTTCGCCACGGCTGCGTCGTTCAAGGTTTTGTATTCCATACACATAGCTTGCATTTTGGCGATAACGTCTTCTGTGGATATTTCGGTAAGTTCCGCAAAGAACGGGATTTCGGTAATCTTTTCGTTGGCGACACGCTTTGAAAGTTCTATGAACCCTCCCTTGATTTCCACGGACCACGGAGTTATTTCGGGAACCGTGTATGCACTGTCAGTTCCTACAAGTTTTCCCGACAATCCGAGAGAGTCGCCTTCCTTACCTACTTCCTGTATTAGAACGTAATTGTCCCAGGGGTTGTCTTTTAGGACGAACGTCTTACCCACCAGGCATTTCTTGTAATGACCCAAAATGTCAAGACACAGGTTTTCGGCATCCAGGTTCAAGGCTGTGCTTTCACCCAGGGACGCTTCTAACTCTTTTAGCAGTGCGTCTTCGGCAGCGGTCCGCTTCTTAATCTGTTGGAGCCTGTTTAGAATGTTGGCACGTTGCACACGGTCGGGTTCGTAGATTCGTGTTTTAAGGTAATCGTGATAAACCTGGTAAGCCGTGATTAGCTCTTTTGGTGTTTCAATCATAATCCTATCCTTGACTTTCTAATTGTAATATAGCACCAGGGCTTTTATTTTCAATTCGGGAGTTCGGGCAGTTCAAAAGAACTTCCAGGACGACTGCGAGCATTTCCTTTAAGTTTTCAAACGAATAGGTATGCTCCCACAGTGAGAACCCGATACGGTATTTTTCCAGGCGTTCTTTCATCGGTTCCGTGATAGGCTTCACTAGGGATAGGTCTTCTTTCCAATCGGGACCGTAGGAAAGTATCCAGCTACCGTGGATTCCTTCTTTCGTTGCGGTGTTGATTGTCACCTTGCCGTTGTGTTCCACCAGGTCTTTCGCAAAGCAGGCTACTGTCCGCAGGTCACACAGGAACCTGCCCGTGAACGGGTCCCCGTGCTGTAACAGACCGTCCAAACGTTGCTTCCGTTTATGCAGGGCAACTTCAACGTCGGTCATTATTCTTGTGGTTTCTTCGGTTATTTGCTGCATACGCTATTCCAGGTCAATTTTCTTGCAGGTGTATTCGTCGCCCGTCTTTTCGGGGTTCCAGGTGTAGCACAGAATAGAGAAATGCGGACCGTCGTCAAGGACAAACGTAATGAACGCCACGAACTGTTCAAGTGCTTTCTGTTCATACAGCGAAATGCGTGTAGGAACTTCGGGGAACTGCTTTGCGATTTCGGCTTTGCAGTTTTTGGTCGTGGTGGACATCCATTCCTTGATAGTGTCGTAATTGAACTCTTTGGGGAGTTCCATTTCATAGGCAATCTTGACGATTTCGGTAATAGCTTCAAATTTATTTTTCATTTTTCTGTTCCTTTGTTTCGGATTGTTTCTTTTGTAAAACGTAGTTTATGCACCTGCAAAGAATAGCCCCACAGGTTTGGAAGGATTCAATGCTTTTGTCGTAATCCTGGACTTGATAGGCTGCGAACGCTTCTGCCATTTCACGCATAAGCATATTGTCGGCACATTCCAGGTCGGAGCGGGAAATCGCCTGCAAAGAATCTTCCCAAGTGAGGTTTCGGGTTCCTGTAAAGTCCGTTCAAAAGTCGCAGGTTCGTCATCATCAAAGTGCCCGCATCCCTTGAGCCTTCGCCCGCACATCGGGCAGAACTTGATACCTACTCCAACCCATTCCCCGCTCTCGGTATAGACAGACAGGTAGTTGTCTTCATCAATGAAGGCTTCCTCCCGCTTGGCATTTTCGTTGAATAGCGGGAATCGCTTGGCATCCTCATTGGATTCGTGGTTGCAGTATTCGCAATATCCGCTCTCGGTTTCATTGTAGTTGCACATCTAGGTATCTCCGTATTTTCTACCGCACATCGGGCAGAACTTGATTTTTAAGTGGACGGCACTAACCGCACAATCTGTTTGGGGGAAAACTACAATTTCTCCATTTTTTGTCAAATACCCATAGCCCGCTTTACCCTCAATACACTTCTCGTTATAAGGTTCGCAATACTCACACATAGGTTAGTCCTCCAACTTGCGTCCGCAGAAGGGACAGAACTTGATGACCGTGTAGGCATCGCCATCATCCGCAGAAATGGTGTGATGGTGTCTGAAATCTTCGCTTTCATCCTTTTTATTGGGCTTGTTAAAGTAGATGGCATAGAACGCATCTTTTGCGGTGACATCCACTCGTTTCTTCTTGGATTCGCAAATCTTACACATTGGGGTTCTCCTTGTTCGGCAGGACAAAATGTCCCGACCATTCGTGAGGTTTAATCTTGTACAGGCGGTCTTCAATGCTTTCAGCCATCTTCAACAGGTTTCCCTGTTCTTCTTTGTCTGCCATCTTCTTAATCCAATCTTCCATACAGACATAGACCATTGAGTTGCTGTTCCCCAAGACGGTGCAGATGTCACGGGCAAGTTCCCTCCATTGGGTTGCCTGCCTGTCAAGTTCTTCCACAACGGCTCGGACTTTCTTTGCGGACTCTGTAAGACCGTGATACCTCATAAGGTCATACACAGACATTCCATAGGAATTTTGGGGCTTGTCAAGTTCTTCGGCTAATGTAGAGGTCATAACTTGAGTTCTTTTTCAAAAACAAAATGGTTGAATCGGGCGACAGGGTTGTTCAAGTTTTCCCCTGCTTGAATCTTGGGACCCCCGACCCTGTGGAGCCAAATAGTAATCACCTTGAGTGCATCCCCGATGAACACAGGAATTAGCAAGGTCGCTAGGATTACCCATTGAACAAGGAACAGGATTCCATAGACCAAAGTGAGGGGCAGGGACACCGTAGATATGCACAGACCCCAAAGGTATCTTAATTTGTGTTTCATTTTTGATTCTCAAAAGGGTTTTCATAAGGGACATCAAGGGACTTCCCGAAGCGGACTAAATCCATAAACTCTTGATGCTCGCACTTCGCACAATCAATGGCGGGAATAGCCGTAATGTAGGGGCTATCATAATAGGGATGCTCCCGCTGGCTTCGGCTGTCTGTTGCAGGATAGAGTCGCAGGTATTCCTTATGGCTCTCAAGCCATCGGATGACAACTAGCAGGTCATCTGCTTTTTCCCGCAGGGCGGTCTTTTCATTTTCGGTTAGCGGTCGGTTTCGCAATTTCGTGTTCCTCTAAAAAGTTTACGCATCTTATGACAATCGCTCCACATTCCAAGAATGCCTTCTTGGATGTCTCGGCATCGCCTCTCTCAAACGCAGCAAAGGCGGTCGCCATCTTCTGCATCAAGTGATTGTCGGCACTAGAGAGGTCGGAGCGGGAAATCGCCTGCAAGGAATCCTCCCAAGTGAGGTTTCGGGTTCCTGTAAATCTTGAGCAGAGAATCACTCGTTTTTCCAACGAATCCAACAGGGTTTCGTGGATTTCTTTTTCAATCTTTTCGTAATCCATTAGTCGTAAAGTCCTTTATAGTTTTTCCAAAAGCACCTGTAACTGTCGGGGCACTTGCACCCGAAGAAGTAAACCATCACATAGAGCCAATCGGGTTCATAGAAATCAAGGTCTTTCATACAAATTTCTCCGCATAGGCTTCGCACTTGGCTTGCACATTCTTCCAAATTTTAATCCATTCTGCGGGAGTTCGGAGTTTGCAGGTCATCCAAGTTCTAGCGGATTCTTGCTTGATGTTGAGTTTGTAAACATCCAAGTAGTCATAGTTTTCAAAGGCTGTTACCAAATGCTTTGCAGACCTCGCACGGGAGAGCCACAGGCTCCGCTTTAATTGCCTGTTAGCCATTCCCATATCTACGCTTTCTGCATAGTGAGAGGCTTGGAGGTTTTCAATATACTTGTCCATTTCATCCTTGCCATAAACAAGGACATAGCCATCGCAGGGATTCTTCATCTTCACTGCGAATTTGGCACAACCGTAAGAAGGTTTCTGCATAGGCTATTCCCACCTGTCAATAAGGAATGTTTTCAGTCGGGGGTTGTCCTGTTGGACAATCTTCACCCATTCATCAAATTCAATAGACTTCACTTGGAAATCAAACTTTGTCCACCAATTATTAGCATCCGACAGGTATGCTCTTGCGGTGTCTTCATCAAGGAAGAATCGGGCATATCTCAAATCGGATGTGCCATCGTAGCTTTCACCGCCACAGTTGCTCCCATTGCGGTAATACTTGCAATCATCATCGGGAGTTTTGGCTTTGTTTTCAAGATAAAAGAGTTTCATACATCCTCGCCTATTCGGGAATTTCCATCCACTTCACAACACCCTTCAATTCGGTGTTCGGTTCTACGGTAAATACGCCCATCGTGTAATCGGCAACCATAACTTCGCTATGCCCAAATTCATCGGGTTCAAGCGACACAAGATATTGCTTGTCTTCACGGGTCGGCATTTGGAACTTGGCGAGAATCCATCCCACAGGAAGGTCTGCGGGCTTGTCCTCAATGTACTTCAAGTAGTAGATGTAGTCTGCTGCATAGTGCAGGACGATTGAAAGATGCAAGGCATAGTTTTTTGTGTCCTTGGCATATTGCACACCGATGCTCTGCCCTCGCACAAAAGGTGCCCATTCGCAATTACGGGGCGGTCGGCATTCACCGAGTTCGTTCAATCGCTCGTCATTGCGGGACCCTTCCCTGCCCATAAAGATTTTGAACTGCGGGTAGTCCCCTTCCAACTTCATAGCGAACACAGGATGCGACAGCCAATAAACTACATTGTAGCCATCATCGCTAATCTTCTCTGTGATGAACTTGAAGACTTGACAGAACCTAGCATATTGGTTAAGACACCACTTGCTAGTGGATGCTTCGGTGGACCCGTCATAGTTGGTAACTGAATAGATAGTCCCTGTCTTGTAAGGCGGGATGTTCGGGAGGCTCCGCAAAATTTCAATAATGCTCATAGATTTCTCGGTTCGTGGTTTAACTTATGTAGTCCTTAATATAACAAAATACCTACTCGCAGTCAATAGGTATTTCAAAATTATCCGAAGATTCCCCAATTTTGTTGGTCATCCAACGGTTCATCGGGGACATTGCCGTTAGTTATCCATTTCCCGCCTGTGTCGGGTTCGTCTGTAAGTTCATTGAGCAATTTCCGCAGGTCTTTCTTGAAGGCGGGTATAATCCCATCTGCATTGCACAGAGTAGTGGCTGTATGCCCTTTTTTGGTGATATAGGATAGTGTACCTGTCGGGCGGTCGCACATATCCTTGTAGGGTCTGTATTGCAGACGATTGAGCAAGTCAAGGATTTTCTTCTGTTCGCTTTTTTCCATCTTTATCCCTTGTGAGTAGATATGCAATTTCGGGGTCGCCATAAATTTCATCGGGGATTTCATAGCGACACTTGTTCCTAAACGAACGGGGCGATGGTTCGCTTATATACATCGGAATGCTAATACGCTTTAACTTCATTTAACACCCTGTCTATGGCATTGTCCACGGCTTGTTTGGGGTAGAACTTCTGCGGTCCTTCCCAAGACATTTCCTTTTCGTTTACGACTGCAATAGTTCTTACAGGGATGTGTGAGAGTTCATATTTCAACCTGTCAATAAGGGCTTTGTTCTTACTGCACTTGTTACGAACTTTTGTGTTCGCCTTGATTGTCCTGTGGAACTTGTCCTTGTATTTTGTGAGTTCACCCTTGAGGCAGGAGATAGTAGATTCTGCCTTGGCGAGAGCGGTTACAAGTTCTTCATTTGTCATCGGTCTGTTAAGCATTCGGGTCCTCCTGTGCTGCGGGCAGAGCATCTTCTAATTCGTGAACAATGTAATGGGCAATGGTGGCGTTTTCTACCTGTTGTCCTGTAGCCGTGGCATCGGCACACAGGCTGTCTTTCAAGTAATCAAGGTGGTAGCAGAGTTGTTTTAATTTTGTGCTAAACTGTTCCTGCGACAAATTGATGGTTGCTCCCGCAGGACCCGTAGAGTAGGAGAACAGGGGCGGTTCCTTCGGTGCGGGCTTTTCCATTTCATAGACAAATGCGGTTCGGTTGCTCGGTGCTTCTTGACACCATTTATAAGCAAAGTCATCCGCAGCCCTTCTTGTCGGTAATCCATCAATGTGTTCTATCGTTTCAGCGACTTGGTTAGTAGGTCTGGAGGTGATTACTACTCCGTACATATCTATTTCTCCTTGGGTTCGGGCAATCGTCTGCCACAAATCGGGCAGAACAGGAACTTAAAGACGGCTGCGGTTGCGGGCATATTCACTTCTTCGGTATTATCCAAGACATTGAAATAGCCATCTTCATCAAGGATGGCATCCATTTCTTTATCCTGCGAGGGAATCGGTTTCTGTTGTTCGCAATAATCGCAGTGGATGTAGGTTATTTTCGGGGGTTTCCATTTAGTTGTCGTTAGAGCCATTAGAGCCTGCCTGCCTTTACCAACCCTGTACAGAGGAGGGCGGTGATAAACACAAAGACTACCGCAAAGATAGTCAAGTATATTGCAAACTCTCGCATCGGGTGAGCCTTGCGGTATTCTTCCCTAGCATATTCTTCGGGAGTCAATCCCCCGAAGTCGCCCGGATTCCGCAAGCCCCAAAACATCGCTGCAATGAGAGCGGACACAAACAAGTCACCAAGAAATATAAACGGGAGCGGGACACAACAAAGCATAGGTTATCTCCTTAGGTCGGGTAAGTGCGAGGATAGTGACGAACAGGCTAACACCTATGGCGAGCGGTAACGCATTCGTCACATATCCTGCACAGAGAATAATCGGAACCGCAATTAAGCGGATGACTCTAGGAGTGAGTTTCTTTTGGATAACTTCACTCCAATACTTTTGGTTGGAAATCATCGGGGGTGCGGGTTTAAACAGGTCGTGCTTGACGGCACATCCGAGACAGACATTGTGAGGCTTACCGCTCCAAAAAGTTTCCCCGCAATAGATACACTTTCGCTTCTTGTTCCAATCGGGATGCTTTCTGTCAAACTCTGCCTTGAGTTTCTGTTCATCCAAGTTCCAACCTTCCATTATATTTTTCTCTCCCAATGATTTGGGGACACTTCTTCATATCCCCAAGATTCAAAAAGTTTTCTAGCATCTTCGGAGACGGCAACAGAAATAAATCCGGTTACAGGTCTTTTGCGTTGTATCATCTTGGAAGCCTCTATAATGGTTTCCTTGATACGTTTCTTACTAGGTTCAGTCCATCGTGACATATTAGCCGAAGTCCTTTTTGAGAGCCATAAACCTGTTCCACTTTTCCTGCAATTCGGGAGTGTTCCAATCTTCTTCCTTCATCTTTCGGTAAGCGGTGACGACTCTAACCACCGTAAACGGACTCTTGCCCTGTTGGGCATTTATTTGAGAGCGGGTCTGCGAGAACACATCCTGCAAGGTCTTGCATTCCCACACAGGAGGGGCACTTGGATTCGCCGTGAGGGTGACAAGATACTTGCATTCGGTCGGCTTGTATTCCATTGCTTTTCTTTCGGCTTCGCTCATTTCGGGCGGGTCAATCTTGAAGGAATTGAGCAACTTCTTAAAGTCGTTCTTGAATCGGGGAATGCAGGAACCCTGCATAAATGTAGTTTCACCCTTACGATGGTAAGCCAAGTTCTGTGTCTTGGTGCTATAGGTAAGGCATTTCAGCAATTCTTCAATTTGTTTTTTTTCGGCTTCTTTCATTGCTAATCCTTTTTAGTTGCAGGGTGGGCGAGGCTGTCGGGCAGGGTCGGAATCCTAATGGTGCCTGTGGCAATCTCGTTAAGAACAAATTCCATAGACTTGAAGTTGTCATCGGTCACATACTTCCAAGAAATCGGTGTGTTAAAGTACACCGTGTTTTGAGCCGTGACCATCGGGAGGAACAGGGATATATCCGTAGCGATACAGCAATAGGTGTCCTTAATCATAAGAAGTCCCCTGTCTGCATTGTAGTCAAACTTCATATTGGGGATGCGGTCTTTCAGCAAGACCCAAGCACGCTGAATGCACCAAGGCATCCCCAAGTCATAAAATTCACCTACGGCAAGTTTTTTGATTTGCGAACAGAACAGGGCATAGTTATCCTGCGGATTCGGGATGGCTACCACCCTATCGTTTCCTTCTTTGTCCTTACCGATGGAAACCCTATAGCATCCGATACCTGTAGGATTGTCGGACATATCCTCAAAGAGCATCGGGGACGGAGGCGACAATCTTGCTCCACAGATGGGGCAATAATTGATGGCGATTTGCAGGGGTTCGGATTCGTCAAAATTCACCTGCAATACTTTCTTGTCGGAGTCATCCATAAGGGTGATTTCCACAAGGGGAATCTTGAATCCGATGTCATTCACTGCCATCGGCTTGAACAGCCCTTTTTCGCTTTGCTCGCAATACTTACACATAGAGTTTTCCTTTAATGGTTCCCATTACACATATAGCAGGATAGCTTCTAAATGGAATGGGAACACCACCATTCCTGTGTGATTTCGCCCCGTTCGGGAATGTCCGCTAGTTTCACAACATAATCATCCAAGGGGCGATAGTCGTTAGTTTCCCTTACGGTTACAACCGCACACATTCCATCTGCGGGGTAATAACCTACAGAAACTTCCCCGAAGGCTATTCGGGGTTGGAGTTTCCGTTCAATCTCCCCGCATTCATATTGGAAATGCAACAGGGCTTTGTCTAGGTCGGGGTGTTTCATCACTAATCTTCGTGGTAGGTCTTCCAAATGTCCTCGGCTATATCCACCCATTTTGAGTATGAAATGTGCTGCGGGGGATAGGGCTTATACAGGGCATCAAAGAAGTCGTTGAAATCACGCTTGGCGATGACACGCACTGCGGAGGACGAGAGGTCACGCAGGTTCGCATTGGTCGGAATCAAGACGGTCGGATATTTGCCGTGGGAAATGTTGTAGTTGTAGCCCGCCATCGGGATTTCTACATCCAAGTCCGAACTAGAGCGAACACCACGAATAAGCACGATGTTATCCCATACCTGTTCCCCATATGCGATTTCCCTAATTTTTTCATCGCAGAAGTCGCAGACAAATCCATCTACATAGTAGGGACGCATTCCGAGGGTCTGCCAAATCCAATCGGAGCGTTTGTCCTTGGACACCTTGTAAGTCTTTTTCGGGTTGTCTGCAAGCAACAGACCCACAGAGTCCGCACCGAAAATCTGCTTGGCGAGTTCAATGACTTGGATGTGCCCTGCGTGGATGGGGTTGAAACTACCTGCGTAGAGTGCCAAAGTTTTCATAAATAAGTTCCTCTTAATCCTGCTTTGTAGTGGGCTGTCCACAGAGGGTCGCCCAACTTGTTCTTGGTGATGAAAGATTTAAATGCCTTCTTTCTTGATTTGCCAAATTCAAACTTCTGCATAAGAAGGGCATCGGGTGGATAGCCGACAGGGTGGGTAGCTACCCCGATACACTGCGAGTTCATCAATCCGATGGGTTCTTCATTCCGTTCAATGAAGTAGTATTTGCGGTTGGTCGGGTTCTGCCGAAACACTATTCCACTAAACACTTCGGAGAGAACTTTCTTGGCATATTCGGGAATGAGCCTGCCTGTAATAATTTGCAGAAGTTTATTCATTCGGGATGCCTTCTTCAATGATGCGTTCCATATCTTTTTCAAGCAACATTACATCGTTATCCGTAAGTTTATCCCAAGGAACAGTAGTAAGGGCTGTGAGTTCCCCAAGAGATTTTCCGATTTCAGTAACGGCACCTGTGGCAAAGTTGGCGAGTCGCAGATTGCCCAAATACAGGTCGGGTCCCAAGAGACCAACGGACACCTTCACATAGCCTTCATACTTGGATGCGATATACACGGCAAACTTGGCAATGTCCCAACGCTGAATGCCCATAGACTTGATGTTGGGCTTTCGCCAAGTAATGTCATCCTTGACTCGGACTCGGTAATAGCATACATCCAACGGATGCAGGCATTCGTTTTCCTTGTCCAAGGGATAATCAAGGGTGTGTCGCACGGTGTTATAATTGTTGAGGTCAAGGAGTTCACCCCTGCCTTCTGCCAGCCACGTTGCAAGTTCCTTGTAGGTGGGAACATCGCTTCGGGGAAGCACCATCGGGGGTTTCGGGTGTTTCGTATGGTGCTTGTTTTGGGTGCCTTCGGAAATCTGCTTGATAATCTTTTCGCTCATTTGATTAAGTTCCGTTTCAGTAAAT
>Ga0265298_10004536_pt1 | contig 17723 bp, 16 predicted proteins | sample AusTroGonzalo_MG_3_FD_193486 | JGI IMG/M metagenome (GOLD analysis project Ga0265298, IMG submission 193486) | Bovine rumen microbial communities from tropical cattle in Woodstock, Queensland, Australia - Gonzalo_01 | ecosystem: Host-associated > Mammals > Digestive system > Stomach > Rumen ... | reverse complement strand
CACAGCAAGCATGGGCACAATGGCCAGCAGCGTGGAGTAAGTCAATGCCGACGCCTGTGTCATCACCCGCTTCTCTGTAAAGAATCGGATGGTCAGGTATAACTTATGATAAATTCTCCGCATTCGCAACAAAAGGGATTTCCGTTATATTCATCTCTGCAATTTGGCAACAAAGTTACGACAAATCCCTGATACCTCCAAATAATCTGGCAGAATTCTTATAGTCGTTCCGTTGAGCAGTAGTTTGGGAAAAGACACGACCTGCGCATACAAAGCCCCACAGATGTAATTTTTTTTCAAATTCCTTTATTCCGATTTCGCGCATTCTGTATCTATTTGATTCTCAATACATTACAAACACCTAGATTTTCATGCCATTAAACCCGGACTTTCATGCCATTAAAGTCTAGGTTTAATGCCTATAAAGTCCGACTTTCTACGGCAGTTTCTCCAAGTTTAATCCGGACCGCCTCAAAATGTAAATTCTTTTTCTCATCCCCGACACAAAAAGACATTTTGGTCACACTCACCACCCTGAATACTCAAGCTGCGGCCACACAAAAAAGCAGTATTCTGAGAAGCAATTGCACGATTTCTGCTGAAAATGAGAGAGGAAAGCGGGCCAAAGGGAAGGAAAAATGCAAAAAATGAAAAAAAAATCCAATAATATTTCGGTATCTCGCTGAAAAACAGTAACTTTGCAGTCCGAAATTGAAAATTTCAACAGTTACACATTATTAATATATAGAAAGAACAACAAGATGACAAAGGCAGAAATCATCAATCAGATCGCCGAGCAGACGGGTGTCGCCAAGAAGGATGTGGCCACGACCGTCGAGGCTTTCATGGAGACTATCCGCATCAGTCTTGCAGAAAACAAGGAGGCCGTCTACCTGCGCGGCTTCGGCACCTTCGGCATCAAGCACCGTGCCAAGAAGACCGCCCGCAACATTTCCAAGAACACAACGATGATGCTTGAGGCTCGTGATATCCCCTCATTCAAGCCGGCCAAGAACTTCATGGAGAAGATGCTTTAAACGCGAAAAATCACAATTAGGATTCATTTAAAAATAAACAATTATGCCAAACGGAAAAAAGAAGAAGGGCCACAAGATGGCAACCCACAAGCGTAAGAAGAGACTGCGCAAGAATCGTCACAAGAGCAAGTAATCGCTTGCCGTGACTGCAAAGGAAATGAAAGGAGTGTGTATGCTAATCCCCAGGGATAGCAACGCACCCTTTTGAATTTTTAAGACAACCCAACAAAGATATGACAAGTGAAGTAATTATTGATGTCCAGCCGAAAGACATCTCGATTGCGCTGCTTGAGGATAAACAGCTGGTGGAATACCAGCAGGAGCAGCGCACTGAGTCGTTCTCGGTCGGCAACATCTATGTGGCAAAGGTTAAGAAACTGATGCCAGGGCTGAATGCCTGCTTCGTCGATGTCGGCGCGGAACGCGTAGCCTTCCTGCACTATCTGGACCTGGGAAGTCAGTTTTATTCTTTTGAGAAATACCTGAAACAGGTAGTCAGCGACCGGAAGAAGCTCTACCCCATCCAGAAGGCTCACATCCAGCCGGAACTGAAGAAAGACGGCAGCATTGCCACGACACTGAAAGTCGGACAGGAAATCCTTGTCCAGATCGTGAAGGAACCCATCAACACCAAGGGTCCGCGCCTCACCTGCGAACTGAGTTTCGCCGGGCGCTATCTGGTGCTGATACCTTTCGATGACAATGTGTCCGTCTCGACAAAGATCAAGCGCGGCGAGGAGCGTAGCCGTCTGAAGCAGCTGATTCAAAGTATCAAACCGAAGAACTTCGGTGTCATCGTCCGTACGGTGGCCGAGGGAAAGCGTGCAGCAGAGCTCGACGCAGAGCTGAAAGTGCTGCTCAAACGCTGGGAAGACACGATCACGAAGGTGCAGAAGACGACGGATCGTCCGAAGCTCTGCTTTGAGGAGGAAAGCAGAGCTGTGGCATTGCTTCGCGATCTCTTCAATCCCACCTACGATGCCATCAACGTCAACGACGCCCAGATCTTCGACGAGATCAAGAACTATCTGGAGATTATTGCCCCAGAGAAAAAGGAGATTGTCAAGCTTTACAAGGGCACAGTGCCCATCTTCGACAATTTCAACGTCACCAAACAGCTGAAATCCGGTTTTGGAAAGACCGTCAACTACAAGCACGGCGCTTATCTCATCATCGAGCACACCGAGGCCATGCACGTGGTCGACGTGAACAGCGGCACCCGCATCAAGAAGGAGAACGACCAGGAGGCCAACGCTCTGGAGACCAATCTCGGCGCAGCCGACGAGCTGGCCCGCCAGTTGAGGCTCCGCGACATGGGCGGCATCATCATCGTAGACTTTATCGACATGAAGCTGCCTGAGGACCGTCAGATGCTCTATGAGCGGATGTGCAAGAACATGCAGAAGGACCGTGCGAAGCACAACATCCTGCCGCTGTCGAAGTTCGGACTGATGCAGATCACCCGTCAGAGGGTGCGTCCGGCCATGAGCGTGAACGTAGAAGAAGTCTGTCCCACCTGTTTCGGAAAGGGAACCATCAAGTCGAGTTTCCTCTTTACAGACACTTTAGAGAATAAAATTGACAATCTGGTCAACAAGATCGGTATCAAGAAGTTCTACCTCCACGTACATCCCTACGTGGCAGCCTACATCAACAAGGGTGTATTCAGCATGAAGCTACAATGGCAAATGAAATACGGACTCGGCGTCCGTGTGATCCCCTCGCAGAAATTAGCCTTCCTACAGTACGAGTTCTACGACGAAAACAAGCAGTTCATCGACATGCAGGAAGAGATTGAAACGAAATAACCGATAACCGAAAAAGACTATGCTGACACTGAAGATCCTGTTCTGGGCCACGCTGCTCATCGTGTTCTATACCTATATCGGTTACGGAATACTCTTATACATCATCATCCGGCTGAAACGGCTGCTGAAGGGAGCTCCCCTTCAGCCAGCCATGCCGGCAGATGAAGACCTGCCCACGATGACGCTAATGATCTGTGCCTACAACGAGGAAGAGGTTGTGAAAGAGAAGATGGAGAACACCCTCGCACTCGACTATCCGAAAGACAAGTTCCGTATCATGTGGGTGACTGACGGCAGCAACGACCACACTAACGAACTGCTGAAAGCATATCCTGAGGTAGACATCGTGTTCAGCCCTGAGCGCAAAGGTAAGACCGCTGCCCTGAAACATGGTTTGAGGGAGTTGAAGACGCGCTATGTCGCCTTCACCGATGCCAACACCATGATTAACAGGGGTGCCCTCCGTGAGATAGCACGACTGTTCAGCGATCCAACGGTAGGCTGCGTGTCAGGCGAAAAACGGGTAGCCGCCCGAAAGGCTGGCGAAATGGCCGCTGAGGGCGAGGGACTCTACTGGCGCTATGAGAGTACGCTGAAGCGCTGGGACAGTGAGTTGTACTCGGCAATGGGTGCTGCCGGCGAGCTTTATGCCATCGATCCCAAGCTCTGTCGTGAGGTGCCTGACGAGGCCCTGCTCGATGATTTCATGCTGTCGATGTATGTGGTTCAGGCCGGCAAGCGCATTGCCTATACGCCTGATGCCTTCGCCAGAGAATACGGCTCTGCCAACATCTTTGAGGAGTCAAAGCGTAAGCGCCGCATAGCAGCCGGAGGCCTCCAGAGCATCTGGTGGCTCCGTTCCATGCTCAATCCGCTGAAGCAGCCGCTGGTCACCTTCCAGTATGTCAGTCATCGTGTGCTCCGATGGAGCATCACACCCATCGCAATGGTCCTGTTACTACTTGTCAACATCGCCCTCGTCGTGATGGGAGCCGGAACTTTCTATACAGTGATGCTCATCCTCCAGGCTATCTTCTACCTGATGGCCCTCGCCGGATGGCTTCAGAACCGCATCGGCTACAAGAACAAACTCCTTTACACGGCCTATTATTTCGTATTCATGAATTTTAACGTATTCCGCGGAATGTCCTATTTAAGGACACATGGGAAGAGCGGAGCATGGGAAAAAGCAAAACGTAGTTGAAAATTTTTCGCTTTTTTTATGGCTGTTTCAAAATAAAGTCGTACCTTTGCAAAATCTACTGTAGTTGTGTACGAAATGGAAAGAGACGAGAAAGAGGTACTATTACAGAAATTTGCCGACGCGAACAGGAAGCTTCTATTAGCCAATGAACAACTCGCGATTGCAAACAAGAAACTGAAGGAATACGAGGAGAAGGCTCAGAAGGCAGAAAATGCCAGTAAGATGAAGTCACTTTTCCTCGCAAACATGAGCCATGAAATCCGCACGCCACTCAACGCCATCGAAGGTTTCTCGAGAGTCATCATTGAGACCGACTCCCAGGAGGAACGCATGAAATATTTCGAGATCATCGAGAGCAACAACAACCGTCTGCAGAATCTTGTCAATGAGATTCTCGACTTGTCGCGTGTTGAGTCTGGTGAGATTGTCATGAAGAAGAGTCCCACCGACCTTAATGAACTCTGCACAAGCATCAGGAACCTGTTCAAGTTCCGCTGTCCTGACAATGTAAAGCTGAAATGGAGTGAGCCGTCCATGAATGTAACGATGAACACGGATGCCAACCGACTTATCCAGGTGTTCTCGAATCTCATCAGCAACTCGCTGAAGCACACCATTCAAGGCACGATCTCTTACGGTTATAAAGTGCTTGACGAAGGACATCTGATCGAGATGTTTGTCAGCGACACGGGTAGTGGTATTGCCAAAGAAGACCTTGAGCACATCTTTGAGACCTATGTCTCCCGCGATGCAGAAACCAACAAGAATGGTTACGGCCTTGGCCTGCCCCTCTGTAAGATCATCGTAGAGAAGATGGGTGGCACGCTGAGCGTAGAGTCTGAATTAGGTAAAGGTTCCACTTTCACTTTCAGAATGCCCTTTGAAGGCAGCATTGGCGGGGTGGATCAGAGCAAGGAAACTACGACGACCAGCGTTCGCACCATCCGCATCAGTGGTCGCACAGACGATTTGAATGCCAAGACTATCCTCGTGGCAGAGGATGAGGATCATAACTATGAGTTGGTGAAGATCGTGCTGCAGAAGCGTTATAAGCTGTTGCGAGCCCACAATGGCATTGAGGCAGTGACCATCAACGAGGACGAGAAGCCCGACTTGATTCTCATGGATATCCGAATGCCTGGCATGAATGGTCTCGATGCCACCCGTATCATCAAGGAAGTGTCGTCTACCCCCGTCATAGCGCTCAGTGCCTATGCCTTCGAAGAGAATATCCGCGCTGCCAAGGAGGCTGGCTGCGATGACTTCATGGCCAAGCCATTCAAGGTAGAGAATCTTATCGAGATTGTCAAGAAGTACCTCGGAGAAGAAAACTAATCATAAAGTTCAAAGTTGTATGGGAAAGCTTGCAGTTCAGAAATACTTTTCGTTCATGATGCTCATCATCTCCTTCCTGCTGATGATCTTTACATTAGTAGGACTGTTCGGAGGTGACGTCCAGCCTGCTGGTAATACGGCTCGCGCCATGCTTGTCTACGCATTGCCGTTGCTTATCATTGCCAATGTCGTATTCCTGATTTACTGGCTTGTCAGGCTACGTTTCCATTGGGCACTCATGCCACTTATCACTTTACTCTGCTGTATTCCATACATTGGAACGCTCTTCCAGCTTGGTTCTACGGATGAGAAAGCCGATGCCAAGGCGGGTATCAAGTTCGCTTCCTACAACGTGGCACGTTTCTCGGGAGAGACTACAGGCTTCATCGCTCTGGACATTCTCTCAGAGATGAAGCGTCAAAAGGTGGATATCGTCTGTTTCCAGGAGTATAACGACTTCAGTGGCGACAAGAAGAATTCAGACTCCTACAAGGACTACTTCCCCTACTCTGCCTTTGGCAATAACGACATGGTTATCTATAGCCGCTATCCCATCGTCAATAAGAAGAACATTGACTTCGAGCAGACGAACAACAGTGCCATGTGGGTGGAGGTCAACGTGAATGAAAACATCTACCGCATCTATAACGTCCACCTTGAGACGACAGGTATCAACAGTGCGTTGCATCAGGCTTCGAAGTTAGCCAATAAGGGTGTCGAAGTGCATGGTAATGCACTTGTTAATGCCATCTACGGTGGCTACACCTTAGGAATGATTGCCCGTTCCGGACAGGCCAATATGCTGGCAATGGACATGAGGGAGTCTGAGGCACCTGTCATCGTATGCGGTGACTTCAACGATGTGCCGTATTCCTACGTCTATAACACGATACTTGGCGACAAGATCGACGGTTTCAAGGAGTGTGGTAGCGGATTCATGTACACCTACCGAGGCGGGAAGAAAGTTCGTATCGACTACATCTTCCACGATAAAGGCCTAGAAGGGCTCTCCTACTATAAGAAGGAGCTGAGCTACTCAGACCACTACCCCGTCTTTATGCGTATTGCCACGAAACAGTAGAAAAGAATTAATCCCGCCTTCCAGCGGGATTAATTCTTTTCAAACTATCTTAAACCTCACTCGAAAAGACCGCTCATGTTCGTCCCAATTGGTGCCGAGCATCTCGAAGCGCCCTATCTGTGAGGTACTGCGGACGTGTTTACCGATACATGGACAGACATCGTAGTCACCAATACGGACGAGACGGATAGTGTCGGAAGCATCATCGGGCAGACGGTCGAGGCTGATGTCGTCAGGCAGCTCATCACGGGTGACAAACTCGAAAGTGACAGGCAGGTCTTCCTCGATGAGTTCGTTCATACGGCGCTCTATCTCCTTTTCCTCCTGACGCGAAGGCTTATGATCGAGATAGAAGCTCATCTTGCTCTTCTTACGCTCGACATGGGCATTATAGGAACGCTCACAGCCAAAGATGCGTATCATTGTCTGATTCAGAAGATGCTCTGCCGTATGACTTGGAGGGTATTCTTCTTTATTGTGGTCGTTCAGAATATAGTCTTCTGCCATAGGAATCACGCTTTGAATTTGAGGACGACGGCGCCAAGGGGTTCGAGGTCGACGGAAACATAGCAGTCACGATACAGCTGGCGCTTGATCTCCTTGCCGCTGAGCAGGTCGATGGCAGTCACACTCTTCCGTTCCTTCAGCTTCAAATAATCAAAGGCATGAGCAGGAATGGTGACATCCATCGTGGTGGGTAACTCGTCAAAGTTGACAACCACCAACAGAGCCTCGCTGCCAGCCTTACGAAGGAAAGCATACTGGCGCTGGTACTGGCCGTTGACGTACATTAGGTCGAAGCAGACACCCTCGCAGACAGCCTTCTCCTTGACGGCGATGTTCAACACCTTATTATATATAGAGGCGAGTTCCTTCTCGTCTTTGGTGAGTCTGCCCTTCATGGCACGGGTGAGACTGGCCACACTCCAGTAGTCAAAGATGGTGGTACGCCCATCGTGTCCACTGAAGCCCTCTTTATCCATACCAGGCTCTCCATATTCCTGACCTGCGTAGATCATCACGGGATTCTGCTGGAGGAGTGCAGAGACTACGAGTCCAGGCACACCTTTCATGGCTTTAGCAGCAAAGAAGGCACTGGCAATACGTTGTTCATCGTGGTTCTCAAGGAAATAGAGCATGTGGTCACGGATATCGTCAGTCTGCTGCCAGGCGCCTGTGATAGCATGTACAGACTGGTGACCACAGATGACATCACGCATGGTGTCGTACATACCCACCTTGTCGTAGAGGTAGTCAAAGCCTGCACCAAGATAGTTACGGTATTCAGCAGGGTTATAGACCTCACCGACGAAAATGATGCCAGGATATGCGAACTTCACCTTGTCCGTAGCCCAGCGCCAAAACTCAACAGGCACCATCTCTGCCATATCACAACGGAAACCGTCGATGCCCTTACGAGCCCAGAAAAGCAGGATATCTGTCATCTTGCTCCAAGTGTCCGGAACGGGATTAAAATGCCCCACATGACCGGCATAATAATCAACACCATAATTCAGTTTCACCGTCTCATACCAGTCGTTCATCCCTGGGGCATTGTGGAAACAGTCGTTACCTGTGGCCTTGGCAGGCTCCTCGATATAAGGTTGCGCCTCACCATGATAGAGGTCGAAGTAAGGTGAAAAGCGCTGACCAGGACAATAATAGAAATTGTTCTGAGGGTCGAAGCCAAGTTGAGGATTGTCATCTTCACCAAGATCTTTCACACCTTCCGGCTTACAGATGGAGTGATACTGACGGGCTACATGGTTGGGCACAAAGTCGATGATCACCTTCATGCCTGCCTTATGGGTACGCTCTACGAGCTGTTCGAACTCCAGCATGCGTTTATTCACGTCTGTAGCGAGGTCTGGATCGATGTCGTAGTAGTCAGTGATGGCATAGGGGGAGCCTGCGCGTCCCTTCACGACAGCCGGATGCTGACGGGGGATGCCATAGGCGGAATAGTCAGTCTGTGTGGCGTGACGGATAATACCCGTGTACCAAATATGGCTCACGCCCATCTCCCTGATTTTCTTCAGGGTGCTGGGCGTGAAGTCTTTCAGTTTTCCACAACCGTTCTCTTCTATCGTTCCACCTTCCTTGCGGGTAGTGTTCCGATTGCCGTAGAGACGGGTGAAAATCTGGTAGATAACAATTTTCTCTTTCATTATTCTCCGATACTATGGGCAGAAACCTCTTTATTGATCTTCGCAATCATACCCTGCAGAGCCTTGCCAGGACCGCACTCGGTGAAATCGTCAGCACCATCGGCAATCATATTCTCCACACTCTGGGCCCAACGCACACTGCTTGTCAGCTGTGCAATGAGATTAGCCTTGATCTCTGCGGGATCAGTATGGGGCTTGGCGTCCACATTTTGATAGACGGGGCACTTCGGTGTCTTAATCTCCGTCTTCTCAATGGCTGCCTGAAGCTCATCCTTGGCAGGCTGCATCAGAGGAGAGTGGAAGGCGCCACCCACCTTCAAAGGCAGTGCACGCTTGGCACCGGCGGCCTTCAACTGTTCACAAGCCTCATTGATGGCATCGAAATCACCTGAGATCACAAGCTGACCAGGGCAGTTGTAGTTGGCAGGAACCACCACACCCTTGCCCATCTTGCTCACCTCGGCACAAATCTCCTCAATCTTGTCGAAGGGCAGTGCGATGATGGCAGCCATCGTTGAGGGCTGAGCCTCGCAGGCCTTCTGCATAGCCATAGCACGGGCATAGACCAGTTTCAGACCATCCTCGAAACTGAGGGCACCAGCTGCCGTCAAGGCAGAGAACTCACCCAGTGAGTGTCCAGCAGTCATCTTCGGGTCAAAAGCGTCGCCCATACAAAGGGCTGAGATGACACTGTGGAGGAAGACTGCGGGCTGAGTGACCTTCGTCTGCTTCAGTTCCTCGTCTGTTCCCTCGAACATAATGTCGGTAATACGATATCCAAGAATGTCGTTTGCTTTCTCAAAAAGATCTTTGGCAAGGGGATTGTTCTCATAAAGATCCTTACCCATACCTACAAACTGTGCTCCCTGTCCGGGAAATACAAATGCTTTCATATTCTTTACTATATTTATAAATAAATGTCGTTTCGGACTGCAAAATTACGATAAAAATCTGAAAAAAGAGCCTCTGCGACTATTTTTTTACCGAAAGTCGTGTGATTATCGATTTTTTTATGTAAGTTTGCAGTGCAGAAAGAGAACTATTGACAAAATGAAGCTCATAGTAATGACCAAGCCAACCTTCTTCGTGGAAGAAGACAAGATTCTGGCTAACCTGTTCGAGGAAGGTCTGGAAAACCTTCATCTGTACAAGCCCGGTGCCTCGCCGATGTATTCAGAACGACTGCTGACACTGTTGGGCGAAGATTACAACAGCAGGATTACCGTCCATGGTCACTTCTACCTGAAAGAGGAGTTCCGGCTCAGAGGCATCCACATCGACGATGCCCACACCGAACCGCCCGTAGGCTATAAAGGAAATATCTCCCGTACCTGCCATGCCATCAGTGAGTTAAAGGAGGCAAAGAAGCACTGCAACTATGTGTTCCTGCACTGCATCTACGACAGTCAGACTAATGCCGACGAGAAATCGACCTACACTTATGAGGAACTGAAAGCGGCTTCACGAGAGGGGCTGATAGACAAAAAGGTGTTCGCTTTAGGGGGCATGAACCTCGACAACGTGAAAGAAGCAAAGGATCTCGGCTTCGGTGGAGTCGTCATCTGCGGTGATCTGTGGAATCGCTTCAATATCCACAACGAGATTGACTACAAGGAACTGCTCAACCGCTTTGAGCGTCTGCGTAAGACCATTGAATAAGATAAGAATAGAACAATAATATGGAAAAGATGAGTGAGACTAACTCCTACATGGTATTCTCTGGCACTGCCACGAAATACCTGGCAGAGAAAATCTGCCAAAGCCTGGGATGTCCGTTAGGACAACTGCAAATCACGAAGTTCTCCGATGGAGAGTTTGCCGTTTCGTATGAGGAGAGTATCCGTGGCCGTGACGTCTTTCTGGTACAGAGCACCTTCCCTTCTTCAGACAACTTGATGGAACTGCTGCTGATGATCGATGCAGCTAAGCGTGCCTCTGCCCGTACCATCAATGCCGTCATCCCCTACTTCGGATGGGCGCGTCAGGACCGTAAGGACAAACCGCGTGTCAGTATTGGTGCTAAGCTCGTGGCCGATTTGCTGAGTGTGGCAGGTGTGAACCGTGTCATCACGATGGATCTGCATGCAGACCAGATTCAGGGATTCTTTGATGTGCCCGTGGATCATCTCTATGCCTCAGGTGTCATCATCCCGTATCTTGAGAGCCTGCATCTCGAAGATCTGGTCATCGCCTCTCCCGACGTGGGTGGTTCGAAGCGCGCAAACACCTATGCCAAGTATTTTGGTTGCCCACTTGTACTCTGCAACAAGACTCGTGCCCGTGCCAATGTTGTGGCCACCATGCAGATTATCGGCGAAGTAGAGGGAAAGAATGTAGTCCTCATTGATGATATGGTTGATACGGCAGGTACTATCACCAAGGCCGCCGACCTGATGAAGGAGAATGGAGCGAAGACTGTTCGTGCCTGTGCCTCACATTGTGTGATGAGTGGTCCTGCCAGTGACCGAGTTCAGGCATCTGCCCTCGAAGAGATCGTCTTTACCGACTCCATCCCATACACCCAGCGCTGTGCCAAGGTGAAGCAGCTTTCCGTTGCAGACACCTTTGCAGAAGCCATCCGTCGCGTTATCAGCAACCAGAGCATCAGCGACCTATATATCATCTGATAATCATATGAGTATCAAGACTTTTCTTGGACTGACAGCAGTGGGCGTGTTATGCCTCTCCTGTCAGTCCAATGTTTATCATATTCATGGTTTTGCGCACGACTTTATGGATGGTGACACCATCTGCCTACGTTTTGAATCTGGCGAAGACTGGCCAGTCACTATTACCCAGGTCGCCGATGGGAAGTTCGCATTCTTTGGTCAGGCAGATGCCGTTTCTCTCTGTCACATCTATCCAAAGAACAGACCTGAAAGCATAGTTTCCTTCTTACTCGAGCCATCACAGATAACCGTTGAGTTATCACTATTGCCTGAGAGGAACAGGGTGTCCGGCACCACTATCAACAATTCCTGGCAACAACTAAACGACTCTATATGGATACTCGGGCAGGAGGTGGTCAAGACCTCTTTGCTGCCTGTGACAAATAATGCAACGCAATTGCTACGGGTTAAGACCGTCGACAGCCTTCATCGGCGGATGTCTGACTGCATCCTCAACACCGCCCGCCGTAACAGCGACAATCCTCTAGGACAATACATCAACCAGAATTATAAAGCGCCCGAGTTCAAATGAACCGGGCGCTTGTTTATACGTTCTATTCTCACTGCAATTAGTTGTTGCCAACAGGCAGCTCCAGCCACTTCACGTAGCAGAAGTCCATACGGTGAGGCAGATTCTTGTTCTTCGGGTACATGCGGATGGCACTCTTGTACTGACCAGCCTGCTTGGGCGAATGCTTAGCCTCGAAGGTATAAAGGTTGCCCTCCTTTTTAACCATCTCCAGTGGCTCAATAGAGAACACATGCTCATTGCCTTCCTTGTCGAGAGCAACATTCACCTTCTCAAGAGCGACGGCATCGTCGAGCCCCTGCTCGTTAATGACATAGCGGAGAACATATTCCTGACCGGTAAGATGCAGACCTGAAGCAGGAGCCGTTGATTCTGCGCTCACAACGCTGATAGCATCCCAACGCTCAGCAACGGTTTCCTTCCACAGAGCAATCTCCTTGGCCAAACGGTTGTCGTTCTTCGAAAGTTCCTTGAAGCGCTTGGCCTCCTTCTCATAGAACTTAGAATAGTAGTCGTCGAGCTGACGCTTCATCGTGTAATGAGGAGCAATCTGGGCGATGGAGTTCTTGACGACCTTAATCCATCCCTTAGAGATACCCTTCTTATCCTTATCATAATAAAGAGGTACAATCTCATTTTCAAGCAGGCCATAGATGGTAGCAGCGTCAAGCTGATCCTGATAGCCCTGGTTCTGATAGGTGCGCTTCTCGGTGAGTGCCCATCCGGCTCCCTCACGATAACCTTCCAACCACCAACCGTCTTTCACGGAGAGGTTCACAACACCGTTCATCTCGGCCTTCTCGCCAGAGGTACCAGAAGCCTCGAGCGGACGTGTTGGCGTGTTCATCCAGATATCAACACCTGATACAAGACGACGAGCCAGCAGGAAGTCATAGTCCTCAAGGAAAATAACCTTACCTTGGAACTGAGGCATTTGCGAGATCTCAAAGATCTTCTTGATCAGACCCTGTCCAGCACCATCTGCAGGGTGAGCCTTACCAGCAAAAAGGAACATAACGGGACGATCGGGATTGTTGACAATCTTGTCAAGACGCTCCAGATCGGTAAACAACAGGTGAGCACGCTTATAGGTAGCGAAACGACGGCAGAAACCGATAACCAGTGAATTGGGGTTCATACGCTCAACCAACTTCACTACACGTGCAGGATCACCCTGATTCTTCAACCATGTCTCCTGGAACTGAATCTTGATATAGTCGAAAAGCTTGGTTTTCAAAGCCTGGCGGGTAGCCCAAATCTCCTCATCGGGACAATTGTAGATGCCATGCCAGATCTCCTCATTCGACTGATCGCCCATGAACTTATCACCGAAGTACTTGGTATAAACCTGACGCCACTCGGCAGCAGCCCATGTGGGGAAGTGCACACCATTGGTCACATAGCCAACATGGTTCTCCTCAGGATAGTAACCGTTCCAGATGGGAGCGAACATCTTCTGTGATACCCATCCGTGAAGCATCGACACACCATTGACCTCCTGACAGGTGTTGCAGGCGAAGGTTGACATACAGAACTTCTCGCCCTTATCCTCAGGATTGGTACGGCCCATGCCGATGAACTCATCCCATGAGATACCGAGCTTGGCAGGATAGCCACCCATGTACTTGCCGAACAGGCCCTCGTCAAAGTAGTCGTGACCTGCAGGCACCGGTGTATGAACAGTATAGAGGCCACTGGCACGAACCAACTCCATAGCCTGGTTGAAGGTAAGGCCGTCTTCCTCGATATAGTCACACAGACGCTGCAGATTACAGAGTGCAGCATGACCCTCATTACAATGATAGATATCCTTCTTGATACCAAGTTTCTTCAGCAGCAGCATACCACCGATACCGAGCAGGATCTCCTGCTTCAGACGATTCTCCCAGTCACCACCATAAAGGCTGTGGGTGATGGGCTTGTCGAAGTCTGAGTTCATCTCGTTGTCGGTATCCAGCAGATACAGCTTTACACGTCCAACATTCACACGCCAAACGTAAGCGTGAACCTGATAGTTTGTATAAGGTACATCAACCACCATAGGATTACCGTCCTTGTCAAGCTGACGCTCGATAGGCAGCGAACCGAAGTTCTGCATATCGTAGTTAGCCACCTGCTGTCCATCCATCGACAGACTCTGTGTAAAGTAGCCGAAACGATAGAGGAAACCGACAGCACACATATCGACGTTTGAGTCAGAAGCCTCTTTCACATAGTCACCAGCCAACATACCCAGACCGCCAGAGTAAATCTTCAAGGCAGAGTGGATACCGTACTCCATACAGAAGTATGCCACAGAAGGACGTTTGGTATCAGGCTTCACATCCATATACTTACGGAACATAGCATAAACATCCTTGACGCGCTTCATCAGCGCCTTATCTTTCAGGATCTCTTCCTTGCGTGCAAAAGTAAGACGCTCGAGCAGCATCACAGGATTATGTTTCACATCGTGATACAGTTCAGGATCGAGGTCACGGAAGAGGTCACGAGCCTCAAAGTTCCATACCCACCACATGTTGTGGGCAATCTCGTCCAAACACTTCAGTTCCTCAGGAAGAGTGGCCTTCACAGTCAGAATCTTCCATGATGGGGAGTTTGTGTAATCTGCTTTAATTTTCATAATTCTATCAAAAAAAATCTATTTGAGTTCTATTTTTATATTTCACTTTTCAACTTTACGGGCTTCGGCCTTGGTGAGGGCGATATCGTAAGCCTCATAATAATATTTGATAAACTCTTTCCAAAGGGCTTTCTTCGACAAGTCACCAGCATTCTTGCGGCATGTATCCACCTGCTTCTTTGTCATATTTGAAAAATCAGCCACCGTGTCCTTGATATTGTCGGCCACCTCTGAATAATTATAGTCCGTACGATGAATCACCTTCACACCATCTGCAATTTCTCCCTCATGACCAAACACCGTATTGGCCCAAAGACCGAAGCCTGCAAGATCAGTGGTAATGCAGGGAACCTTAAAGGCAACAGCCTCCAATGGGGTATAGCCCCAAGGTTCGTAGTATGAAGGATAGATGCACAGGTCATTACCCAACACCACATCATAATAAGGCATGTTGACGATACCGTCTTTGCCGTCCAGATAGCAAGGCAAAAAGATCACTTTCACCTTTTCATCCATACGGTTGTGCATATCGTAGTATTTCATCATACCCAACACATTGTCGTGGCTCATGTTGTGAAGCCAATGCGTCACCTGAGGCACATCGAGTGGAGTGTCATATTTCTTGCCACTCTTCAATCGCTCCTGCAAATCCTTGCGTGGCTCCCCTACCCAGCCTGGCACTTCTATGAAAGCTACCACTTTCTTCTTCAAGTCACGATCACGAAGCAAACGGTTCATGGCTTCCACAAATACATCAATACCCTTATTGCGGAATTCATAGCGGCCAGAGGTTGAGATGAGTAGCGTGTCATCGTCGAGATCTTCACCCAACAGGGCATTAGCCACATCCAGCATCTTCTTTCTTGCCAACTTACGCTTACGGGTAAACGTTGCAGCATTGGGCACAAAGCTGTCATCGAAGCCATTGGGCAACACTACATCCACAGGTTTATCGAGCAACTCGACACACTCTTTGGCTGTAATATCACTCACCGTCGTGAAGCAGTCCACAAAATGAGCGGTCTGCTTCTCAATAGAGTGCTTCGACTGCATATTCAGTTCCCATGACATTTGGTCACCGTTATAGGCGAAGAGATAATCGTAGAGGGGTTTCATATTACCAGCAATAGAACGACCGATGCTGGTGGCGTGCGTCGTGAAGACAGTACCTATCTGAGGCAGTTTGTTGTTGATATAAAGGGCACCCAAACCGCACATCCACTCATTGGCATGGTAGATAACCTTCTTTGAACTGTCGAGATAGTGGTTGTAATAACTCTCCACAACCAAGGCGGCAGCATAAGAGAACATCGAGGCCTCGTCGTAGTCGCCGTAGGCATGCAGCGAGTCTACGCCGTAGTGCTCCCACAGCCAACCATAAATCTCGTCTTTCTTTTCAAAATAGGGATTAAAGTCCACAAGGATTGCGACAGGCTCTCCAGGCACCGTCCAGCGGCCGACCCTTACTTTAAGCCCCTGCTCTTTTGCCACACCTTGCCAATCAGCAAAGAGCGACTGATCCTCCTTGAAATAAGGACTTTCACTTTCTTTCCAGAAATCAGGACCGACAAAGATAATCTTATCCTGAAGTACCTCTTGTAGGGTTTTGGCTCGTGTCGAAAGGACTGTATAGATTCCCCCTACCTTGTTGCAGACTTCCCAACTTGACTCGAAGATGTAGTCTGGCATTAACTGCTTTTTTGCCATCGTTTTAATAATATCTGCGTGCAAAGTTACTTAAATTATTTTAAAATCAGCATATTATTCGCTATTTTTTTAGTTAAAACTCCCAAATTATGATTTAGATTAGTATCTTTGTCCACAAATAAGAAAACTAACAGAAAATGAAAAAAATTATCACAATCATCATTTTAGCTTTTTTGCTTTCCCCCACCCTCGCACAGGAAAACAAAGAACCCTTTCGCGCGTACCTTATTAATAAAGAATATAACGTTTACCTCAGAATCGACTTCTATCAGGAGAACATCTCCGTTCCTGGACAGGATCTCTATGGGAAGTTACCTGGCTATCTGTCGAAACAGCATAATTCTTTCTGCTGGCTGATTACTTCTGCAGAGGTTGAGGGTAACAAGGCTACGCTACAGATGATCAATGACTACGGCAGCGAAGACCTGACTGCCACTCTCACGGCTGAGAGTGATTCCGTCTATGTACTAAAGCAGATTGAAGGCAGCACGCTAAAGATTCCCAACAACGGAAAGTGGCAGAAATTACCCAAGACTTTGGAATTGAAACGTCAATAACCATCAACTCTATCTCACGGCTTAATAACCGTCAGAACTGCCTCCTCCGTTATAATAGTCGACATCAGCTCCACCAGCAAAGTCCACGAGTTCATCATCCTTCGACTCTTTTACCAGGTCATCCTCGGGATACCCCTGATAGCCTCTGATAGGTGTGCCCGTTGCTTCCTCAGGGAAGCCAACCGTATCCACGACTTCCGTCTGCGGCTCCTTTACTTTCGGGATGATTTCCATCTCACGAACCTCATCTTGATCGCTTTTCTGCTCTTCGGACTTTCCGCTGCATGACACAGCAACCTGCACCATCAGTAGCGACATCAGAAAAAAACACATTCTTCTCATCTCGTTCTCCCAATTAGCCTCTTGTCTTTTTCCAATAAATCACTCCGCCGATAACTACCAGCGCCACAACTGCAATAATATCCAATGTACCCATAGTAACACCCTTTTAATGATTTCCATTTGCAAAATTACACTATTTTCCCGAAACCACCAAGCATCTGCGCCTTTTTCTTTCATGGGGGCAAACGAAGAAGCCCTGAGCCATTGCTGACTCAGGGCTTCACACACTTTATATAAAGAAGGCGGCCTCCTACTCTCCCGCATTGCATTGCAGTACCATCGGCGCAGGCGGGCTTAACTTCTCTGTTCGGAATGGGAAGAGGTGGGACCCCGCTGCAATAACCACCTGATTAGGGGTTTGACATCGTCACACAAGTACTGTCAGCTCAGACTCAAGTCCTTTCCGAGCCTGTATCCTATATACTCTCCTTATTACTCTACATCTGAAAGTACCGCCGCGGCGGAAGTCTTCGGGCAATTAGTAGTGCTCGGCTTTGACGTCGCCGTCTTTACACCTGCACCCTATCAACGTCATCGTCTACAACGACCCTCAATGGAGTCCTCATCTTGCGGCTGGCTTCGCACTTAGATGCTTTCAGCGCTTATCCAATCCAGACGCGGATACCCGGCGGTGCACCTGGCGGTACAACCGGCAAACCGGAG
>Ga0265298_10004535_pt1 | contig 17726 bp, 27 predicted proteins | sample AusTroGonzalo_MG_3_FD_193486 | JGI IMG/M metagenome (GOLD analysis project Ga0265298, IMG submission 193486) | Bovine rumen microbial communities from tropical cattle in Woodstock, Queensland, Australia - Gonzalo_01 | ecosystem: Host-associated > Mammals > Digestive system > Stomach > Rumen ... | reverse complement strand
TGCTATTCTGTATTCTATTTTGGTTAATTCTTCGTCTGAATATGTTGTTTTTCTTGTCATGATATAAATTTTTTCTCATTGAAAATCAAAGTGTTATATTAAAATAAGAAAAATATATTCTTTTTTGGTTTATTGTATTGCTTTTTTTCTTATTTTTGCAATGTGAATTTGATTCAATAAACGATTGCAAATATACAATAATAAATAATACGACACAACATCGGACACAAAAAAGTTGAATCTATGACCAAAACAAACTACATAACAAAGGACAGGGAGGTGAGACTCTGGAGCGGAAAGCCCGAGTATGACATCAATGCGGAATGCTGGTGCTCTCCCGCTGGTGCCCAGTGGTATGAGATGCAGTCGGTTAAGATGAGTGAGACAGCGGCTGTCCTGATGTTCCCATCGGTCAACCTGAGACTGGCTCAAATTGAGCCCCAGAAGGTGAAAACAGTATCGTAACCATATAACACATTATAAACCTTAAAACAGTAAAGCTATGAGCAAATTAACAAAAGAAAACAAAGAGCAGTTGATGAAGGGAATCAACGCAATCAAGAGAAGAATCGCAGCCTCCTATGTGGACGTTGCCCTGACACTTGACGATGAGGCCACGGTGAAGGTGTTTGATGAGACAACCGAGATGGCCAACACGCTGAATGAGGTAGCCCGAATCATTGAGGATTATGACCAAGGGCTGTAACAAGTAAGACAATCAATCAACACAAATTCAATAACAATAAAAATTCAAAGCTATGGAACAAGTAATAGTTAAGATGCAATTGAAATGGCACAGTGCCGTTGAGAAACCAGAAGAAGGCAGAAACCTGATAGTGATTGTTGAATCGTCTGACAACATTGTCTGGTTCGCAACCACGTATTGGTTCGATAACGGTAAATACGGAAACTCGAAGATAGTCGCATGGGCTTACATTGAAGATGCGAGGAGTTTCCTGCAAAAGATAAACGATGTGAATATAAACAAGCATTTCAACGCTGACTTTGTGAGCAAGTTACACGATAATGCGAAAAAGGCCATTCAAGGCTGATACAGGCGAGAAAATCAAATCAACAAAAAATACATCAACCAAAAACCAAAAAGCTATGACAACAGTTTATTATCCATTAATCAAGTCAATCAATTTCTACGATGCAAACGGAGTGGTTTGCGGAGGAATGACAGGAAGTCTCGCAAGAGGTAAGTTCGACAGATTGGTCAAGAGCGGTACGCTGCCCAGAATCAGCCTGAGAAGAAAAGTGAAAGTTCAACTCTAAAACCTACGGACATGGCAGCAAAAAAAGAGACCACAGAGGCCAACGGACAACAGGTGAACCAAGAGACCACCGAACAGGTGAAGGTTCAGGAGAAGCCTGTAAAAGGTGTGTTTGAAGTGCTGAATGCAATTAATTGTAATCAGTTTACCGAACGCAAGAAAGACCTTACATATCTGAGTTGGGCGAGCGCATGGGAAATTGTGAGCAAACTATATCCATCAATCAGCTACGAAGTTAAGCATTGGGACGGCAGACCGTTTCTCTATGATGCGACACTTGGTTACATGGTGGAGACTTCAATCACCATCAATGGTGAGACGAAGACGATGTGGCTGCCTGTTATGGACAGCAGCAACAATGCAATGAAGGCCGAACCTTATAAATACACGGTGAAGAATCCGAATTTCCGTTACGCCAAATGGAATGAAGAGAGAAAGGCTTTTATTGACGGTTATGGTAAGGTTCAGACTGAGCTTATTGAAAAGAAGGTTGAGGCGGCTACGATGTTCGACATCAATACTTCTATCATGCGTTGCCTGACCAAAAACTTGGCCATGTTCGGCCTGGGTCTGTACATCTACAGGGGTGAGGACATCCCACAGGCCGAGGTTGAGGAGAAGAGCAACATGCTTGAGGAGGCTGTGGCGAAGGTAAACCAAGCGAAGGATATGGAAGAGTTGAGGGCTATCCATGCGGAATATCCCAAGCTGGTTGACAACAGGATATTCAGGAACGCATTGAACAACATGGCGAAGAAGTTCGGAGAATAACACAACAGGTAACAACAATAACAATATAAACAATGGAGATAGTTGCAAACGGAAGAATCAACAGCGATGGACGGCTGGTAATCTCACCCGATGAGAGGGCTGAGTTCCTCGCTGAAATCTCCAGAAAGCGGAACAAGGGGTGCAGGGTGAAGGTCGTGGTTGACGGGAAGAAGAGGAGTCTGGAGCAGAACAGCTACTACTACGGGGTAGTGGTAGGCATCCTGAAAAACTGCATTCAGGACGAGTGGGGAGAGAGGATGACCAAGGAGGATGTTCACGAGATATTGAAGACCCAGTGCAACTGGCAGGAGCATTTCTCGAAGCAGACGGGCGAGAGCATCAAGGTCGCCCAGTCAACCGCCACACTCACAACGGTTGAGTTCGAGGAGTATCTGGAAAGGTGCAGGAGGTTCGCTCAGGACTTCTTCGGTGTGACTATCCCACTACCCAACGAGCAGATTGAAATAGAGTTGTAGAATCGGGAAAAACAAGCGAAAAAAGGCAAGTAAGACAAAACGACACAACAAAAATTAAAGACTATGAAAAAAGACATCAATTTTGAACTGAAAAAAACAGGAGTCATCCTTGACGATGACCACAGATATTGGCTCGGTGAGAAGGAGCTGTTCGGTATCACTGGAATGATTAAGAAACTGGTACTGGGCGACCCGTTGAAGTTCGTGTCGAAGGCGGTGCTGGACAACAGGGCTGACTTCGGGAAGGTGTTCCATGAGGAGATGGAGCTCTATATCAATATGGGTATTGAGGGCACGAGCGAGACGTTCAAGGTGTTCAAGGAACACTATGCCGACAAGGTGAATTTCGTCAAGTCAGAGTACATTGTGACGGACTATGAAAGATACGCCTCGCCGATTGACGCTATAGACGATGAGGAAATCATCTGGGACTTCAAGACACCCACGAGAAAAGACGTGAAGTATTGGGAGTGGCAGATGGGCGTGTACTGCTACCTGTACAGACTTGTCAACGGCAGGAGACCGAAGGGCTGCAGGGTGATGTGGATTAACAAGGACGGGAAGCATGAGATTGTGGTCATCAACCCCGTGAGCGAGGACAAGGTGAAAGCCCTGTTCGATGCGGACATGAACGGTACGGAATATGTGGAGCCAGAAGTTTCACAGGATGCCGACAATGAGGAGAGCGGGCAGGGCAGATCTGGTGACGCTGACATCCAGCTTCTCTCAAGCGAGAGATTACAAAGCATCTACGACATTGAGCAAATGATTATCTCACTGGAGAACCAGAAGAAGGAGGCTGAACAGCGCAAGGAGGAGCTTTGCAAGGGGCTGATTGAGATATTCAAACAGAAGGGTGTGAAGAGCTTCAACACGGACAAACTGACAATCACATACAAGGAGCCTTCAACGAGAAACGGGTTTGACAGCGCAAGGTTCAAGGCCGAGCATGAGGACATGTATAAACAGTACACGAAGGTAAGCAACGTGAAGGAATCCCTGACAATCAAAATCAAGTAACAAATACAAAGAAAGGAGAAAGTAAAATGAACAAAGTGATTTTAATCGGTAGGACGGGCAAGGATGCCGAGGTGAGCGAGGTGAACGGAAAGAAGAAAGCCGTGTTCACGATGGCCACGAAGGAGTTCGGGAAGAACAGCAACGGAGAGAGGGTTGAGCTCGCAACGTGGCACAACATTGAATGCTGGGACAAGCTGGCCGAGATTTGCGGAAACTATGTGAAGAAGGGCGGCATGGTGGCCGTTGAGGGAAGAATCAAGGTTGACCAGTGGGAGAAGGACGGACAGAAGCACAGCAGGACGTACATCCTTGCGGGCAATATCGAGCTCCTGACACCAAAGAAGGAACAGGACGGAGGACAGACCTCAGGAAACGCTGGAAGCGCACAGAACGCCCAGAATGACGGTGAACAGTACGAAGAGGGAGGCGATGACCTTCCATTCTAATTCCAACGGAGGACGTGATGAGATACAAGGTAGCTGATTACTATGTGTACGAGGTGGAGACGGAGAAGCCTCTGTGTGACGGGTGCTGTTTCGAGAGGAGCGTGTTCGGTAGGACATGCAACAACCTGAGCATCCCAGAGTGTCACCATCTCGGGCGTGCTGACGGAAGGAATGTGATATTCAGGGCACCCAAGGGTGCGATGAGGAAAATGAGAGACAATGGCGGGGAGTCTCATAGCTTTGAATAGAGTGTTGATGTTGATTTGTTCCACTGAAGCCCGTATCTCCGCCACGGGTGGATGTGGACGGTGACCGCAATAGGATGTTAAAGTTGGATAGGCATCATGAACTTATTACTGCATGGAAACATGTGAATCGTGGAACACTGGACATTAGCGGGTTCGAATCCCGAGGCGGTTGCAAGACAAGGATTTAATAACCAAAAACGTAAAAAGTATGGAAAGAATCAGAATCAAAACATTGATGACAGAGCAGAGGGAGTGTCCAGCCAACGGATTCCTGAACTGCGCTGAGTGCAAGTACATGGTAGGTATCAAGACGGACAACTATCCGATGCCGCCATACAATGACGTGTATGTTGACTGCGCATACCATGACGTGGTGAAAAAGACAGGAATTGAAAATGACGAATTATAAAAACTGACAGAAAATGAAAAAGAAAGAAGAGGCGATTAAGACGGACTACAGGTCTGAGATGGAGTCACGGGACATGTCACTGTACAGGGACTACATGAAGATGATGAGTAACGGGAAAAGTATGAAGACCGCTGTCATTGACTACCTGATGCAGAAGTACAACGTGTTCTCACGGAGTACGGTTTACAAGATTATCAGAAGGGGCAAGTCACTTGTGGAACAGGAAGCCTGTTAATGGATTGGAGGTTGACATGAGGAAATCATTTGTATTCTACTTTGAGTGGGCTGAGACGCTTTCGGAATATCCTGCGGAGGTCAGGTATGAGGTGTACGATGCGATAATAGGGTATGCGCAATCGGGGACACTTCCAGAACTGAAACCGCTGGCTAAAATGGCGTTCTCGTTCATTAAACGTGATTTGGACAGAGACCTTGGAAAATACAACTCAACAGTAGAAAAGCGAAGCGAGGCTGGCAAAAAGGGAATGCAGTCACGCTGGGGAGACAGGTCAATATCCAAAACAAAGATAACAAACGATAACAAAAGTAACAACGCATTACAACCTATAACAACGTTAACAACGATAACGGAAGATGATGATGTTAATGTTAATGAGGATGATAATGTTGATGTTGATGTTGTAGTAGGAGAAAAAGAAAGAAAAAAAGAAATATCATCTACGATGATAAAGAAAAAAAGCAAAGAAAAAGAGTTTGACTTCTCCGAATACACCTCCGACACCATGAAGGGACAGCAGCTGATGGCCGCCCTGAGCATCAACGGTGAACAGCTTGACACACTCCTGAAAGAGGTCAGGACAAGATGGAGCATACTTGACAATGGCAAGCATCAGGACAGGACGGACTTTGACATGCACCTGAGGAACACGCTCCTGAAAATGAGGGACAGCGGACAGATGGCCAAAGTATTGGCCAAGGATGTGAAACTCGGCTACGGGGAATATCTCAGGGATGACGGAACGAGGACGTACGGAACTGGACAGGTGACGGTGCCGCTGAACGCCCCACCGAGACCAGACAGCCAGAGGTTTTGGAACCCGAAAAAGAACAGTTGGGATTTCTGAAAGTTAAAACAGGCTATAAGAGGCTTTGAAACAAAAACGGACATACCAGAATACCACAAACAGACCAAAAACGCTTCACAAAGCAAAAAACCGACAAAAACGAGCATATAAACACAGGCCATGATAAAGAACTGGGAGAAATACGGGATAAGGGTGCCGATGGGTAGGGGCGGTAAAATCAAAATGTACTGCCCGCAGTGCCACGACAGCCGAACAGACAAAAGGGACAAATCCCTGTCGGTCAACCTTGACGAGGGCTGGTTCAGGTGCCATTATTGCGGATTCTCTGGTAACGTGTGTGAGGAGGAGGAATGGGAGAAGCAGGCGAGGAGACAGGAGTGGTTCAACAGCCATCCTCTCAGACAGCAGAAACGGGAATACAAGAAACCCGCCCCACAACCAGAGAAAGTGCACGCTGTCAGCGAGAAGGCTTTGAAGTGGTTTGAGAGCCGTGGGATAAGCAAGGAGACTGTTGAGGCCATGAAGGTCACCGAGGGTATGGAATGGATGCCGCAGAAGGACGGAGAGGTCAACACGGTACAGTTCAATTACTATCGGGACGGGGAATTGGTCAACACGAAGTTCAGGACTGGAGACAAGAAGTTCAAACTTGTCAGCGGTGCTGAACTTATACCGTATAACTTGGATAACATCAAAGGGGCGAAAGAATGTATAATAACCGAGGGCGAGTGTTTTGACGACAAGGCTCAGGTGCTTACTCAGTCTGGCTGGAAACCAATCAAAGATGTGGGATGCGACCTTGTGGCACAATGGGAAGAAGGTCGTATAACTTTTGCTACTCCTTTGGCTAAAGTATGCAAGCCGTATAACGGTGACTTAATTGAGTATTCAAATGCAAGGAATAATTACTACTCACTAACCACGCCAGAACATAATCTTGTTGTTGAGAGAGTTGGTAAGGTGCGTAAGATACATGCAGAAGACATAAAATCACAAATAAATGTAGTTCGTACTGGAATTTCCAATGGCGTTGGTATTCCGCTTACCGATGATATGTTGCGGCTTTTGGTGGCAATAAGTGCAGACTTTACTATTCGAAAGAAGGGTGACCTTTATGCTGGATTTAAAAAGAAACGTAAGATTGAAAGAGTTCTTACGCTATTAAGAGCTCTTAGAATAAAACACACAGTCAACCATAACATAAAAAACGGGTACACCAATGTGTTTATTCATAGAGGCGGTGTTGAAGCATTCAAGGAGTTTCCGTTTGAGTGGCTGTATCTTGCAAATACTCACCAAATTAATGTTTTGCTTGAAGAATTGGTTTTTTGGGACGGAAACAGCGTTAATGATAGAACAATGAAAGAGTATAGCACAAAGCTATACCATAATGCTGTTTGGGTACAGGCATTATGCCATCTTGGCGGCATGGTTTCAACCATAATGCACAGAAAAAACGAATATGGCGAGTGGTATAAGGTGTCAATGCTCCAAAAACAATATTCGTCAATAAGCGAAAAACAAAAAAAACGTGTGCCATATAACGGGATGGTGTATTGTCTTACAATGCCTGCAGGTACGTTGCTTGTGAGACAAAATGATATTGTGACTGTGAGCGGCAACTGCGATGCCCTGACATTCTGGGAGGTAGGTTATCACAATGTGATAAGTGTCCCGAACGGGGCGAATGCCAACCTTGAGTGGCTTGATGACTACATGGAAGCCTACTTTGACGATAAGGAGGTGATATATGTTGCCGCTGACGGTGACACGAAAGGAGAGATTCTGAAACAGGAGCTTGTCAGGAGGTTCGGTGCCGAGAGATGCAGGGTGGTTGAGTACATGGAGGGTTGCAAGGATGCCAATGAGGTGATGATGAAGTACGGCAGGGATGCGGTGAGGTCATTGGTGACGGAATCCAAGTATGTCCAGATTGACGGGGTGTTCACGGTCAGCGACTTCGAGACATCACTTGACAAGCTGTACAGGGAGGGCATGCAGAAGGGCGTGACAATAGGGCATGAGAACTTCGATTCGCTGTGCACGTTTGAGACGAAAAAGCTGTGTGTTGTAACTGGCTTACCATCGTGCTTATCACCAGAGACGATTATCACGATGGCCGATGGAGGCCAGAAGCGCATTAAGGATGTTTCTGTCGGTGATATGGTCGTCACCTATACTGACAAGTTTGAGAAAACAGTAAGGCCTGTATTGACAAAATGGGATTGCGGAAACAAGGATATTTGCGTTGTGTCACTGCAAAACGGTATGTCAATAAAAGGCTCAACGGAGCACAGGTATATGACTTTTGACGGATGGAAACGTGCAGAGGACTTGAAGGCGGGCGATTACGTAATGATAGATTCAGGAACATGCGGGTATGACAAGCCTTTGAATACTGACATTGTGAAGCTGCTTGCGTTATGGATTGCTGACGGCAATAAGAACAACTGTTCGTATATAGTGGTGAAACCACAGGAGTATATAGGCGACATGTTGAGGGATATTTGTGAACGCAACAACCTCCACATAAAGTCAGACGGGAGAGGGCAGTATATCATATCAACAATAAGCAGGCTTACGACAAAGAAGAAGGAGTATATTCCGAAAATGTCATACTACTACAGACAGAAGGGATATGGCTTTGAGGAGTCTGTGAAGATGGCTGAAAAGCAGTATGAAAAACGAATCAATGACAAAGACAGTGTTTTCAATCCTGTTGAGGAACTGAAAAAGTTTGGTGTATGGGGTCTGAAAACAAGCACAATAGAGATACCAGAGGTGATATTTAGACAACCGAATGAAGTTGTCAGGACGTTCCTTAACACCCTGTACGCTGGAGACGGATGGGTATGTGATAGCGAGGTCGGATATAGTAGTAACAGCAAGAGCCTGTGTATTGGCGTACAAACATTGCTGATGAGATTCGGGGTTAAGAGTTACGTCAGGGAGAAACGTGTGAAGTACAATGGAGACATACGGTTGTCGTACACTGTTGAGATAAGTTCACGTGAACATATCAACATGTTCATGGAGAAGGTTGGTGTACTTGGAAAGGGTGATGGATTCAAACCGCTGGAAGGTATGTCGTATCGCTCAAGTGATTTTATCCATCGTTCCGCATTGTGGAAACTTGTACACGGTACGAAGTTCTACAAGAAACATCACGGTATTTCATTCACGAAAGACAAGAGAAAGCAAAAGGTTCATCGTGACATTGTGAGAATGTGTGCCGAGATAGAAGGGAATGAAGAGTTGATACAGAAGACAAGCGTGATGTGGGAATGTGTGAAGTCTGTTGAGATTGGTGGGGAGTGCGAGATGTACGACTTGGAGATTGCGGACACACATTGCTATATGGCCAACGGTGTTTTGACCCATAATAGCGGTAAAAGCGAATTTATTGACGAAATAGCTGAAAGACTGAACGTCAGGTATAATTGGAAGTGGGGATTTTTCTCTCCAGAGAACAGTCCGCTGTCCTATCATGCGAGCAAGCTGATAATGAAGTTCACGGGTAAGAAGTTCGGTGCGGACACCCTTTCAATCAAGGAGTATGAGATGGCGAAGAAGCATCTTGAGAAGGATTTTTCGTTCATTTGCCCAGAGGACAATTTCAGGATTGACACCATACTGGAGAAGGCAAAGGTGCTGGTGAGAAGGAAAGGCATCAAGGGGCTGGTGATAGACCCGTACAACAGGATAGAGAGCGCACAGGGCTCAATGAGCGAGACGCAGTATATCAGTCAGGTGCTTGACAAGCTGATTAACTTCGCCAAGATTAACGATGTGCTGGTGATACTGATGGCTCACCCCACGAAGTTGAAGAAAAACAATGACGGGATAGTTGAGATACCAACGCAGTACGACATCAGTGGAAGCGCCCACTTCTTCAACAAAGAGGACTACGGGCTGGCGGTTCACAGACACAGGAACAACGGGGATGACCATGTGGAGGTGCAGGTTCAGAAGGTGAGGTTCAGACACCTTGGGGAATGCGGCTCAGCGATGTTCAAATACAATCTCAACAACGGCAGGTATGTGCCGTACTTCGGTCAGTCCGAGATTGCGTGGGACAACACGAACCATCTCATCACGAGGAACGTGGAGCTGCAGAAGGAGGCTGCACAGAAGGCTGTGATACAGTTCGACAGCAATGAGGGCATAACACCGAACAAGGGGTTTGAGAACAACACGGGGTTTGACGACAATGGCGGCAATGGCGAGCGATACGGATTGCCTTATTGATAACTAAAACACAGTAAAAATGGAAAACGGGAAAATGCAACGTGACGAAAGCGGATTGGCGTTCGCACAGAAAAACGGGATTCGCTATCTGATGGTGAACAGGGAGACGGGGGTTATATGGAATTTCAGCATAACGAGGTACACAAGGAGCAAACTTGACTATTACAGGCAGTTCGGACACATGAGGGATTGTGTGGTGATGACGGTGGCCGAGTATGTGAAACTGACAAAATAGGAGGTGATATGGAGGCGAGGATAGCATATTATCATTGGATGGACTTCTACACGAAGATATGGCACTCGTCAAAGTGCGAGGTTCTGGAAGAAGGGAACAGGACATACAGGATAAAGCTGCTGGAGTGTGCCAGAGGAGGTGCGAGGCCAGGCACGTCACTCACGGTGCAGAAGAAGTCGGTGACGATGAACAAGGCTAACGCTGAAAACGACAGCTGGAAGATATACAGCTATTTTGAATGATATGGGATTGAACAGGTAAAAACAGGAACAGTAATAAAAACGCAAAAGTTATGGAAACAACGGATTTGATGATTGGTGACTATATACTGCACAACGGGGAGCTGGCAAGGATAACGTCATTGTCGAAGGACATTAACATGTTCAAGAATGGCGTGTCGGAAGAAGGGAAAAGCGGTGTACATAAAGTGGAATGCGCAAACGCAATCCAGCTGACGGTGGGGTTCATGGAGAAGAACTTCCCCACTATGGACGATGGTATCACATGGGAGCCGCTTGACGAAGAGCTCGGGAAGTTCCTGCTCGGAATCAACATTGACGGTTGCATCAGAGAGAACTGCAGCCATAAGTACTACGGCATTGTGGAGTATGTTCATCAGGTGCAGCATGCGCTGAGGATGTGCGAGATTGACAAGGAGGTGGTGGTGAAATAAAAGGCGTGTTTCTGGAAACAAAACCACCATTTCTGGAAACAGAACAGCGGTAACAGGAAACAAAACGACACAAACTGGAAATATACAAAATCCAAAACACACAAAACCCAAAAACAACAATAACATGGAAAATTACCAAAGTATCTTCAACAGGGATTTCTACCCTACACCAGACGGGGTGATAGAGCAGATGACGGCATCCGTTGACGTGAGCGGGAAAATCATACTGGAGCCGTCCTTTGGCTCTGAGAACATTGTAAACTGGCTTGTCAAGCATGGAGCGAAGGAGGTGCTTGGATGCGAGATTAACGACAGGCTAAGAGCAGCTGCGAAGAACTGCACGGTGATAGGGAGCGACTTCCTGCAGCTGACATCGGACAAGGTATCACACATTGACATGATTGTGATGAATCCTCCGTTCTCAAGGTGTGAGCAGCATATCATGCACGCATGGGAGATTGCTCCCGCTGGGTGCGAGATTGTCTCGCTGTGCAACTACAACATGATAGGACGGAACTACGGCACCTCAAGGTCTGTCAATAGCCTTATTGACCTGTACGGGTTCTCGGACAATCTGGGAAACGTGTTCGGTCAGGCAGAGAGGAGAACCGACTGCATGATAGGCTTGGTTTATCTGTGTAAGAACGGTGAGAACGGGGAGGAGTTTGCGAAGTACTTCACGGACGAGGAGGACGATGAGGAGATTGGCAACGGGATAGTCAGGTACAGCGAGGTCAGGGAGGCTGTTCAGAGATACATACAGGCCGTGAGCATGTTCGACTCTGTGATGGAGGCCAATAAGGCCATCAATGAAGTGACAAAGGCGTTTGATTTCAGCAGGATAAGGTTCGGTGCCTATGTCAACGACCATAACAACAGCATGACCATCACGAAGGATGTGTTCAGGAAAGAGCTGCAGAAGCACGCTTGGAGGTGGGTATTCAACAAGTTCAACATGGAACGCTTCTTGACACGTGGTGTGATGAACGACCTGAACAGGGTTATTGAGCTGCAGAGCAACATACCGTTCACCATGAAGAACATCTACAGGATGATAAGTATGATTGTCGGAACGCAGGAGGACAGGATGAAGAGGGTGGTGTGTGACACATTCGACAGGATATGCAAATACAGCAGCGAGAACGTGAGCTATTACGGTGAGAAATGGAAGACCAACTCAGCCCACATGGTCAACAGGAAGTTCATTGTCCCTTGGGCATGCAGCATTGACTATGACGGAAAAGTGCATATCAGGTATGAGTTCTGCGGAGAGATGACCGACATGGTGAAAGCTCTGTGCTATGTGACTGGTACAAAGTACGAGTGGACGGAGGTTGACGAATACGGGAACAAGCATCAGAGAAGACTCCGTGACCTGTACGAGTTCTCACGGGACTTGAGAATGGAGTTCGGCAGGTGGTATTCGTTCTCGTTCTTTGAAATCAAGTGCTTCAAGAAGGGAACCATGCACATCCAGTTCCAGAATGAGGACGTGTGGTACAAGTTCAACCAGATTGTGGCCAAGGCAAGAGGATGGCAGCTGCCGGTGAACGTCAGGGTGAAAAAGAGTAAATAAAACATACAAAGGAGGAAATAATCATGGAGTTAAGCGATGACATTTTGAGAGAGCTTGGACTGAACGGAGAGGTGAAGTTCGAGGTAACGCTGAAACTGGTCAGGACGGTGCCGCAGGAAAGCAGGCCAGCGAGACCGTACGATACCCAAGGGAGGATTGACGGACTGAGGGCTATGGCAAAGCATATAGGCGTAGGAACGTCAACGGTGACCAGAATGATAGAGGACGGAAAGCTGAAAGTGTACAACATCGGGAGGAAGCTGTATGCGTACGAGGACGAGATACGGGAGAGCGTGTCTGGGATAGACAACAGGTCGTATGCCAAGAGGTATATCAGGAGTGTGGGGTGATTCGGACGAGAAAAGTTGTTTTCTTCCAAAATTTTCACGGTTGTATTAAGAAAAATGAAGATTAATTTTATAACGTGCTGAAGATGAGGTTATAAAAATATTTATTTTTCTTCAGAAAAGTGAATTTCGCATTGATTTTTTATGTATCTTTGTAATGTAAAACAAACGACAAACAACATAAAAAAACGAAAGCTATGGAAAAAATGACAAAAGCGGAGTTCGACTGGTTGGCAGACCAGTTGGCTGAGAGACTGAAAATTGAGGACGAGAGCGGGACGATTGACGTTGAGTTCGAGAATGACGGAGGGATAATCGTCTTTGTGAGAGGGAGTGTGAGAGTGAGAAAATGCGTTGAGTACACTGAAAGCTACATGGGAATTGACTACAGCATCGGAGGCATGGACATTGAGAGTTTCAACATTGAGGAAGTGGAGGTGTTTGACAGCGAGGGCGTGGAGTCATACATGATGACAGCGGATGAGATTGTGGAGCTTGAGAAAGCCGTTATGTAAGTAAAAAGGAAAGGAGACTATTATGACAGAAAAGGTAGAGAACAGCAGAAACGAAGAGATTGTGGAAGTGATTGAAAGGATGATAACGGAGTTGTCGTCACTCAGATGCGTGTGTACCAACATTGAACGCTGCCTGAGCAACGTTGACAGCAAGTACCATGACGGTGCTGGCATTGACGGAATCGGCATGTCCCAGAGGGCGGTGAACGCCCTGATGAACGCAGGCGTGAACACGGTGGGGAGGCTGAGACGGACGGACATGAACCAGCTAAGGGGTGTGAAGGGTATAGGCGGCAAGACCTATGCCGAGATTGCGGACTACAAGTATAACATATTGAGATAGCGGCTGTGGATTGCTTTCAAAAGATTCGTATCTTTGCACGTAGAAAAACAGAAAAGACATGAAAGTTGACTTGAGACAGAAAACGGAAGGTTTTGGGAATGTATGCGAGAAGGCTCTGGCTATAGCCCTTATCGCACATTCAGACACCTATGACCTTGACGGCAATCCAGTTATACTGCATCCGATGACAGTGGCCGCAATGGGAAGGAACGAGGAGGAGGTAGTGTGCGGTCTCCTGCATGACGTGGTTGAGGATACGGAATACACCTTTGACGACCTGAAAGACGCTGGTATTCCAGACAGGTGTATAGAGACGTTGAGGCTGTTGACACACGAGGACGGTGTGTCCTATGACGAGTACTTGAGGAGAATCAAGGAAAGCAGTGACGAGGTCGCCAAACAGGTCAAGATTAGCGACCTGACGCATAACATTGAGCGGGGTACAAGAGGGAACCACACAAAGCAGGTTGAGAAGCACACAAAGGCTTTTGAATATATGACAGAAAAAAATTGATATAACCATGCCAGAATCACAGATAGCGAGCGGTAACAACATTTTCGCTGAGGCCGACAGGGCAATCGGTAAGGCACGGGCTGCAAAGCCTGAGATGATGAGGATTGCAAAGAGGTGGGCGAAGAGCGTTGGCGGTATCGTGATTGAGAATGAGCATAATATCAAATCCAAGGAAAGTATAATAAGGAAGGCTGTCAAGGATGGTAAAAGCCCGAGTCAATTGAAGGATGTCCTGAGGACAACTGTAGTTGTTCAGGCTGACAGGATGGAAAATGCCATATCATTGGCAAAACTGGAGGCTGGTAAAGGGAACTCCGACTTCAAGATTCAGCAGGGCAGGAGTTATTTCGGATATGTGGGTGCAAAGTTCAACGCAAAGGCGAAGAACGGAACATGGTACGAGATACAGATTCAGACACCAGAGATGATATACGCAAAGGACTCAATAGGAACGGCAAGGAGGATTTTGGGGAATGACGAGATGATACGTATATTCAGGGAGAGGGGTATGAACGGTGCGGGACTCGGACACAAGCTGTACAACCAGATACGTGTACTACCTTGGGACTCAAAGGAGGCAAAGAAGCTGATAAGACAAAGCATTGAATATTATTCAAACTTCAAACAATAACAATTATGGAAAATAAGAAAAAACCAGTCTTGTTCAAAATGGAGCACCCATGCACTGGGGAAGGCAAGGCAAAGAGGATGGACAGAATCATCCACAACGGAGGCACAGCCTATGTGTATCTCCCGAAAGAGGAGTTTGACATACATGAGGATATGGTGTTCAAGTTCTTCAAGGACAAGGACGGGGAGTTGAGATGTTACAGAAGACTGTCTGGGGAAAAGGACGTTGAGCTAAAACAGGGCTCCGATGACGGGCTTATGGCGTACAATAACGGTGAACCAATAACGGAGGACGAGTATTATGGCTTCTAAGGAAACGAAAACAGGTATGAGCGCAAGAAAAGCCACGTTTGAGGAGAAGTTTCCCGCATTCGTGGAGATGGAGAAGGATGTGAACGCTGACGACTTCACAAGGCAGGCTATAGCCGAGTGGAGACAGCTGCATGAAAAACACCCGTTTCTCCCTTTACTAAGGCCGATACCAGTACTGAACCTTCTGATGAAGAGGGAGTATGCGGAGCAGATAGTGAGAGGGGAGAAGAAGATGGAATGGAGGTCGTACAGCAAGCACTACCACGAGAGGCTGATAGACGTGGAGGTGGAGGACTACCTGAACACGCACAGGGACGATGAGCTGCTGCAGAAGCTGTTGCCCATCCCGATACGGCCTGTTGACAGGATTCACTTCCACAACTTCCAGAATAGCTGGACACTTGACGTGGAGGTTCTGGACAACAACATCGTTACCCTGAACAAGGAGGGCATAAAGATACTGCACGACAACTACGGTTGCTACGAGTGCGATGAGGAGTATGAGGAATGCAGGAGACTTGTCGGGAAGTTCTACCCTTCGTACTTCTTCTTCGTGATGGGCGACATTGTGGAGAGGTTCGGGATATAACAGGAAATGACAAAAGTAACACGTGATATAGCGGATTTCATGAGTAGTTGTGAATTGCTTTCAAAGGTTTTCATGAGTATGAACAAAAAAGAAGGAAAGGAGTAGCTATGGCAAGAGACCATTCAGGGCCTGCATTCGGTGCAGCAGCGGCTTACGCAAGAAGCCTTGGCGAGTCAGGTAACGGGAACTACCGCTACACGATGGCATCGTTCAGAAGAGCTGCCACGGGACAACCCGCACCGACTGGAAGGGGAATCCGTTTCACGCAGTACTAATCTGCAACATGGGAGGGCGTACCAAGAAAAAGAAAGCCTGTGGTGCGCTCTTCTTTACTTTATGACAGGCTTTTAGAAAAAACAGGAACAGGATATGCTGGAAAGGGCGGTACAGGTGATAGAGGAAGTGAGGAGACACACGGACAGTGTGCTGCTGTGGCACTCGCTTTCAGGGAAGGACAGCATAGCGTTGCTTGACCTGCTCTATCCGAGATTCAGGAGAGTGGCGTGTTTGTTCCAGTATATGGTGAAGGGATTGGAGAGCGAGCTGGTCTATGCGGACTACGCAAACAGGAAATACCCCAACATCGAATTTTACCAAGTGCCGCATTTCGTGCTGTTCACATACATAAAGACAGGTTGCATGGGAGTGGAGAAGGACAAGGAACAAAGGCTGTATGAGATGAACGACATGAACAGGATGGTCAAGGAGAGGCTGGGGATAGAGTGGGCGTGCTTCGGGTTCAAGCAGTCGGACAGCTTCAACAGGAAACTGACGCTGAGGAGCTACAAGGACGGGATGGAGGCCATCTGCTGGCGGACAAGAAACTTCTACCCGCTGTCAACGTACCAGAACAAGGACGTGCTGAGATACATAAGGGACAACAACCTCAAGCAACCAACGAACTATGACGGCAAGGGACAGAGCAGCGGGTGTGTGGTGAACGACCCAGCGTATCTGGAATGGCTGAGGGACAACTGGCCGAACGACTACAGGAAAATGAGACAGGCGATGCCTAAGACGAAATTCATAATAAGACTCAATGAGAATAAACAGCAGCGTGAAGACGGAGATTGGGCGGAGTGAGATAAACCTCAATCCGTATAACCCAAAGGAGCACAGCGAGGATGCGATAAAGCTACAGGCGAAGAACATCCGAAAGAACGGCTTCTTGGGCGGTATTGTCTGGAACAGCAGGACACACAACTTGATTGACGGACACAGGAGAGTGCTGGCGATGGACTACATCAACAAGTACGACGGCACGAAGGAGAAGGAATACAGGCTGATGGTGGAAGTGGTGGACTACGATGAGAAGACCGAGCTGGAGCAGCTGACGTACATGGCCGCTGGAGGGACGAAGGCAGACCTGACGAAGATAGGCTCCTACCTTGACAGGATAGACAGCACGTGGATGACGGATGACGACCTGAGCTATATAGAGGAGCTGAGGGAGTCAACGGAGCATGCTGACATGACAGACTTGACGGACATGTTCATAAAGAAGAGGGACGGTGAGAAGAAGGGAAGAATCTCGAAAGAGGAGAAGAAGGCGTTGCAGAAGGATAGGGGTAAGAGGATGGACGACAGGATGAACGAGCTGAGAAGGCACATACTCATAGAGCTTGACAGCGATGACGCACTGGTGGAGTTCTGTGACGCTATCGGGATAAGACCAGAGTACGACCTTATAGTCAAGGGAGAGGACATTTTGAAGTTGATTGGATAAAATATATACAGTTATGGCAAGAAAGACGAAAGAACAGCATGAGAAGGACATTGTCAAGACGATACAGGAACACGTTGACGTACTGTTCGTTTATGACATTTTCGGGTACTATATGGAGCTACAGAAGAGTCAGTTCTATAACCTTGAATTGGACAAATCGGAAGCAATTAAGGAAGCTATCAACTTCAACAGGGCAAAGGCGAAGAGGCACATGAGGGCGAAGTGGATAAAGAGCGACAACCCGACACTGCAGATAACGGCCTATAGGCTGATGGCTGACGAGGACGAGACAAAGAGATTGAACCAGCGGTTTGTGGACATGACG
>Ga0265298_10004534_pt1 | contig 17727 bp, 14 predicted proteins | sample AusTroGonzalo_MG_3_FD_193486 | JGI IMG/M metagenome (GOLD analysis project Ga0265298, IMG submission 193486) | Bovine rumen microbial communities from tropical cattle in Woodstock, Queensland, Australia - Gonzalo_01 | ecosystem: Host-associated > Mammals > Digestive system > Stomach > Rumen ... | reverse complement strand
GTTTATTGATGACGCACCGGCAAACGTAGCGGGAGCGATCGCGTGCGGATGGCAAGGGATTGTATTTCACGGAGACGCAGACGAATTGGAAAGAAAAATGATCGCTTCCGGCATAAACATCAAGGGGAAATGAGTGACGGCAAAACATATATAATAGGTATATCTTCAGAAAGGAACGGAAAATTATGGGTATTAAGATCCGGAACGGACTCTTCTCCCTTGAAACAAAGAACACACTGTATCAGATGATGACGGACGAAGAAGGTCTTCTTCATCATGTTTATTACGGACGTAAGACAGCGGATGACATGAGTTATCTGAATCGCAGGATTGACCGTGCTTTCAGCGGAAATCCCTATAACAGGCAGAAAGACCGGAGCTATTCGACAGATACGCTGCCTCAGGAATATCCCACAGGAGGGGCCGGTGATTACCGGATTCCCGCATTGCTGGTAGAGGCCGGAAACGGGAGCCGGACCTGTGAACTTCGTTTTGAAACGGCCCGAAAACTGCAGGGAAAGAGCAAACCGGCGGGACTTCCCGGCGTCCGGGGGAATGAATCTACGGAAGGACTGGAGATCATCCTCTGCGACAAGGTTTACGGGCTGACAGTCCGACTGATTTACTATGTTTTTGAGGAGCAGGACGTTATTACCCGCAGCGTAAAGCTGGAGAATACAGGGGATATGACGATCTGCCTGAGAAAAGCGGCGTCTGTGAGTCTCGATTTTGCCTGCGGCGGCCCAGGGGAAATGATCCATTTTCACGGACGGCACAACATGGAAAGGAATCCCGAAAGACTTCCTATTCCCAAAGGCGGATGCATATCCGCGGGATCCACCCGGGGAACCAGCAGCCACCACAGTAATCCTTTTGTCATCCTGTGCAACCGGAATACGACGGAGAATGGAGGAGAATGCTGGGGATTCATGCTGATGTATTCCGGAAATCACCTGGAAGAAACCGGCGCGGATCAGACGGGAAGCATCAGGATTGTTGCCGGGATCCATCCGGACACGTTCAGATGGAAACTTGAAAAAGGGGATGAATTCCAAACACCGGAAGCAATCCTGAGTTACAGCGACGAGGGACTGAACGGATTAAGCCGGAATTATCACCGGATTATTCGCGATGAAGTGATTCATCCGAAATGGAAGGACTCGGAGGCACCTGTGCTGCTAAACAGTTGGGAGGCATCCTATTTCGATTTCGACGCAGAGAGCCTGCTGAATCTGGCCAGGGAAGCAAAAAACCTGGGAATGGACATGCTGGTGCTGGATGACGGCTGGTTCGGTAAGCGGGACGATGATACGACCGGCCTCGGGGACTGGACTGCCAACGAGAAAAAACTCGGATGCTCCCTGGCTGAATTATCCGGGAAAATCCATGCAGAAGGCCTGAAATTCGGACTTTGGGTGGAGCCTGAGATGATCAGCGAAGATTCCGATCTGTACCGTTCACATCCGGACTGGGCGTTGTGCGATCCGGACCGCAGACCGGTGGTAGGCAGGAACCAGTTGGTGCTCGATATGAGCAGACAGGATACACAGGATTATCTGTATAACGCCCTGAGTAATATTCTCGACAAGGTTAAGATTGAATATATCAAGTGGGACTTTAACCGCTCCGTGGCAAACCTTTATTCCCATGCGCTGCCGGAAGACCGTCAGGGTGAGACTGCGCACAGATTTGTTCTGGGCACTTACAGTTTACTCGATCGCCTGCTGGGGAAATACCCGGATCTGCTGATCGAAGGATGCTCCGGTGGCGGCGGACGGTTTGACACAGGTATGCTGTATTATACTCCGCAGATCTGGTGCTCGGATGACACAGACGCAATTGAACGGCTTGAGATCCAGCGGGGAACCTCCTATGGATATCCGCCCTGCACAATGGGCGCCCATGTGTCGGCCTGTCCGAATCATCAGACCGGGCGGACGGTTCCGCTGAAGACGCGCGGGATTGTTGCGATGTCCGGAACGTTCGGTTATGAAATGAATCCGGCATTGCTGACAGAGGTTGAAAAGACTGAAATCCGCGAACAGATCAAAACCTTCCGACGCTTCCATCCGATTCTGGCAAAGGGCGATTACTACAGACTGGATGAGATCGGTGAAACTTCGGATTATACAGCATGGATGATCGTTTCCCCGGACAAGCGGGAGGCACTTGTCCACCTTGTGGGAACCCATGTACGGGCTAATGCCGAATTCCCTTACATCCGGCTGAAGGGACTGGATCCGGACCGCATATACCGCGCAGAGGAGACAGGAGAAGCAGTAAGCGGAGCGGCGCTCATGTACGGCGGATACAGCTATCCGCCGCTGAGCGGAGACTATCCGGCGATCCTGATGCATTGGGTGGCATTGGGTGAGCGAAGAAAAAGCTTGACTTCGTTTGTCGTTTGACGTAAAATAGCGTTTGGCAATCAATAGCTCCGCTAGCCCCGGTAGCCATTGACACAGTCCGGACATGCGACCATCATGGACGGAAACTTTTTACCACAAACCCAAGGAGGAAGTACTTTGAAAACATTTATTCCAAAGGCTGCGGACATCGACCGGAAATGGTACGTTGTCGACGCGGACGGGATGGTTCTCGGTCGTCTGGCGAGCCAGGTTGCTAACATCCTTCGCGGAAAGAACAAGCCGATCTATACTCCCAACATGGATACCGGTGACTATGTGATTATCGTGAATGCTTCCAAAGCAGTACTGACCGGTAAGAAGCTGGATCAGAAGATTTACTATCATCACAGCGGTTATGCAGGCGGTCTGAAAGAGACCAAGTACCGCAAGCTGATGGCTGAAAAACCCGAATTTGCAGTTCGCCGCGCGGTTGTTGGCATGCTGCCGAAGGGACCTCTGGGACGTCAGATGGCCCGGAAGCTCAAAGTTTACGCCGGTCCGGAGCATGAGCAAGCGGCTCAGAAGCCCGAAGCACTGGATCTGAAGTGACGCGGAAAGGAGTAATTAAGAATGGCTAAGGTAGCATACAATGCGGTTGGTCGCCGTAAGAAAGCCGTTGCCCGCGTCCGTCTGGTTGCCGGCGATGGAAAAATCACGATCAACAAGCGTGACATCGATCATTATTTTGGTCTTGAAACCCTGAAGATGACTGTTCGTCAGCCTCTGACGCTGACCAATACCGGCAACTTTGATGTGTTGGTTAATGTGAACGGCGGCGGACTGACCGGTCAGGCCGGTGCGATCCGTCATGGCATCAGCCGTGCCCTGTGCAAGGCTGATCCCGAGCTGCGCGGTACCCTGAAAAAGGCCGGTCTGCTGACCCGCGATCCTCGTATGAAGGAACGTAAGAAGTATGGTCTGAAGGCTGCCCGTCGGGCTCCTCAGTTCAGCAAGCGCTGATATGTGTCAGTCTGCAATCCCTGTACCGTTTCGGTGCAGGGTTTTACATTTCGTGGGGGCTTTCCGATCGCCCCCACACCCCTTCGGGATGCATGGGTGGACATTGACAAGATTCAGTACGTGGGGGCTTCCCGATCGCCCCCACACCCCTTCGGGATGCATGGGTGGACATTGACAAGATTCAGTACGTGAGGGCTTTCCGATCGCCCCCACACCCCTTTGGGATGCATGGGTGGACATTGACAAGATTCAGTATGTGGGAGCTTTCCGATCGCTCCCACACCTCTTTGGGATGCATGGATAGATATTGACAAGATTTGGTACGTGGGGACTCTCTCATGGGATATTGGCAGGTTTGGAATAAGGAGGAAAAGCATGATCAGGACAGGAAAGACCGCGGCGGGCCGCAGGGTTCTCTGCCTGACGACGGTTGCGGTTATGACACTGCTGTGTATATTGCTTTGCTTTCCTGCCGCGGGTGAAGAAGAGACTCTGACAATCGGATCAAAGGGAAAACATGTACTGGAAATAAAGGAAAGACTTCAGAAGCTCGGATATATGGAGCAGGGAAGTATTACCAAAAAGTATAATGAGAAGACAGCAGCGGCGGTGAGGGAGTTTCAGCGGCTAAACGGGCTGAAGGAAACAGGAGAAGTCGATTCCGAAACAAAGGAGAAACTGTTTTCCGATGAAGCGGTCCGGAAACCGAAACCGACCCTTGAACCGCTTCCGACACCCGGACCGATCACCGAAGCAGACTGGCCGGAACGGGATCCGGAAGGATTTCTCAATCAAGACGGCGAGTATTTCTATGAAAATGATGAAGCGGGACAGTGGGCTTATCTGAGCAGGAACCTGCAGATCTTTATCCGGCGGGGGGAAGAACCTTCCATTCCGCTGGAGTGGTTTGAGACTGAAATCCTGACTCGGAACGGAGAGACTTTTCAAACTGCAATCACTGATCCGGAGCACCCGGGCAAAAAGTTCCGCTATCCCTATGATATATCACGGGATGAAGGCTTCGTACTTGGCTTTTCCGATGATTTTTACGCGACGAGGATGGCAGACAAGGAGACTGTGGGAATTATTATTCGCGAGGGACGGATCATCAGCGACAAGACGAACAGCAAAACAGGACACCATCTGCCGAATCTGGACATGATGGCCCAGTATCCGGACGGACGACTGGAAGTATATGAGTGTACGGAGTATACGGCACAGGAATTGCTTGAGAAAGGGGCTGTGAATGTCTTCAGCTTCGGGCCGATTCTTCTTCGGGACGGGGAAATCAATCCGCTGCTGTATTCATACTACCGCAGCATCGAGCCCAGGCACGCGATTGGAATGATCGAACCGAACCATTACCTGGTTCTGTCGGTGCAGGGGAGAAACAAAGACAGTAAGGGTACCATGCTGCAGCGTGTTGCCGAAATGATGAAGGAACGAGGCGTGACGCAGGCGCTGAATCTCGACGGAGGGAATACGATGGCCCTGATTTTTCGCGGGAGGATGCTAAATAAGCTGGCAACCTTTAAAAAGAAAAACTTTGTCCGCACGGTTACTTCGCTGATCGGGATCGGGCATACGGAAAACCAGGAAGAATAAGCTTGAAAGAGTACCCGACGGCAGATATAATAGAAACACAGCAATATCCAAGGAGGTCAGAACATGAACGAATGGAAAAACCTAGACGAACTGAAGTCCTTTCAGTCACTGAAAAACGACGGAAAAAAAGTTGACCTGACAAAGGCCATGGCCGCTGAAGCCGGCGCGGAGAGAGTCGCGAAATATAAGGTCCCCATGGCGGCAGGACTAACGTATTCCTATGCCGCGAAACAGGTGAATGACGAAATCCTGCAGGAGCTGAAAGCGCTGGCAGAAGAAGCGCAGCTGGCCGGAAAATTTGAAGAACTGTATAACGGCGCTGTGATTAATACCGGGGAGAAACGGCTGGTGCTTCATCAGCTGACCCGCGGGCAGCTTGGCGGCGCGGTGATAGCCGACGGAACAGACAAGAGGGCATTCTATACAGAACAGCAGAAAAAGATCGCTTCTTTTGCCAGCAAGGTGCAAAGCGGGGAAGTTGTTAACGAGAAGGGCGAAAAATTCACTACAGTATGCCAGATCGGCATCGGCGGAAGCGATCTCGGTCCCCGTGCCATGTATTTGGCGATGGAAAACTGGGCGCGGAAGAATAACGTTTTCAAAATGGAAGCGAAGTTCATCAGTAATGTGGATCCGGATGACGCAGCGGCAGTGCTTTCTTCCCTTGATGCTTCCAGAACGATCTTTGTGTTGGTTTCCAAATCCGGAACGACCCTCGAGACACTGACCAACGAGGCCTTTGTCAAAAATGCCCTTCAGAACGCGGGGCTGGATGCTTCGAAACACATGATCGCCGTGACCAGCGAGACTTCACCGCTGGCCAGCAGCAGTGATTATCTGGCCGCTTTCTTTATGGACGACTATATCGGCGGGCGGTATTCCTCCACTTCTGCTGTAGGCGGTGCGGTTCTCTCGCTTGCCTTCGGGCCGGAGTGTTTTGACCGGTTCCTGCAGGGGGCGGCGGAGGAAGACCGGCTGGCAACGGAAAAGGACCCCCTAAAGAATGCGGCGATGCTGGACGCGCTGATCGGCGTTTATGAACGGAATATCCTCGGATATCCGGCAACGGCTGTGCTGCCGTATTCTCAGGCTCTGAGCCGTTTCCCGGCTCATCTGCAGCAGTTGGATATGGAATCCAACGGCAAAAGCGTGAACCGGAGGGGAGAACCGGTTGATTACCCCACCGGGCCGATCATCTTCGGTGAACCCGGGACGAACGGTCAGCATTCCTTCTATCAGCTGCTTCATCAGGGCACGGATATCATTCCGCTTCAGTTCATCGGCTTTGTGAACAATCAGGCTGAAACGGACGTGGTGATCCAGGGAAGTACGAGCCAGCAGAAACTGTGCGCGAATGTGGCGGCACAGATGGTTGCGTTTGCCTGCGGAAAGCAGGATGAGAACCAGAACAAAAACTTTGCCGGAAACCGGCCTTCCAGTATTATTATTGGTGAAAAGCTAACGCCGGAAGCATTGGGTGCGTTGCTGTCCCACTTTGAGAACAAGGTGATGTTCCAGGGCTTCCTGTGGAATCTGAACAGCTTTGATCAGGAGGGCGTGCAGCTGGGCAAGGTGCTGGCCAAGAAAGTACTGGCGCATGAGACGGACGGAGCGCTGAAAGCGTTCAGTGATCTTCTTAAAATCTGAGAAATAATGTAACAAAACCGGCTTCCTGACGGAGACCGGTTTTATTATGCCTGGACGGTACGGAAGGCGGCAGCACGGCCGAGTCGGTTCATTACAGCCAGACCCATGCCTTCAGGCGGGATGACCTCACTGAAGACGACTTCCATTCCTTCCTCGTCCAGACGGCGAAGTGTATCAAAGAGGCGGTGCGCAATTTCACCGGGAGAGGAAGCGGAGCCGATATCATGCGGATCACAGCCGGAAAGAGCTTCCAGATGTTCCGTAAAACATAAGACACAGGCTTTTTTTCCGGCCTGCTTTTGTTCCAGACAAAGACGGCGAAGTAAGGGAACTGTCCGCTCTTCAGGCCCTTCAATCAGGGTGACAGCGCCCTTCGGCGCATAATGCTTATACCGCATGCCGGGGGAGAGTGCCACTTCATTTTTGCCGAGAGGCCGGAGAATACTGCCGGCCAGAAGCACTTCCCGGCCGAGGACAGATTCCAGCATATCCTTTGTGACTCCACCGGGACGGAGAATTGTCGGCTGTTCATGACAAAGGTCGAGAACTGTAGATTCCACACCAACATCACAGGGACCACCGTCAAGAATGAGCGGGATCCTTCCATCCATATCCTCCAGAACATGGGCAGCCGTGGTAGGACTGGGACGTCCGGAGCTGTTGGCGGAAGGGGCGGCGACTGGTAACCCGCAAATCTTGAGCATCGCAGTGGCAACCGGATGGGAAGGCATCCGGATTGCCACGGTCGGCAGGCCGGCGGTCACTTCCGGCGGCACGGCCGGCTTCCGGACAAACAGCATGGTCAGAGGACCGGGCCAGAAGGCATCCATCAGCGGTTCAGCCAGCGGAGGAATGGTACAGAGACCGCTCAACTGAGACCGATCATGAATATGCACGATCAACGGGTTATCCGCCGGGCGGCCTTTGGCTGCAAAAATGGAAAGAACAGCATCTTTGTCTAGCGCGTTGGCGCCGAGACCGTATACGGTTTCGGTAGGGAAAGCAACGAGTTTTCCCTGCTTCAGCAGATCGGAAGCCAAAGCGTAGGAAGATTCATCGGGAAGAAGAACTCGGGTATGCATGAGGGGTGACTCCTTCGGTATTAGGTGGTCAGTTTTTCGGTCTTTTCCGCCAGACGAAGGGCGTCAATAAAAGGCGTCAGCTCTCCGTTCATGACGTTAGCGGTCCGGTTTACCGTAAGTCCGAGACGATGATCCACAACATAGTCATGATTAAAGTAATATGTACGGATTCGGTCGCTGCGCTCCCCCCAGCCGATCTGGCTTTTCCTGTCAGCTGCGTGAGCATCTTCCCGGGCCTGGCGGGCTTTATCCAGGAGACGGGACCGGAGAACCCGAAGAGCTTTGGCTTTGTTTTCAAGCTGGCTGCGTTCGTCCTGGCAAGTGACAACCAGACCTGAGGGCAGGTGCGTGATCCGGACGGCACTGTCCGTCGTATTGACACCCTGACCACCATGGCCTGACGCATGATAGACATCGATCCGGAGATCAGAAGGGTCAATGGCAATCTCAACTTCTTCCGCTTCTGGAAAGACCGCAACGGTGACGGTAGACGTATGGATCCGACCGCCGCTTTCAGTCACCGGGACCCGCTTGACACAATGAACACCGCTTTCAAACTTCATCCGGGCAAAGGCTTCGGGACCGGAGATCATCAAAAGCGCTTCATTCACGCCACCAAGATCGGTATCGCTGAGGGAGAGAATGGAAGCATTGAGACCGTTTCGGTCTGCGTACTTCAGATACATCCGAAGCAGATCGCCGGCAAACAGAGCGGCTTCTTCTCCACCGACGCCGGCACGAATCTCCATAATCACATTACGATTGTCCAGAGGATCCGGCGGAACCAGCATCAGTTTCAGTTCATCGAGCAGCATATCCCGCTCCGCAGATAATATACGCAGTTCCTGATCAGCCTCTGCGGACAGATCAGGATCTGAGAGAAGTTCACGAGCTTCCCCGATATGCTTTTCTACAGACAGAAGCTTCTCATAATGCTGCGCGACAGGCTCCAGGGAAGAAAGCTCCTTCAGGCAGCGCTGGTAACGAGGGAAATCCTGAATGACCTCCGGCTGAGCAATGGCTTCAGACAATTCCTGCCGGCGCTCCATCAGCGATTGGATTTTTTCAATCATTGTTTTTCTCCGTCAGGCCGTTTACCGAGGATCATCCGGTCGATGTCGGCCAGGTCTTTCCGGATTTCGATATGATGATATCCGGAAGCAGAAAGAAGCGCAGAAACCGCTTCAGATTCATGAATACCGAGTTCCATCAGCAGAGATCCATCCGGAGCCAGAACGGAAGCGGCAGATACGACCAGGCGTCTGTAAAAGTCCAGACCGTCCGATCCGCCGTCCAGGGCCATACGCGGCTCAAAGAGTACTTCCGGCTGCAGCACTTCGCAATCAACAGAAGGGATATAGGGGGGATTGCAGACGATGAGATCAAAAGAGGAATGCGTAAAGCCTTCCAGCAGATCGCCCTGATGAAGACCAACTTCAAGATTGAGGCGCCTGCTGTTCTCCGCGGAGACAGCCAAAGCGTCTGCCGAGAGGTCTGAAAGGGTGATGACAGCGTCAGGATAAGCCGCTTTCAGGGAAAGCCCGATGCATCCGCTTCCGCAGCACAGATCCAGGATCCTAGGCCGGTGAATGCTCGTCAATATTTCCTGTGCCCAGTAACAGAGCAGCTCAGTTTCAGGGCGGGGGATCAGCACACGGCTGTCAACGGCAAAAACCCGTCCGCAGAAAGGCGCTTCACAGAGAATATACTGCAGGGGAAACCGCGTCTGCCTTTTTTGAACAAGCTGCTCATAACGAAACAGTAAAGAAGAATCCAGGGATGTATCCGTGTCCAGGCGAAGCGACAGAGGCGAGCCCCCGAAAAGAGACGCAAGCAGAAGAGCACTGTCGTTTTCCGGATCGGGAATGCCGGCGGAACGGAAACGGGCGGAGGTCCGGCGGATCAGTTCGCAGGGAGTCATGCCTGCGAGGCCTCCGGTTTACCCTGAACAGATTCATCAATGACAGATTCTTCGGCCTGGGTATTTTTGCTTTCGGTTTCGGGCTTAGCAGATTCTTCGGGTTTGGAATCTTCTGATTCGGATTCTGCTGATTCTGTTTCTGCCGCAGGAGGCACGTATCCGGGCTCGGACTGACGGTAATCCGTAAAGACTGCCCAGCCTTCAGGCGTTTTTTTGCACTGATCCGGGATACCGTTCAGCACAACATTGACAGAAACGATAGCGCATTCCAGCATGGAGACATCCGGCTCACGGGTTGTGAGGCGCTGCATCTGCATTCCCGGCCAGCGAAGAATGCAGGCGGCCTTACCGTCAGAATGGGCCAAGCCCATGAGCACTTCATAGCTGACGCCGGCAACAATCGGCAGCATTGCCAGATGGAAAAGAAAACGAAGGAAGAAATTACTGATCGGTACCAGAACATTGAGCACAAGGAACAGCAGTATACTGATCATAAAGACAATCAGCAGGAAAGCGGTACCGCAGCGGGGATGCAGACGGGAAAAGGTCTGCGCATTTTCAGGTGTCAGAGGCAGGCCGGATTCATGACAGTGAACGGATTTGTGCTCGGCACCATGGTACTGGAAAGTACGCCGGACATCCGGAACGAAACCGCAGAAGATCATATACCCCGTCAGCAGCAGTATTTTGACCAGACCTCCGATCAAGGTGTACCCGATCGTGGACATGCCGGCACTGCGAAGAATGGACTCTACACCGGCGGGAAGCGCAACGAACAGCGCAATGGAAAGAACCACCGCCAAAACAATCGCAACGCCCATGACGATCTTGTCGATGCCTTTGCCGAGCTTTTCAGAAAGCCATTTTTCGAATTTTGTAGGCTCCTCATCCATAATGCCGAGCATTTTGGTGGAGTCTTCGAGGGTATTCATCCCATAATAAAGCATGGTGCCCATATTGATAATCCCGCGGATAAACGGTTTGCCCATCCAGGGATGTTTCTCCTTGAGCGGGACAAAAGGGGTCAGTTTGGTAACCATAGACCCGTCCGGACGGCGGACGGTGACGGCTGTGGCAGTCGGGGAGCGCATCATGACGCCTTCCATAACAGCCTGGCCGCCGACATCGAATTTTTTGATTGCTTCCTCTTCTTTATTCATAACAGAGTGTTCGTCCTTTCATTCACAAAGTACATTTTTATTTTTCGACAGTGCGGACCGCGTTCCCTTTGCTTCACTTAACTTTCACAGGGAGTTCATCCGCCGGTCAGGGGCGGCCGGCTTTTATTATATCACAGTTCTTCAGAAAAGAAAAAAACTGTTGCAAACAAGGAAAGATTATGATATTATACCTTTTGCGGTTTGTCCGCCATTGCATACGCGAAAGAGGTGAAAAAAGCAATGAAAGAAAACATTCATCCCCAGTATGGAAAGTGCGTGGTTCGCTGCGTATGCGGTGAAACTTTTGAAACCGGCTCCACCAAGAAAGAGATGAAGGTTGATATCTGCTCCAAGTGCCATCCTTTCTATACCGGCAAGCAGAAGCTGGTTGACACCGGCGGCCGTGTGGATCGTTTCAAAAAGCGCTTCAACATGGAATAAGTTTTCAGCGGACATGCCAAAGGCGTGTCCGTTCTTTTTCAGCAACAAAAAGAACGATCCGGCTGAAGCCGGACCGCCTTTTTATTTCAGCAGGTCATTCAATTGAGTCCGAAGTGGCGAGATCGAAGAGTTCCTGAACATCTTTGCCTGGCTCCTTGTCGATCAGCGTTACGATCACAGCGGCAATCAGACCGGCAACAAAACCTGGCAGGAGTTCATAGATTCCGAGGCCGATGAAGGCCAACCAGCAAATATCCACTGCCGCACCGACGAAGATCCCGGCCACTGCACCCTTAAAGGTAAAACGTTTCCAGAAGAGACTCAGAAGGATCGCAGGACCGAAGGCGGCGCCAAAGATGCCCCACGCGTTCTCAACCAGTCCCATGATGGACTTGCTGTTCGGATCGGAAGCAACCAGAACGGCGATTACGGCGATGATCAGCACCACAATGCGGCCGGCCCAGAACATTTCCTTATCACTTGTCTTGTTTTTCCGGATCACGGGTTTATAAACATCCGAAGCAAACGCGGAAGAAGCGCACAGCAGCTGAGAATCCGCCGTTGACATAGATGCGGCCAGAATCGCGGAGAGCAGGATACCGGAGATAACCGCGGGGAAGATTGCCCGCACCATCTGGATAAAGACTGTGGAACTGTCTTCCACATGACCCAGGAACAGGTGTCCGATACATCCGGCGGCAACGGAGAAAGCGATGATCAGAATATTCCAGGAGATACCGATCTTTGCACTCTTTTTCAGATCCTTGTCACTCCGGACGGACATGAAACGGATGATGATGTGAGGCATACCGAAGTATCCGAGGCCCCAGGTCAGACCGGACACGATGGATTTCCAGTCAGCAAACATATTCCAGTAATCAGGGTTTTCAGCGGACAATTGTTCCATAGTCATATGGCCGGGCGCGGTGTTGATCATTCCCAGAGCGAAGATCGGAGCAATCAACAGGGCACCGAGCATCAGGAGCCCCTGGAAGAAGTCTGTCCAGCAGACAGCACTGAAACCGCCCAGGAAAGTATAACCGACGATAATCGCAGCCGCGATATACATGGCTACAGTGGGATCAATCCCGATCACCGTATTGAACAGAGTCCCGCAGGCTTTGACGCTGGAAGCGGCATAAATCGTGTAAGCTACCAGGAAGATCACCGCGCAAAGAATCTGCAGGACCTTACTGGAGGATTTGAAACGATTGGTCAGATATTGCGGCAGGGTAATGGAGTCATTGGCCGCGATAGAGAAACGGCGCAGGCGGGGAGCTTCAAAGATCCAGCTCAGCGCATAGCCGATCGCAAGCCCAATCGCGATCCAGGCCTGCCCGATGCCGGCCGCATAGATGGAAGCCGGAAGCCCCATCAGCACCCAGGCGCTCATATCGGAGGCGCCGGCAGAGAGCGCGGACACCCAGGGGCCCATCTGACGACCGCCGAGGAAGTATTCCTTCTCTCCGCTGCCACGGCCTTTGAGGAAGAAATAGACGCCGATGCCGAGCATGAAAACCAGATAGATAATGAATACGATCAGTTCGGTATTGCCCAAAAGAGATCACCACTTTCTGTACGCGAATTCGCATACTGTATACAATTAATCATTATAATTCAAAAAAGAGTTTCTTCAAGTATTGAACGGTTTTTTTCATGTTCTTGCTTGTGCAGTCCGGCGAATTGCGGTAAAATATCCCTGTATGAACAAGAAAGGAAGGCAGTGAAGATGAAAAAGACCCTGTCTTTACTATTCGTTCTGATCTTGTTGTTCGGTTTATCAGGGGCATACGCGGAACGGCAGACAGTTGAAAAAGACCAATTCTATCTTGGCGCTATGCGCGTCGCAAGAGCGAAAAGCTACGTTTCTCTGAGAGAAGCTCCGGATAAGACAAGCAAACAGCTTGCCAAACTTGAGCCTGATGAGATCGTTTATTATTGTTCCCGGAATGAGAAAGAGTTTGCCTATTCTCCATACCGGAAACAGGTTCACATGTTTACCAAATGCACCTATATGAGCGAGGAAGGTCCGATGGAGGGATATATTTTATCCCGTTTTCTGGACCCCGCACCGGAATATGAACCTATTGAAACCAGATGTGAAAGCAAAAAGATGACCCGGGAAGAGATCATCGGGAACGGCAATATCGTTTTTGAGTGGACAGAATTCAATATCAGCGTGCTCGCAGCCTACGAGGTTGTCACCGAAAATGAGGGAGAAACCCCTTGGGAGACTTTACGGGTCGGCTGCTTTATCGATGATGAACCCGAATGGGGTTATGTAGAGCAGGCACAGCAGTCCGGGCAGTACAGGAACCTGAGCGCCTTCATCGGCGGAACGGAGGACGAGCCGCAGGTTTATGTCTATGATGCGGAATACGGACTGATCATGCTGGACCTGATCGACGGATCCGAGCAATGGGAACTGTCCAAGGATACCTGTGCGCTGGGAGACTGCGCGGTTGTTACGTCCGGGGCAAACACAGGCATTCTGTATGCGGCCGGGACGGACGGGCCGGACCCTGTGGCAATCTCAGCAGAAGGGAATGTCCTCTGGAGATCAATGATCGATGATCCGGAAATCTACGGACCGACGGAGATCATCCTGAATCCGAATGATATCGAGGTTCACTATGAATGCGGAAAAGCTGTCAAGCTGGAGTATAACGGCGAACTGATCAGCATATCGGATTTATAATATAAGGGGGCTTTCCGATCGCCCCTTAAACCCCTTCGGAAGAAATGCAAACGGTGTGGAGCCGGGTAAGGCTCCGCACCGCTTTATCATTATCGGATTTATCCCCAAAGCTGTGAAAGAGCGGGAACAATCTGCAGTTTCCGGGAAAGAACACCCGGAAGGAAAACGTGATGGTTATGAACATCTTCCACGGCAAATGCATTCCGGATAACTTCTTCATCCCCGACAAAAAGGAGCTCTGTACCTGCTTTCAGAACGTTGGTGATCATCATCAGAACGATATCATACTGTTTTTCGCTCTTGATTTTTTTCAGCACCTCAATAAAGTCGGATCTGCGGGACAGAAAGTGTTCCGAATCGACGGTGGTGATCTGTGAAATCGCCAGGGAATGCGCACCGAGATGGAACTCTTTCATATCGGTTTTAATCAATTCCGCGGCAGGCATATCGGGGGAAACGCCTCTGGAGAACATCAATTTACCGAGTTCTTCACAGTCAATTCCAGCATGGCGCGCGAGACGTTCCGCCAGAATTTTGTCATGTGATTTACAGGTCGGACTCTTGAACATGACTGTGTCGGAGATAATCGCGGAAGCCATCAACCCTGCCAGGGCCGGGGACGGCATCAGCCCGTGCTCCTGATACATGGCGGCAACGATCGAGGTTGTGGATCCGACAGGCTCATTGCGCATAAAGACAGGATTACCCGTCTGAACATCCGCAAGGCGGTGATGGTCGATAATGGCAACGATCTCCGCCTGCTCAAGACCAGAAACAGCCTGACCGATTTCATTATGATCCACCAGAACGACTTTTTTCTTTCTGGGACGGATCAGATGATAACGGGAAAGGGTCCCGACAACTTTATCTTCTTCATTCAATACAGGGTAGGAACGGAATCGGCTCTGGATCACGATATCACGAACATCATCAATGTAATCCGTCAGGTGAAAGAACTTCAGATTTTCTATACATGCAATCCGTCCAACCGGAATGGACTGAAAGATCAGACGTGCAGCGCGGTAAGCATCATAAGGGCAAAAGATCAGGCAAGTGGAACAGGAACGGTTTCTGTATTCTTCGGCGAGAGAAGTGCCGCAGAAAATCAAGCAGGAAGCGCCTGCTTCAATTGCCTGATCCGCAACTGATTTCTGATTGCCGCAAAGGATGATCGACCCCGGCCTGATCCCGTTCGTATCTCCGGGCAGGGCAATCACAACCTCACCGGAGATTTCATCAAAAATATCTTCTTCTGAATTGATAATATGCCCTTCAAGAGCACTCAGCAGATTAAAGATCGGAACAGAAGCAACAGTCGGATCTGAAACCGATTTCATGTCGCTTTCAGCGATCCCTCCGGCTGTGATCAATCCGAAAAGACGTCCGTCCTCTTCCGTTACAGGCAGCGCGGATACACTGTTCTGTTCATTATGAAGCATATGCCATGCATAGGATACCGGAACGCCGGCCCCCAGAGACGGCGGTGTATCATAATCCACATCGACAACCTGCGTACGGACAGAACGAAGATATACCGGCGGCTGGAATCCGAAATGCTGCAGCAGAAAAGCGGTTTCCGAATTCAGGTGTCCGGCGCGGGCGGCAATATAGTTATTTTCCCCGAGAGCATTGTTCAAAGCGGCATAAGCCATTGCGGACACAACGGAGTCCGTATCCGGATTTTTATGTCCGATTACATAGACAGAATCCATATTTCCTCCGATCAGCGGTTCATAAGCGCAAACCAGTCTTTCATCTTCAGCAGCAATGCGGCGTTCGTGTCAGTCTTCTCCATCATGGATTCCAGCTGTGGAATCGCAACGGCGGAAGATGTGCTGCCCAGCATCGTGCGAATCAGCGTAAGCCCTTCCTTTTGCTGATCATCAAGGAGGATATCCGCATTCTTGGTAAAGCTTTGCTGCAGGTTAAGCGAAGGTGATACGCCGGCGCGGGCAACGTTCTGATCGAGCATCAATTCCATATTTGCGGTACCTTTGAATTCTTCCACAACCGAGTCATCCACCTTGGATCCGGTTGCAATATCCATGGCAGCGAGCACCGTCAGGCTGCCGCCTTCCTTGCAGGCTCTGGCTGAACCGAAAAGGCGTTTTGCACGGAAAAGGCTGGAAGGATTCACCATGCCCGGGAGACTTCGCCCCTGCTGGGCTGCCGCGGTCGTGTAGATTTTGGCAAGCCGTGTGAGGCTGTCCACAATCAGGACAACATCCTTCTGTTGTTCCACAAGACGCATGGACCGTTCCAGAACGATCTCCGCCAGGCGAAGGTGGGCTTCCGGCGTCTGGTCGAAAGTGGATGCGAGCACAGGACAGGGAACAGTATCCCGCAGGAGCGTAACATCCTCGGGATTTACATCGATCATCAGCATCAGCACATTGACATCCGGATAGTTATTGCAGACCACGGTGGCAAAATGTTTCATGATTTCAGTTTTGCCGGTGTTGGGCGGACAGAGCATCAAGCCCCGCTGACCGAAACCGAGGGGGGCGATCAGGTCGATCAACCGCATATCCGGGAATGAGATACCATCCTTACTCTCGAGAGAAATCCTGCGGCTCGGATAGGTGGGGGTAAGCTCTTCAAAAGAGGGCCTGGAGAATGCTTCTTCCTCCGGGACACCGTTGACACTGGAAATATAGAGAAGGGCAGCATATTTATCTCCTTCACGCTGGGGACGGATTTTCCCGAGAACCATATCGCCCGTGCGAAGGCCAAACCGCCGGATCTGTGCCATGGAGACATAGACATCCTTGGATGAAGGCTGGAATGTTGACGTACGAAGGAATCCGTAACCGTCCGGATGCAGCTCCAGTACGCCGCCGCCTTCCTCAAAGTCACCGGAAGCAAGCAGTTCTTCAAGGGTTGGTGCCTGAACCCCGGTATCCTGAAGCTGAACCGAAGAGAACTGGTCAGCCGGGCGGGAAGGAGAAGAGAAGGATTGCGGCCCGAAAGAGTGGGAAACATATACCGGTTCTCCGCCATGGGCGATACGCTTTTCAGGCAGCGGCGAAATCAGGTTCTGGGCAGATGCCTCTTTTTCCGCAGCGGAAGAGGGAGGAGCAACAGAAATTGCAGGACCGAAGCGAGGAGTAAATCCGCCCGGACGAAGCGGCTGAACGTGCTGCTGCTCCGGAATCAGGTGCTGACCGGAGGGCGTGGTGTTTTGCCAGGCTGTACGCTGACTTGCCGGCTGCGGTGCCTGATAAGCAGGGCGGGCATTAAATTTCGGCGCATCGGAATTATGCCATGCCGCCTGATATTTCGGCTCAGCCAACTGATCCTGCTGTGCCTCCGGTTCCGCACCGTCACAGATTACGGAAGAAAGCTTTTCGATGATACCGGCTTTATCGATGCCGGCTCCAAGAACAACATTGTTTTCTTTGGCAAGCTTTCTCAACTGCAGAACAGTCATTTCGTTCAGTTCTTCTCTGGTCATGATTTGAGTTCCTCCTCTGTATTACAGGCAAAGACTACATCGCGGACAACCGCTTGTTCGACTTCGTGTTTCAGGTTGGTATAGGGTTCGGCGTCAATGAGCCGAAGCCCGGCATTTCTGACCGCCTCCCGAACGGAAACGGACGGGAGCGTCAGTGTGTTGAAGCTCAGAGCCATGGCGGCACCGGGCGCCATCACTGTTTTCCAAACAGGCAGGGCCCGTTCAAGAAACCCCCTGAGCGTTTCCGGCTTTCCGTTTTCCCGCGGAGCATACTGGATTCCGTAGGGCAGATCCGCCGCAATCACATGAACCGGCCGCCGTCTGAAAAGGACCGGTGAAAGGGAAGTATCC
>Ga0265298_10004533_pt1 | contig 17730 bp, 25 predicted proteins | sample AusTroGonzalo_MG_3_FD_193486 | JGI IMG/M metagenome (GOLD analysis project Ga0265298, IMG submission 193486) | Bovine rumen microbial communities from tropical cattle in Woodstock, Queensland, Australia - Gonzalo_01 | ecosystem: Host-associated > Mammals > Digestive system > Stomach > Rumen ... | reverse complement strand
CCTTTGTGAACGGAAGGGAGGGCAAGTGGATTTGGGAATCCAAGTTCCCCTGGAATAAAACGGGCCGCGCGGGGTTTATTTCCACCTGTCTTTCCACCTCTCGAAGCTCTGTTGCCTTCGCTCTTTCACCTTGGCTTTGGTCTTGCTCCTCAGTTCGACATGCGCTCGCTGATGGCATGGGATGCACAGCAGCACGCAGTTGTTGGGGTCGTAGCACAACCGCTCCATCTCTGCCTGGGTCTTCGCACTCTCGAATGGTATGAGGTGATGACAATCGACACCAGCGGTTACATATCCATCTCGCTTGCACCACTCGCACAGTCCTTCAGCCCTTGCCCACACCACGCGCTTGGTCTCCATCCACCGCTTGTCGTTGAGCATCCGCATGTGCTCCGGTCGGTAACGGGTCTTACTCATCAGTCTGCTGGTATCTTGTAGATGACTCTCGTCTCGCCCTTCTCACGGATTACCTGCTTTGCCTTCCAGTGGTTCTCTTCTGCTATCAACAGCAGGGTCTTCTCCACCAGCTGCTGTCGTCTCTTCGTGTATGTATTCATTGTCGTATAGTGTTTAATTGTTTTACCATTCATAACCTATTGGGCGGAAGCCTTGTGCCTCCAGTGCCTCCAATGTCTTGGGGTCGGCAGGTGGTGGCGGTGGGGTAGGCTCTGCGAACTTGAACTCCTCGTCAATCATCTTTCACCTCGCTTTCTTCTGGTGGTTGTAGGTCGGTCTGTCTATGCTCACCCTCCCAGTCATCGAAGTGGATGCGTTGGTCGGTGGCGAGACTGTCAGGCGTGCGGTGCTGTAGGCCCTTGGTCTTCATGCCGTAGCCATAGCCTCTGCCATTGTCCGCACGGGCAGCGTCCTCGAAGTCTTGGCGAATGTCCTCCGTCATCTTTACCAACACGGCCGACTCAGCCAACAGGTTGATGACCTCGCTAACGCTCTCGCACTCCAGCATGATGCGTGCACGGAACAGCTTCATGTATAGTTCCGGCATACAGATATTGAATATCCTCTCAAAGATGTGCATCACGTTGGAGTCTTCCTCCCAGATACCCATCCATGGTTTGTTCACCATCTTGGCCCTGAATCCTTTCTTCTTTCCGTCGGCATTCTGGAAGATATACACGGCTTGCACCACCTCTTTGTTTACAGTAGGGTCGGCAAGGTTGAGGGATTGCGCCCATCCCGTCATGTGCTCGAAGATGCTCATGGCTCTCTCCATCTCTTCACTGAGGTTATGCCGGTCGTCCATATAGCGGATGAGCGTATCGCAGACCATCTGTATCAGCTCGTAGATCGTCATGCCCTTACGCTTGGCTATCCTTGCCAACTGCTCAGCAGCGTGTCGGCTCACCTTGGTGGCCAGCGTCACGTAGCGCTCGTCGGGTTGTTGCTTATTCTCGTCGTTCATTGTTGTATTTGTAGATTTAGTTTTTCAATTAGTGGCCTTGTCACTGGCATTTCGCGTTTCACCTCGTCGATGCTGGTCATCGGCTTGCGCTCTTTGAGTATGCGCACCACCACGTCGGCTATGTCGGCCTTGTCACCGTCGCCCTCGCGCCACCACTTCAGCACGGGGTCGGTATCGACGTGTATCTGGTCGTAGCCAATCTGCTTCGCCTTGGCCTTCCACTTGGCTATGCCGTCGCGGTCGGGGTAGAGCACCACCTTGCGCCCTTGGTCGATGATGGGCTTCAGGCGCTCGCGGCTCAGCATCTCCAACCCTCCGCACGCCATCCATACCTGTGTGGCATGGTTGCCGTAGGCTATGGCCATCAGCACGGCTGTCTTCTCGCTTTCTACAATGTTGACCGTGGCGTTGGGGTAGCGGTTCAGCAGGTGCATACCGAAGAACGTCAGCTGTGCCTCCTGCTTGCGCTCGTCGAACTGCGTCAGACGTTGGTCGCGGAATAGGGCAGCGTGAATGAAGTCGAAGTTCCAGGTGGCCTGCTTGTCGCGGTGTCCGTCGGGTTTGTACTTCATCATCTTGCCTGTGCGCACCTCTCCCAGCTCGTCAATCTGCCAGAAGATGGTGTGCCCGTTCTTGCCGTGTCCTACATGGTAGTCGCTCAGCACCTCGTCGATGCGCTTGCGCTGAATGTAGTCCCAGTTGATGCCGCTCACGATCCACGCTGTCAGCAGGTCGCCGTCCAGATGCCGTGTGCGCTCCACCATACTCATCGGCAGTCGTAGCGGTTTCAAGGGTGGCGGTGCCGGTCGTGGTGGCGGTGGTGTGTAGTTGAAGTCTGTCATGTCTGTTTCGATTGAGTATTTCTTACCGAGGTATCGAATAGCATCAGGGTAGCTGAGGTGGGCGTGGTTCATCAGGAAGTCAACCACACCACCTTTGGCTCCACACTGAAAGCACTTGTAGCAGTTGCCTTTGGGATATACCACGAACGAGCCGAGGTGCTTGTCGTCGTGGAACGGGCACAGCCCCAAGTAGCGCACACCCTTCTTCGTCAGGTCAACGAAGTCGCCTACGACATCCTCGATGCGTGCAGCGCTTAGAACCTTGTCGATGATGAATTTGTCAATCTTGCCCATAGCCTTGATGAGAGTTATTGTTAAGCCAAACGCGCATGTGCGCGTCGCGCGGGTGGGGGACGCTTGCCCCTTGCCCCGCCGCCCCCACCTGGCGGCAGGGGGCATGGTGCATGCGGACCGCGCACGAGTTGAACCATTGGTTTAACCCCCTTACCCCTTTAGGGGTAAAGGGTGATTGGTTTAACTCAGAATGGCAGGTCTTCAGGTGGTTGCAACATGTAATATCCTCCACTCTTGATTGTGCTCTCTTCAAGGTAGTGCATGTTGATAGCCGCCATGAGGTCTGCTTGCTGTTTGGCATCGTTCTTCTGTCCGCCTATCTCGCCAAACACCGTCTTCTTGATGTGTGCTCGGCTCATAGGCCACTCATACTGGTCCTTCGCCTGTTCAATCCATTCGCGTATCTGTCGTGGATCGTCGCAGGTTGGTTGTTCCTTCGACTTACTATTGAGGTTGGTGCCCTTTGTGATGATACGAGGCACACCGAGCAATCCGGCATCCTCTGTAATCTCGAAAGTCCAGTCGTCCATATCCTTGTCGCGGGCGTCCTGCTGTTTAACCGTAAACGTCACGCCTTCAGGCTTCTTCGATTTGATAGAGATAAGCGTGTCACTCACCTTGTTGCCCAGCTCAGTACCAATCCATCCACGCATCTTAGCATCGTCGCTGTCCTCCTTGCGCCCTGGGTTTTGGTGCAGTGCCAGCCATATTGACAGGTTGCGCTCTTCAGCGATGCTTCCGAAGTAGTCCAGTATCATCGTGCCTGCTTCCTCGTCGTTGATAGACGGAATAATGTCTCGCAGACCGTCGATAAATACCACGTCGGGTTGAATAGTATCTATGGCCAACTTTATGAGCTCGAAACGCTGTGCGTAGGGCTTCGCGTTGTCGCCCTTTGGCATTGACTTCACCCACAGCACAGCGAAGCGGTCGTTAGGCTGCTTCATGTCCCATCCGCAAAGCCAATGGACTCGTCGCAGCACCTTCGCGCTGCTCAGTTTCTCCATCTCCGTGTCTATATACAAGACCTTCGGCAAATGTCCCAGATAGTCGATGGTGCGTGCGGGAACCGTAAGCCCTGGCAGATACTGCTGTGTGCGCTCGTTGTCGCAGCCCAGTATAGCCGCCATCAGCTGAGTAAGTACCCACGTCTTACCGTTCTTTTTCTGTCCGGAGATAGCACCCAAGCCACCAATCTTGGAGAACGGCACGCCGTTGAACTCCAGCATGGTATATGGCTCTGGGTAGTCCTCGCGGGGGTCGAGAAGATAAGGTCGTAGAGTTTCCCATCTGATTTCTTCAGCAGACCGAGGCTGTGGTAGGTTGTTTTGTTCTTCCATATAGTTTCTCCCGTTCTCTTTTAACCCGCTCAATTTTCTTCAGTAGAATATCCTCGCGGTGCTTCTGGTAATAGTCCCTTTGTTTCGCCTGTCGCTCGCTCTGATGAGCCATGTAGCGCAGGTGGTCTTTCTCTTGCCGTGTCATAGGCTGGAAGAATTAGAAGTGGTGACCTCCGTAGGCCACCACTCGCTGAAGAATTCATCAGAACGGTAGGTCATCGCTCTCTCCTCCCTGATTTTCGCCGCCTGTGGGCGCGTTTTGTGGTTGCTGTGGACTACCTACCGATTGCGTGCCGTTCGCTTGTTGTACGGCCTCAATATTGGCCTTCTGGATAATGGTGATGTCACCCGTGCGGATGTCGTTGAAATACTTGCCGCTGTCTTTGGGATATTCACGAATACCAAGACTAATACGCACCTTGATCTTGTCGTTCTCCTTCAGGTTGTACTTCTCGATGTTCTCGTTGCGGATGTTCATTAAAATGTTTTTCTCATAGATGCTGTCGTTGCTCTCGTAGAAGCCGAAAATAAACTCCTGTGTACGATACGGGTTGCCCGTTGATTGAGCGACTCCCTCTTTCAGTGGCAGGAGTCTCACCACTCTACCTTGTAATTCCATAATCTTATTGTTTTATAAATCTTTGAATTTTTCAACAATCTCGTTTATCTCAGAGACACACGCCTCTACCTTCTCGATGCGCTTTTTCTTCTCGTTGAGTTGCGAGAGTATCAAGTTCACGTTCTTGATGAGCTCACCACCTGAAATCATGTTCAGTTTATCGGCCAACTGCGAGTTCTTTTCTTGCAGCCCGTCGATGGTGTCTTGCATCTTCATGATCTTGTTGTGCAACTCCTCGATGATGCCGCAGTCGTCACCATCGGCACCTTTGCCCGTCGTGTGGGTCTCTATCAGTTCGCAGCGCACCCACTCAGGAGCACCACTGATGAATGCCCTGACGCTCTTCGTGGTGAAGCAAACGTTGAGCACCTTGCCAGGCACCCCTTCGGCAGTGGTAATCTTGTCGTAGGGCCGCCACACTTGCTTTTGAAATTCTTGCTCTGTCATTTCTATTTTGAATTTTAAATATTATGCTGTCAGTACCATGTAGCGGCTGTTGCACGGCCAGTCATCCTCGCCGTTCGTCACCGCAATGTCTGGTACTGAGTCATAGTCATATATCGCTACGCAGCAGTCAGGCCAGTGCCTGTGATTATACTCCTCTGCCCATGATACAGGCAACCCTCGACTGTCCTGTGGCTCACTCAGAAAATCACCTGGAGGCACTTGGTAGTTCGATGCTTCTCTGTCGTAGGCACCCTCAATCTGCTCCGCTGTCAATTTCTCGCAGCGTTTCGCGGCCCGCTTCATCATCTCCACCCATTCTTTCTGAAATGGGCAGTGCCATTGACCGCTGCCTGGTTCCCGTCTTTCGTAGATCATACATTTCCCGCAGCTATCGCCACTATCAGAAATACCACCAACCCAATGTGGGTAAGCACTACCTGGCCATTAGTAAACGATTCACCGGCGATGGCGCTGAACGTCATGTTGTTCTTCTGCCACCAATTCCAAAATTTCTGCTCCATGATTTTTAGTTTTAAGTTAGATTTTCTTTCTGTGCTCTGATTTTTACATGCGGGCTTGCAACCGCCATCGGCATCATTACAGATTTTGTCAGGATGGTTATTGCCTGTAGTCCCTACCTCCGGCGACTTGCGCCTCTGCTGCTTCCGGCTTAGCCTTCAGCCCGATCTATTGACCCTCACGGTGGGGCAGTCCTCTTTAACCAGTCGGACTATCTGTTATTTGTGGAAGGGGTAGGATTCGAACCTACGATGATGGAGCACATTTGCCTTCGTCCACTCGGCCACCCTCCCTGTCTCGTTCTTTCCTTCGCTATTGTATAGCGGCTCTCACTCTCACCGCCTTCTGCTGGTCCATCCTTACCACTCTGCATCTCAGCTTCAGTATCTCGCCGCTGGCAATCATGCGCTGTATGCGGTGCTTGGGGTATGCCCACCCCTGTGTGGGGTGCTCTGTCCCCTTCTCATCCACCACGATTGCCCTTGCCGGTTGCAGGCTCTGTCCGTACTTCTTCAGCCAGTCGTGAGTGAACATCCCGAACTGCTCCAGCAGCTGCTTCTCAGTCAGCCACAACTCGTCGTACATCTCGCGCTCCTCTTCGATGGCGCGTCGTACCACCAGCTTCAGTTCGTTCAGTTCCTCGCGTGTCATAGTTGCTTACTTAATGCGCTTATATGCAATAGTCAATGGCTCTGCCACCTTGATACGCTCGAACTCATAATGCTCGTACTTCTTCACGTCCATTGCTGCTACGCGAGCACTCTCAATGGCTCTCTCATCAGGGAGAGTGAAGACGCCAGTCTCGCCAACCTTCAGCGATTTCCAGTCATTTCTGCCTACTTTTTGCTTAATCATAATTTATTAAAATTACTTAATAGTTTACTTACTTTTAACCAACTTGGCAGAAAAAGCCGTATATTTGCAATCCAACCCTCTTGCCCAGTGTGGTTGCTTAGGCGGTTATCCGCTTGTGAAAAGACGGCCTTCCGTCTGACGGCTATTTTCATGCCTTGTCGTTGGTTGTTTACTTACTTACGGCAGCAAAGATACAAAAGATATTTTAAACTCGCTTTAATTCGCTTTAATTTTTAAGTTATTTTAATAAATAAGATTTAATTATGCCAGTTATCTCACCACTACATATTAGAATGAAACAAGCCGTACAATGGCTGAAACAAAACAAAGGGATGCTTCAGAAGGACATTGCCGAGAAAATGGGAATCAGCGAGGTTGCATTTAGTAACGGAATGAAACGCATACAAATGAAATGGGATGAGGATTTCGTTATAAAGTTCCAGCAGTCCACTGGAGAAGTATTCTCGCTCGAATGGCTGCTCAATGGTACAGGCGACAAGTTCGCTGAAAAATCAAAACCACAGGATCAGCCCACGCCATCATCCAATGTTGACTTCTCAAGTTACATCAATGCGCTGCTGGCAAAGTCCGACGAGACCATCGCCTCCCTGAAGCGCGAGCTCGCAGCCAAGGATGACATCATCCAGGCGAAAGACGACCGCATCGCAGATCTCTCACAACTCGCTGAGGAGCGCCTGCACCGAATAGCAGAGCTCCGCCGTGTAATCGACACCCACAACATGTCCGACTACCCTTTCCCCGTAGGTGTCGCCGAAGACAAACGCCGATCAAATGTTTCCCCATAATAATAAATAAACGTTAATGAATAGCTTGCGAGGCCCATGAATACAGATGTCCCCCCAATATCTATTCATTTCCCTCCAGCTCCACACACGAAAATATGGGAAAGGTGTGAAAATAGGCGCAATCCCAGTGGGTGTGAAGGTTTCGGACGGAAGTCTGGAAAGTATGCGGAAGTGGAAATTGGTGGATATTGGTGGATTTCGGTGCGAAAAGATAGCCAAATGTTTCCCCGCTGTTTCCCAAAATATGCGGGGAATGGGGAAACGAAGTACATAAAACAGATAAAACCAATAGGACATGATAACTTTATCTTTAGTATATGACCATAGGGGCAGGACTCGGAAGGGTGAGGATGGCCCTGTGGAGGTTCGTGTGACTATTAACCGCAAACCTTACTATATTAATACGGGCGTGCGCGTGTGTAAAAATAGGTTCGTGGCTGGCACGATAAAGGACACGAAAGATACGCACGATGCGGACATACTGAACGAGCGGCTGCGCACGATTGCGACGCTCGTAGAACAGGAGGTGAACAGGTGCTTAGATGAACGCAAAGAGATTGACGTGGCGGACATCAGACGCAAGGTGTGGAGCCTTGGCGTGGCTCAGGATGGTGTCGATGATACCAGTCTGGTGGATTGGATCAAGGAGCGTGCGAAGACGTTGAGCCTGTCGAAGGGCACCCGCATGAAATATTACACGCTTTGCAATAAGATGCTGGAATACGGCAAGATTACGCGCTGGCAGGACTTGTCGGTGGAAGCTATCTACGACTTCGACGCTTGGCTGCACCAGCAGGATGTGCATTTGTCGGAGAACCAGCTTCGGGCTGGCATGGAGCCTCGCAAGATGGGTGATACTGGCGTGTCGGCATACCATAAGAGCCTGCGGGCTATGCTGAACCGTGCGCTGAAGATAGGGAAAATTGACGCGAATCCATACGACCGGCTGCGTGGTGAGTTCAAGCATACGAAGCGCGAGACGACGGAGTATCTGACGGAGGAGCAGATGCAGAAGATATTGGATATTGAGCCGGTGCCAGGCTCGCAGGTGGATATGGCTCGTGACCTGTTCATTTTCCAGATGTACACGGGGCTGGCCTACATAGACACGCAGCGGTTCGATGCTACCCAGTACCGCGAAGTGGATGGTAAGTGGAAGTTCATTGGTGAGCGTGTAAAGACAGGAGTGCCTTACGTCTCGATGCTGCTGCCGCCTGTGGTGGAGGTGCTGAAGAAGTACGACTGGCACGTGCCCATCATGAATAATCAGAAGTACAACCAGCTGCTGAAGGCCATCGGCATGGTCATTGGTATTGAGCGCCTGCACTCGCACATGGGGCGCCATACCTTTGGCACATGGATGCTCTCACAGGGTGCGAAGATAGAGAATGTGAGCCGAATGATGGGGCATACCAATATCACCCAGACGCAGCGGTATGCCAAGGTGCTGGCAAAAGACGTGTATGATGACTTCGATATGGTGGCGGAGAAGTTGGAGAAAAAGAAAAAAGCGAAGGATTGACCTTTCGCTTTTCTGTTCATTGTTCCTTTCTTGGTAGTCGGCATCTGACATCGAAGAGTGAACCGTCGTAGAGTGGTGATACTATGCGGATGTACCCGCCATTCTCTAAATGCTTGATGATGCTGTCTGGCTTCATTTGATAGGATATTTTTCCCTTTATCTTTTGTACTTTCACATGCTCGATGCTATCCTTGACGTAACCATAGGTGAGTGACACACGCTGGGCGTTCTGGCTAAGTTCTCCCATAAAGCCGTTTATCATCCACACCAGGCTGTCATTGTCTGTGTAATAGCCGAGGCGCGTCTTCGTCGGTGCCGTGAAGATGCTCGGTGCATCGTGCAGGTTGATACTTCGCAGCGTGATTCCCATAATAGTGGTAGTACCAAATGTGACATGCTCTGAGTTCCACGCTGTCATTGGTTTTGTACCCAGCAGTTCGTCGCCTGGCACGTCAACTCTCTGTAGTGTCTCGATGGTCTGGGCGGCTGCTGTCATGCTGATGACTGTCAGCAGAAAAAATAATAATTTCTTCATAGTCTTATCGTTTTATTGGTTATTTTGCCGCAAATATAAACATTTTTCCTGATATATTGTACAAATAAAAAGAAAAAATATTACTTTTGCATTCCGATTGAACTATTAAACCTTTTAAACAATGAAAAAACTAACTATCATGGCTCTTGCGGTCTGCCTGATGACCGCGTGCGAAAAACCACTAAACCTTGATGAACCGGCGATGGCCAATACCGAGCAGGTGGCGGTGCCTACCGATGCCAACGGCGAGCCGCTACCCACTAAGAAGTTCACGTTTACGCTGAAGGGCGACTTCTCGAATGATTGGAAGCCCGTTACCCGTGGCTACCTCTCGGCCGATGGCAAAGACCTCACGGATGTATGGGTACTCGACTACATGGGCGACCAGCTCATCCAGCAACTCCACCAGACGAGTACCGACGAGGCCTTCGGTCAGCCTGCAATGAACCTCGCTTATGGCAACCACCACGTCTATGTCATAGCCTCTCGCAGTCAGGGTGCTGCGCTCGATACCGATGCCCACACGCTTACATTCACGAAAGTGCTCGACACTTTTTATAAGGACTACGAGGTCAGCGTGGTCTCTACCTCGAATGGTAATCGCGCTGTGACGCTGGATCGCGTTGTTACCAAGTTGAAGCTCGTCATCGAGGATGCCATACCCACGGGAGCTGCCACGTTGAATATTGCCCCCGCTACGTGGTACTACGGCATCAACTACATCACTGGCAATCCTGTTGCCGCTGCCAGCAGTCAGCCGATTGTTATCAATATCCCTGCCAACAATATCGGCAAGAGTGGGGTTGATGCCTCCATCTTCGGTTTCTCTACCTCTGATGAGTGGCAGACTGATGTGTCGTTCAACTGCAAGAAGGCTGACGACACCATTCTTGGCACTGCCAGTCTCTCTGCTGTTCCCCTGAAGGCGAACCGCGTCTCTGAATATACTGGCCCGCTTTTCAGTGCTGGGGGCGCCATGACACTCTCCCTCAACTCGACATGGGACGATGCTTATCAGGGTGTATGGTAAAATCGGGATTTCCGACTTTTCTTTAATACCGATGTATAATTCTTCAAAAATCGTTGCCGCTGTATGTTAAACATAGAAGCTATAAGAAAGCAGCAGGGCATGACTCAGAAGGATGTTGCCCGTGCGATGGGTATCTCGCCCGTGGCACTCAGTAGGCTGCTGCATCGTGGACGGCCTGATTACGACACGCTGGAGCGGCTTGCTGATGCCTTGGGTGTGGATATACCAGACCTATTCGAGCAAAGCCACACGCGCCTTGTATGTCCGCATTGCGGGGGTGTCATTCACTTGGATGTAAAATAACAAAAAAAAGGAGCCCCGATGTGGGGCTCCCTTTTCTTTCCGAATTGTCATGTGACAATCCTTCGTACCTCTTACACGGCCACGGCTCGCCACTGGCTGAGCTCGCGCTGCGTGTTCTTTACGCCGTCGGCCTCCGAGTAGAGGTTGGGGCAGACGCCGCGCTGGAGCATGTGGCCGGATTCGGGTTTCAGGTGGCACTTGCGGCCGTCTGCGGATACTGTGATGATGATGTGTTCCATTGTCGTTTACTTTTCATTGTTCCCAAATGCGTTTTTCTCCATCATCCACTTGTTCTCCTCATGGGGAGTAATGTGGAACTTGAGGTCATAGACATCATCACAAGCATCAATGAAGGAATCTTCAATGTAGATGTGATTGTCTTTTGAGAGTGTCTTGACCAATTCGCCTATTTGGATGAGTTCATCCGTGAGACCTTGACCATTCTTGCCGAAAGAGAAGTTCATCATGCCTTCAATGACAATCTTACGCTCTCTTTCTTGCTGTTCTGAAACCACGGGAGCAGCCTTTACCAAACCTGCGCCCTCTTCTTCGGTAGCATAACCAGCACCGAAATACTCACCGTCCTTTTCGAGGACTTCCTGTACGGCTGCGAGACACTTATCCTTGATGTTCGCATCCTTTGAATCTGTTGAAATGTCTAATTTGAAATTCATAATTTACTTTATTTTAATTCTCAAATTCTAAAATTCTTGATAATTGGCTCACGGCTCTGGGCTAACCATGCGCTCGTAATCGACTTTGTCGCTTCGCTCGTCGAAGTAATCGACTTTGTCGCTTCGCTCGTCGAAGTAATCGACTTTGTCGCTTCGCTCGTCGAAGAACTTGTGCGCTTTCTTGCTTAGGCAAGCGTCTCCTATCGTCGCCGAGCGGCTGGCAAAGAACCGTGAGCCATGAACCGTTACTCATTAGAGTATGCCACGTCGTCCTGCGGGGTGAGGGTGAACTGGCCGCTCAGCTGGTTCGCTGTGGCCATGGCGTTCAGGGCCTGCACGGTGGCGGACTGGTGGGCGTGGAACTGGTCGGGGCTCACCCAGCCGTCGAGGATGTTCATCTGAGTGAGGCTCCTGAGCAGTTCGGCCGCATTTCCGGGCATCACGCTGCTGGTCTGGGCGGCTGCGCTCTGGGGCGTGCCGGCGAAGCGCTGCGTCTGGTCGTCCCAGTTCTGCGCCTGCATGGTCACGCCGGTGTTTCCGACTTGGTAGGTGCCGGGGAAGTAGGTGGAGAGGGGGACGAGGACGGGCTCGCCGACGGTGGTGTCGGGGCGGGTGTCGTACATTAAGTCGGAATAAACGGCGGGAGTGGCGAGAGGATAGAATAATTCTATACCACTTACCCAGTTATCTGACTGCGATGGTGCTGCTTGATGACCGTGCTCACGAAGATATATGAGATTATTGCGGAGCATAAACCATCCATCACTCGAAGGGAATGAACCTCTCGACGGATACCCGGCAAATCGTTTTGACATCAGACCTCTATTGAGATTATCCATATAAGCATTGAGCTCTCTCGGAATATTGATTGTCAAAAGTCCATTGTCGGCGTTGTATCCATTCATTGTTAATGTTCCGATGTCAGCAATTCTTCCGGCCTTGACGATTGCACTATTGTCTGGGATGTCGATAATGTCAGCATAAGTAACATTACCCACCCATCCTCGACGCATCACTCCATCCGCGAAGCACTTCACATACTCCCCCTCTCCGTTCAGCTTACCATACACCCTGCCGACCTCCAGGCTCAGCACACTCCGCGAGTACCCGCCAACCTCGTCGCTTGGCGTGCTGTCGTCCCACACCTGCCAGCAGGCGCAGTCCGCCAGGCTACCGCTCGACAGCGTCACCTGCAACACCACCGCGTCGCCTTCCGGCACGCTCACCTCGTAAACGCTTCCAGCCGTCACTTCCACCACCGCCACGGGCTGACCGCCCAGAGCCGTAGCCGCCACACCGCTGATGACCGCACCGTTCTTGGCCGCGATGCGATACAGGCCGTCGGCATTCTCCCACTCATAGTAGGGGCAAAGCGCCACGCCGCTCGTCGGGTCGAGCAAGTTCACCCCCGGCATCGAGCGCAGCTGGAGCACCTTCACGCCAATCAGCTCACCGCCATTGTAGTCGTAGTCGTCGCTCAGACCCACCTTGCTGCCCAGCCAGCCGTACATCTGAGCCAGCGTCGAAGGAGCCGAGGTGGGGATGCCGTAAACGTAGTTGCCTTCCCATGTGCCGCTGAGGATTTCAATCCCGAACGCCAGCGCCATGTCAATCACGTTCCTCTTGGCCGATGCGCTGAAGTTCGCCCCGCCCACGAAGAACGCCGACGAGTACGTGTAGCTGCCCTCCTCGCCGCTGCGCTGTACCGCCTCGGCATGCGTCGCCCTCACCTTATAGTGAAGACCCGTATAGTTGCTCTGGTTCTCCTCCGTCACCGCAGGCACGAATCCTTCGCCCGTCACGGCCACCCTGCCCGTCAGGTCCGCCCCCGTCAGGAACTCCCTCAAGAACAGGCTCGGCATCGGCGTAGTACCAGCCCCGTTGGAGAATCTCTCCACCACCTTGCCGAACAGGAACTCCAGCTGCTGGGCCTCCGTCGCCACGCTCGAGCCCCCCGCGTTCTTGTCGTACAACTGGCTCCACGAGATGCCATCACCCTCGATGGTCTGCATCCTCGCCGACCCGTTGCCAATCTCCGAGTCCGGGGCAGTCACCCCCAAAGTGGTCTGCTCCGTCACGATGTCCTCGCTCTCGATGTTCTTAGCGTTACCCACGGTCATATCCTCGTAGTAACCGTTCTTCTTGGCGTAATTGGTATGCACCTCCTCAGTCAGCAGACCCAAGGCCGCAGCCACGGAAGCCGCACTCTCAGGATCGAGCGAGCCCAGGTAAGTCTCAAGGTCAACGAGCTTCTGGTTGGCAGCAGCCGCACTTGCAGCAGCATCATCAGCCTTCTCCTCAGCCGCCTCCGCCGACGCAGCAGCACCAGCCGCTTGCGCCTGAATGGTGCCCACGATAGACTGAATCTTCGTGTCCGTCTCGGCCTTCGTGTAGTAGTTGGCCAGCGTGGTAGTAAGAGCGGTGGTAATCATCGCGCTGATCTGCGCGGTGGTCGAGTAGTTAGCCAGAGCCGTCGTAATAGCGTTCTGAACATAGGTGCTATTGACCAGACCATTCACCGCATTGGCTATAGCCGCACGAATACCCTCAGATGTCACAGGGTTTGCGCTATTGAGCGTAGGAGTCTGGTCGAATGTCAGCTTCGTCTGCAATCCAGCCACGATAGTGTCAATAGCGGTCTTGGTATAGTAAGCCGCGAGAGCATTCGTGATGGCCGTAGCCACCTGCTGTGTGGTTGAATAGTCAGCCAGTGCAGCGGCAATGTCGCTCGACACCTGACTCTTCGTGGCGTAGTTGGTCAGTGCGCTCAGCACGATGGCTTCCACCTGTGCCTGTGTCTGCTTGGCATTCCACGCTGCCTTGTCTTGCAAGGTCACATGGATGTCGGAGTTTCCGACGTGGTTGGTCAGTGAGCCTTGCAAGGCTGTGATGGCCTCCTGCTGTCCGGCAGCCGCATTGATAGCAGCCTGCACGCTGGCAGCAAGGTCGGTCAAAGGAATACCCGATGCGGGCTTCTGATATGCCGAGCCTGCCAACGTCAGCAGGTTCTGCACCGCTGTTGCGAGGTCGGTAGAAGGAATGCCCGTGCCAGGCTTCTGGTATGCCGTACCAGCAGCGGTCAGAAGGTTCTGCGCTGCTGTAGTCAGATCGGTAGCAGGGATGCCACCGCTGGGCTTCTGATAAGCACTAACGGCCAACAGCAACGCCTGCTGAATAGCCTCAGTCAAGTCGCTGTCGGGGATGCCGTTCACGGGTTTGGTGTACTTAGCCAGCACTTCTGCGGCCACTGTGGGGATTTGGTTCAACAGGCTCTGCACCTGCTCACCGGTCTGTGTCAATCTGAAATCTGCCATGATCGTATTGTTTTATTCGTTATTAGATTCTATGTTGTCGAGTGCCTCCTGAATCTGCTGGGCCACATCAGCGCGAGCGTAGAGGTACAGGTCGTCAGCCGTAGCCAACGGGTGACCGTCGCAGTCGCACAGGCGTACAAACTCGCTGCTGATGTCTGAGGCATCCGTGAAGGTGTACTCCACGGGCTGATTGCCCGTTGCTCCTGGAGGGCATACTAACAGTGTGCTGGCGGTGGAAGCCACAAAGCATAGAGGCTGTTCATTGACCTTTGTACGCTCTCCGTCTGGGCAGTCTGTGTCGCCCAGCAGCCATGTGCAGCGTGCCACGATGACACCTACCATGCCGGTGGTCTCGAAGATGAAGAACCACTTGCCCTGGGTGTCCTGCGACATCTTCGACTTGTCTATCTCGATGGTGGTGCGACGGTAGCCGTAGATGAGTTCCACCTTGAACTCCACGTCCTCCATCGCCACGTTCTTAATGTTCACGAAGCACTTCGCCTCCGTGCCCTGTTGTAGGATTGTGATGTCTGCCATTTCTTATTCAGATGTTAGTTTCATGTAATTCTTAACCAGCATGTCAAAGCCATATGGGATGGTGTAGAGCTGTTGCATGCTCGATGGGGTTCGGTTCTGGTACGAGTTATCCACCAGCAGCAACCCTGCATGATACAACTTGGCGGGAATCTGCCCGCCACCCATCTCCTTCAACTCCTCGTAGGTGCGATTCGTAATATCCAGAATCGTCTCCTCTGCCGAGTCTGCATAGAGTTCAAGCAAGCTGTCCTCACAGTCGAAGTCGATGCGCGAGTGCTGCTTGATGTAGTCAATACTTAACCATTTCATATATTTTTCGTTTTTGTCCTTTATGCTTCCAACAAAAACGGGGTTTAGGTTTACCAAAGAAAAAGCGAGGCCCTACTGTTGGGTCTCGCTTTTGATGTTTGCGTTTTCAGCATCTATGAGCGCCTGGAGGTCTGCTGCGTCTTCATCCGTCAGTGGTGGAGCTTCGTTTTCGTCGTCGTCGTCGAATATCTGGGGGAAGAGGTCGGCCACTGTCTTGCCCTTGGGGTCTCGCATCGTGTAGATGGCAGCATAGGCACATTCCGCCATGAGTTGATGTTTTAGCTTATCGCGCTTGCGGTAGCCGTTGATGATGCAGCGTGTCTCCCATCCGCAGATGTCGTAGAGGAACTCTCGGCGCGGCATTCCAATCTCGCCCACGAACAACTCATAGAGTTCGTGAGCGTTTATGAGTTTTTTCCTTTGCCCGCCTTCTTCTTAGGTTTCTTCTCCTCAGCACCAGGCATCAGCTTGTAGAACTCTGCCCACGCCAGCAGCAGCATGCCCAGAGCAGCACCCAGCTCGTCGGGTGTGGCGTCGTACATCAGCTGCTTGTCGCTAATTGGGCACTCTTCTCCCTTGCTCTCGTAGTAGGCATTCGTAGCTGCAAGGATGGCGAAGATAGTCTTGCGAGCGTCGGGTATTACCTCCTGCTTCTTTGCGATAAACTCGCGTACGCTGTTGAGGAATGGCGACAGCTCTTCCTCTGCTAATAACTTATAACTGATTTCGCTGGCGTAGCAGTAACCAAGCGTTACCTGCTGGCCAAGTAGAGTTGTCTCTTTGGTAATCATGATTTCTTCTGGGTTTAGTTCATTTGATAAAAAACCGCCCGTCTGCTGGCTTGAAAAGAAAAAGCAAGACAGGCGAGCGGCCTTGATGGGGTTATGCTCCTACAGTCAGTTCGCCGTAGCCTGACAGCTGGGTGTCGTAGTTGGCGTTCGTCTTGTTGGCTGCATTGAGAGTTAGCGAGGTAATGACTGCCGATCCGCTGGCGATGACAGCGCCCTTGGTGCGGTTGTTGTCACCGCTGACGTTCGCAATCTGCCACTTCACGGGTGCGCTGGCCTCGTAGATGTCCTGGATGTCTGACAGGCCCTTGGCACCTACAGCCGATGTGATGGTCTCACCGCTACGCATTAGCGCATTGGTAGAGATGTCGTAGCTGTAGCCCGTTGGCTCCTGTACCTGCCAGTCGCCTGCGGTGTCCTTCGTTGTGGCATCTTCCAGCGTCAGGCTGACATGCAGACTGAGCGTCTTGGCAGCTGCCAGTACGGTAGATGGAGTGTCGGTGTTGTTGCTGCCAATAAAGAGGCGAACAAACTGACCCTTCGTGAACGAACCAGCAGCAACGGAAGCTGTGCTTGGTGTTGTCTGAAACTTCTCCAACTCGCCGCTACCGGTAAATTGGAGAGATTTAGAGGCATTCTCTCGGTCGTTGAAGCTGAAGGTAGCATCATTGAGATATGCGTCGCCCTTGCGTGAGAATGTTGCGCCTACCAGCGTTTGGTTGTCGGTGGTCGAGGTCTCGTCCCACATCAGTGTGAACTTCGACATCGACTTGATGGCGGTGAGCATAGCTGCGACATCAGCCACGTTCAGCGACTCCACGCTAACAGACCAAGACTTCGAGGTGATTTCTGGCTTAGAAGCACCTCCCACATCGTCTTTCGTTCCTGCATCGTCAGAATTGCCGTTGAGCGTCACGGTACAGTTGGTCGCCATGCCCACGCACTTGAACTTACTGGCAGTGGTGTCGTAAGTCAAGATGCGGAAGTTCTGTCCTTTAAGTGTTGCCATATTCGTGATGTTTTAAATTTTGTCAATTTGAATAGAGAAGGTGCCGTCGTCTTTCGAGCGTCCAACGGCTCCGGCAATGTACTTGCAATCGGCTGGAATCTGATTGACCATTTCGGCCAACTCGTCGCGTGTCTTCGCTCTCAGAATGGCTGTGCCGTTCTTCAGAAGTTCATCGACGACTGCGAGATTGCCGCCTTCAGATTTCGGAGTTAGATTCTTGCTCATCGTCGTTGTAGTCTATGTCGCACTGATAGTGGGCCACATCGAAGTAGCAGGGTTTCATCCAGTCCCATGCAACACCTTGGGTCTGAGGAAATCCCTCGTTGAGATAGGGGAACTCCTCACCGTGAATCGTCATGCTGATGATGTAGTTAGCGATGGCTCGCATCACCTTCATCATGAGCGCATCTACTTCGTTGGGGCTGATGGCTGCAACTTCAACTCCGGCACCCACGCGCCACAGGCTCGGCATCCACTCGTCGTCCTTCGTCGTCTGCGCTGGCTGCTTGCCTTCGTCCAGAATGAGGATATATGGCAGTGGCGTGTTGTCTTGCTCATCGGGTGAGA
>Ga0265298_10004531_pt1 | contig 17732 bp, 16 predicted proteins | sample AusTroGonzalo_MG_3_FD_193486 | JGI IMG/M metagenome (GOLD analysis project Ga0265298, IMG submission 193486) | Bovine rumen microbial communities from tropical cattle in Woodstock, Queensland, Australia - Gonzalo_01 | ecosystem: Host-associated > Mammals > Digestive system > Stomach > Rumen ... | reverse complement strand
CCGGCCAGCACCACCACTTCCGCCCCTTTATCCCGAAGCGCCGCGTCAATCTTATCTTCAAACTCTGCTTTGTCCTTGCAGCCTTTGCGTTCCACTACCACCGTGGGAATGCCGGCCTTAGCCGCCCGTTCCAGGGCAAAGGCTTCTTTGTGGTCGCTGACCACCACGGCAACTTCTACATTTAATTTACCTTCCGCAATGTGGTCGATGATGGACTGCAGGTTGCTGCCTCGTCCGCTCACCACTACGCCAATCTTCTTACTCACCGAAAACGCCACCTTTCATTACGGTTGTCTTATGTCCTGGGATCACTTTGCCCAGTTCATAGAAGGTTTCCCCGTTTTCCTTCAGGTGGTTCCGTACCGCGTCAGCTTCCGCCGGATCCACCACCAACACCATGCCTACGCCCATGTTGAAGGTACGGTACATTTCCTTGTCCGGCACGTTGCCCCACTCCTGCAGCTTCTTAAACACAACAGGCACTTCCCAGGCATCCGCATGAACTTCCGCATCGCAGTCATCCGGCAGGATCCGGGGAATATTGTCGTAGAAACCGCCGCCGGTAATATGTACCATGCCGTGGATATCAAACTTTTGAATCAGCGGCAGGCAGGTCTTGGGATAGAGTCGGGTGGGCGTCAACAGTTTCTCGCCCAGAGTGCAGCCGAATTCCGGAACCGGGGTATCCACGGTGAACTTCATCACGTCAAAACAGATTTTCCGCACTAGGGAGAACCCGTTGGAATGTACGCCGGAAGACGGCAGGCCTAACAAAACGTCACCGGCCTTTACCTTTTCTCCGGTGATCATCTTGCTGCGTTCCACCACGCCCACGCAGAAACCGGCGATATCATATTCGTCTTTTGCGTAGAAGCCGTGCATCTCGGCCGTCTCGCCGCCGATGAGGGCACAGCCGCTTTCCCGGCAGGCGTCCGCCACGCCTTTGACGATGTCCGCCACTTTCTGGGAGTCCACCTTGTCAACAGCAATGTAATCTAAAAAGAACAGCGGTTCCGCGCCCTGCACCAGGATATCGTTGACGCACATGGCTACCGCGTCCTGCCCGATGGTGCTGTGATTGTTGGTGAGGAACGCGAATTTCAGTTTCGTGCCTACACCGTCCGTCCCGGAAACCAGGATAGGTTCTTTATACTTTTTCGTATCCAGCGCAAACAGACCGCCGAAACCGCCCAGGTCACCGATGACCTCCGGCCGGTAACTGGCCCGCACGCTGTCTTTCATCAGTTCCACTGCCCGGTTGCCGGCATCGATGTCAACACCCGCGTCCGCATAGGTCAGCTGCTTTTTCTCTTCGCTCATGAAAGCCTCCTGTTCTTTAGGAATTTTTCCATTTTAACCGTTACGGTATTCTTATTCCCCGCGCTGGGCCGCCAGCTTCGCCGCCTTCTCTGCCACTTCCGCCTGCATCTTCGCACGGTAGGCTGCCAGCTTTTCCACCAGCTCCGGATGGGCTCCCGCCAGAATTTCCACCGCAAAGATTGCCGCGTTCTTGGCGCCGTCGATAGCCATAGTGGCAACCGGCACGCCGGGAGGCATCTGAACAAAACTCAGCAGCGCGTCCATCCCTTTTAACGGGCCGCCGCTGATGGGAATCCCGATGACCGGCAGCGTTGTATACGCCGCAATGACACCGCCCAGATGGGCCGCCAGACCGGCAGCGGCAATGATTGCTTCCACACCGCGTTCACGGGCGCCGGCTGCAAATTCATGCACCTGGTCCGGAGTACGGTGGGCAGAAGCTACAACAACTTCCACATCCACGCCAAACTCTTTCAGTGTCTTTTCAGCCGGCTCCAGAATCGGCCAGTCTGAATTGCTCCCCATAATAATGGCAACTTTCATTATATTTTCCTCTTTTCCTTTGTTCAGCATATACTTATTCATAGTAATTTTACCAATATGAAGGAACAGTGTCAATTAAATTGTAGCAAATGTTACGGTTTAAAAAACAGCAGCCCCGTGTCCTTCAGCCTTTTCTGCAGTCCTTTCATAAACTTCGGTCCGGGATCCACTTTGCCGTGAAAATAACCGCTGACATTTTCCCTGTACAGACCGCTGGCCTTCGCCGTTGTCTGCTGGTAATGTCCCCACACATAACGGATCGTCGGATATTTTTCCTGCAGATACTTAATCAGCGCTACATTGGCCTGCAGCTGCTCTCGTGTCAGGTCTTCCCTGTTTTTTACGCCGCCCACATTTTCAATGCCGATGGTGCACCAGTTATAGCCGATTGCGTGACGATCCAGCATGGTCTCCGGCGTCAGACGGAAGATCGTGCCGTCCCGGTCCACCAGAAACTGGGAGCAGACATTCAGCGTGCCATCCTCTCTGTTTTCCTTATAAAAATAACGATGCACCCCGTCTGCGTCCGGCGACTCCGTCCAGTGCACGACTATAGCCTGAGGGACAACTTCGGTAAAAGCCTCTCCATAATGCTTCAGCGCATATTCCCGGATTAACTGTTCCCGGTACTCCGTCAGTCGCACCGGCCTGTCCACGATAATCGGCGCGGTAACGGTGCGGAACGGCGCCGCAGTCGCCGAAGCAACGCTTTGTGTTTTGACCGCCGCGGTTTTCCCGTCAGCGGCAAAGACCGACACACAAAGCAGCAGACTGAATAGTAACAGAAGCAATCCTTTCATCAGCGTAACTCCTTACACAAACTGATACAAATACGATTTCCGTTTTCCGGATGATGAAATCCATATTCCTTTTGACATAAGCAAGCCACTTCCTGTAAAATTACATACAAGAATACTATTATGGGTTACTGCAGTTTGTTATGAATTCTACTATATTTTATATTATACCACGAGGTCCATCATGAGCATAAAAGAAAATCAGCTGGCCGAACTGGCCGCGCAGTTAGATAAGTGCAGTTCCTGTCATTTACGCGGCGACTGTCAGGCCCCGGTAGGCTGGTACGGTTGCCCGGACAGCCCCATCGTGTTTATCGGCGAAGGTCCCGGCGGCGTGGAGGATGACTACGGCTGTCCCCTGATCGGCCCTTCCGGACAGCTGCTGGACAAAGCGCTATGGTCTGTGCAGATGACACGAGACCGGGTGCTGACCAGTAATATCGTGAAATGCCGTCCCAAAGGCAACCGGACGCCGGACCTGGCGGAAGCGGATTACTGCGCTAAAATCTGGCTGGAACGGGAGCTGGCCATATTGCAGCCTAAGGTCATCGTGGCGCTGGGCAGTGTGGCCATGCACTATCTGGGAGACCCGGCCATGCGCATCACCCGGCAACGGGGCAAATGGTTCAAAACACCCCAGGGCTACGATTGCATCGCCACGTTCCATCCTTCTTACATTCTGCGCCAGTACGGCCATGCCCAGGTCCAGGCCAAGTGGGACGTCTACCACGATTTGCAGTTAGCAAGGGCCAAAGCAGTGGAAGCCTGCCCGGACTACAATTTGTGTTCGGAGAAACCGGTTGATTTGTTTGCGGAATTTAAAAAACGCAGCGGATGAATTGTTGAAATAGTTAAGGAAGACACGTGATGTTGCATATTTTTAATTTTGTGCTATAATACAAATAGAGATAGTCGATGTCGCATGTCGGCTACCCCTAAAACTCAAAGAGTTAAGAAGTCACCGCCGATAGCCGTCGGCGGTTTCTTCATCTTTTTGGACGATTAACCACAAGTACAGTCAGCATAGCAAAAGCTATCATCAAAGATAACGTTTCGTACACAGTCATAGTACCGCCCCCTTTCCATCGGGGATTGGGGGAGCCGACCATCAAACTATCTCCGAATGAAATTATAACACATGACGAATTTTGATTCAAATATCAGTTTTTGATTATTATAAAAAGTAAATAAATATTCGATAAAATAAAAGAGCTTGGCAAAACGCAAGAACGTTCATAACGTTATGTGTTGAGCCAGCTCTTTTCAATTAGCAAACCTATTCAATGCATGATTTTGACTTCTTCACACGTCCTGGGCGGGAATCCGTTTGATGTTTTTATTCTGCTTCGTTCCTTTGCCGTCAGGCTTATCCTGTTTCTCTTTCGGCGTAATTTTAATCTTTGTATCGCCGTCGTGGAAGAAATCATTCAGCAACGCATTGATCGCTTCCAAAAACATATACACTAAAAACATCACCGCGATTTTTTCAAACACGTCTTCAAAAAACGAAGACTCTTTGCGGGACTTTGCACTGCCGGAACGTTCGGCCGTTTCCGGTTTTTTCTTCTCCACTTCCGGAATCGCGGTATTGTTGGGCGCGGCTTCCGCCAGCTGACGCACTACCACAGCCTGCGGCGCGGCCGAAGCATAGGCGGACGCAGCCATGGTTGCAGTAGAAGTAAAAAACACAGACAGAGATAACAGGATGGATAAAAACATTTGTTTTTTCAGTTTCATCTCATTTCCTCCGTATAAGCACTCTCACGCAAGATCTGTTTCCAATACAATCCATATTGACAATTTGAATTTAAGAATGATTAAAAGTAAAACCTTTTTTCTTTTTTATCTTATGCCTGTTATGTGTTTTTTTCAAGGCATTTTTTCTCGCAATGTAAGATTTATGATATAATACGTATTAAGTTAAGCACATGAAACATCTTACAGAACAGGCAGGTTAATGCAATGGCAACTAAAGCAAAAATTTCCAAAACCTCCCAACGGAAAGCCGAAAGTCTTTCCGCCCCGGTTTTGAATTTCGATCCCGTAATCGTAAAAAAAGTCCAGGCGCAGATGCTGGAGAAAAAACAGCTCAGCGCTGTTTCGGAATTTTTCAAAGTGCTGGGCGATGAGACCCGCATGAAGATCATCAACGCGCTGGCCCATGAGGAGCTCTGTGTCACCGACCTTGCCGCCGCGCTGGAAATGACCCAGTCTGCCGTCAGCCACCAGCTGAAGCTGCTGCGTATGGCCCACCAGGTGAAGGCCCGCCGGGAAGGAAAAAGCATCTATTATTCCCTGGACGACCAGCACGTCATTGATATTCTGGAAGAAGCCCTTATCCATATCCGTCATAAGATCAGTGAAGCCGATTAAAGGAGGAACGTCATGAAAGCAGATTGCGCGAACTGCCCCACCCACGCCTGTTATACCAAAGGCGTCAACTGCACGGGCGTATCGAAAGAAGAAGTGAAGCAGGCCTACACGGAAGAAGAACTGAAAATCATGCAGGCCGCCGCGTATGTGGAAGGAACCTTTTACAGCAACATCACCCGCCTGCAGGAAATTGGTGAATTTGCCAAGACCATGGGCTATAAGAAACTGGGCATGGCTTTCTGCATCGGTCTGAACGCCGAAGCACGGTACATCGCCCGCTATTACACGCAGCAGGGTTTTGAGTTTTACAGCGTCTGCTGCAAAAACTGCAGTTTTGCCAAAAAGGAATTCGGCCTCAAGCAGGTGAAACCGGAGCTGGATCATGAAGCCATGTGCAACCCCAAATTCCAGGCCCGCTTCTTAAAGGAAAAGGGCGTGGAGCTGTTCATCATCTGCGGTCTCTGCGTCGGACATGATGCCATCTTCACCGCCAACTGCGACGGTCCTGTCACCTCACTGGTCGTGAAAGACCGCCTGCTGGCCCATAACCCGCTGGGCGCCATCTATTCCCGCTATTGGAAACGCAAGTTGGGGATTATGGATGAGGGCGAAGTGTAAGTTATAAGTAAAAAGCTAAAGGAACAGGCAACGTTGTTTCGCGTATGCCTGTTCCTTTTTTCTCTCTTTCGGGCGTTCAAACGCCCGAACTCGCTTTGCAAATTCAGTCGTGGAGCGGGTTTTCGTACCTGGTCTTTCTTAATTAATGAGTGACAGTTTGTATGTCACTATAGTGGTCATTAAATGGCCGTACATACAAACTGCCGGAAAAGACCTGGCATAGAGTCTCACCGCTAGAAATACAAAAAAAGAGGAATGGGGATTCCCCACTCCTCTTTCGTCATATTATATTGGGTAGCATTTGTCCTTACACAGTATCAGAACGTCCAGTTTGCCTGCAAATTAGCCGTTATGCCGCGCTGCTTGCCAACCCAGCCCGTTACACCCAGGTCGATGGTCATGGGGCTCTTGCCCGGCTTCACCTGCCAGCCCAACTCAATCATACCGCTGCTGCCCTTCACACTGGGGCTCGGCGCCTCACCGCTCACACTGTAAGTGGCGCGGGCGTCACCCTTGAATTCATACTGCCAGGCCAGACCGCCGTAAAGCTTGTTCTTCTCATTCAACGCATGGGTCAGCCGAGCACCCAGACGGATGCGATGGCTGTTCACAGCGTCAAAGTTTGCCGTTTCATTGGCCCCATTCAGGTACGTGCTGTCACTGCCAGTATGGCTGTAGAAATATTTACCATAATAATCTAACGTGTTATCGTGACCGATATCTACCAGTTTGCCTACGCCCAAATGCGCTGCCCAGTATGTAGCGCTGCTGTCATAGTTGACATGAAGCCCGGGTCTGAGATCCGAATTATAATCGGATTTCGTGCGGCCTGCCCGCAAGCTTCCTTCATAGTAGAATCCGTTATCATTCGTCTGCTTTGCGATCACACCGATACCCCAGTAACTGGACTTGCCGTCTGCCTTGATACCGCTGTCCTGATAGCTGTCATAGCTGCCGTGTCCGTATTCGATTACCGGGCCTACCAGCAGCTTTCCGTTCTTGTTCGCAATTTCACGGGCAAAACCCAGATTCATGCCAATCCCCTTGTTGTCCACATGGGAACCGCTTTGGGCCCGCAGCTTGCCAAAGCTTACCGCCGCGAAGGGCGCAAAGCCACCAGCCTTTGGCGCTGCCGCCGCATCACCTTCGGTCCGTTCCGCAGCCGCTGCATCTGCCGCATTGCTCATGCCCTGACTTACCAACAGATCCGCTCCTGCGTTGACCAAAGTCACAACACCGGCACGGGTTTCAACCGGCGATTTCAAAACATCCGGAATAGAAACAGTTTTTTTACCACTTCCTCCATTTTCGCCACTTCCTCCCTCGTCAGCTTTTTGCTCCGTCACGTTATCCACCGTGGCGATGATGGTGTCCTCACCTTTTTTGCTGATACTTAATTCGTATTTATCATCCGTGGTCAGGCTGTTGGCGGAAAGGAATTCTGCTTTTGCCAACGTTGCGCTGTCAGTTGTCTTCAATGTGTCGTCCGTAGTCAGACCGCTGGGATTGGTGATCAGGTTTACCGTATCGCCTTTTACCAGTTTCACACCACTTAAGGCAGCTACACCGAAGGTCACGCCCTGTACATCCGTTGCGCTGCTACCGTTTACCGTCAGCATGGTATCGTTGTTGGCAATGTCGGAAGGCAGGTAGAAGTTCATATTTTGGAAACCGTAAACAGCGCCAGTCGTTACACCTTTGGCCGCAATGTTCAGCGTGTTGCCAGAGAAATTGGTACCGTCGCCCCCCATAAACTCTGCTGCTACTATCTTAGTTAATATATTAACTGTATTATTGTTCGCAATGCCATCCGTTCCGTAAGACTGGCCACCATAGATACGCACATTTCCTAAGAACTGAACATCTCCACTAATAGTAACAGTGTTATCGCTTGCACTCTTCCCATTCCCTTCCGTATAACCACCAACAATATTCGTCTCACCACTTGCTTTACCTATCGTACCGCCGGTAATAATGACAGTATTTTTGTTGGCGTCGCCCTTAAAACTTTGACCGCCAATAACTAAACCATAATCGTTACTGGCGATTGTACCTCTACTGATAGTGACCATATTATTGCTGGCATCCCCTGCAGTCGCACTACTCTCAACACTGCCCCTTCCACCAAATACAAAATTAACTGTACCGCCGCTTATCTCCACATTATTACCGAAAGCAGCGCCATGCCACGATACTCCTCCGGATACATCGCTTAATGCAGTGTTCGTTCCACTGACTTTTACTGTATAACCTGTTACATCATCAGTATCCGTCTCCATTCCCGCAACTCTTATACTATTTTCGCTGCCCGTAATGATTAAGGTATTAACGCCAGCATCATTGCAATAGTAGGCGGAATAGCCACCGCCCGAAAAGTGGGCGCCTGCAGGAATTGTTGTGAAAACAGGAATACTGGTTGACGTTCCGGTAATATTAGTTACTGTCACTTCTGACGCTTCCGCCACCGATGGACTAATCGCGAGTTGTGCCCCCCCCGTGAACAATAATGTGGCCAGCACTACTTTCGCCAGCTTCTTTGAAGGTTTCCTCGACATTTTTAACATTTGTAAACTCCCTCCCTGTTTTATCGCCTGTCGGCGAGATTTTAAATTTAAAAATTTTTATGGAGACACTGCTTAAATGAGTTTGTACAGACAAATTAACCAGCGTTTCCATATATTTAATTCACTACTTTAATTTTGAAGTTGAACCGATCCCGGTATTCCTTCGGAATCAAATCTTCCAAAATCTTGGTGCATAAATTACACTGGCTGCACTCTCTGCATTCGCAGGTCAGCAGCTTATCCGGCACTTTATCCAGAGTAATTTTCTTTAACACATCTTTCGGCGCCATGTGCTGTGCGAACATGATCGTCCCGGAGATCATCAGGTCGACCAAAGGCATGCTGTTATTTTCCGTCAGATAGGCGTCCATGGTCTTAAAAGGGTAATCCCCTTCTGTATTCCTGCCTGCAATTTTGTAGATGTCCACAAATTCGTCGTAGTGTTTCTGCCAGCGGGGCAGGATCCAGTTGCCCCGGAACAGGTCCGCGATGCCGCTCTGACAACAGCTGAGCATGCCTGCGTAACAGTGCATGGAAATGGAAAGGTTGTGACAGAAGGAATTGGGACAGCCCATGAGGCAGCCTTCGTTAATGAGGCACTTTAACTTGTACCCGGCCTTGTGCATCTCTTTCAATTTGGAAGGGGCGCGCAGGATTTCCCTTGGCGGATTGAAGACAGTGACCCCGCACTTCTCCCGCCAGATTTCCATCTGCCGCATGTTCCACTGGTAAGCGTTGCAGGATGTGTGGATCTCCAGCTCCGGCAACAGGGCATGCACCAGCACCGCGATCCGGTAATCGGATAAAATCAGCCCCTCCAGCTGGTAACTGTTTGCCAGCCGGGCCAGGTTGATGGCAAAGTTCTTCAGCTCATCGTCGGAGTTAAACTTGTAGTACATGGCATTGACCGGACAGATGCGGCGGATTTTGCCTTTGGAGATGCGCAAAAATTCAAAACAGTTGCGGATGTACTGGGCGCGTTTCATATTCGCGCTGGCCAGATTCATTTTTTCCCCGTTCTTTCCGTCAAAGGTAAAGCGCACGTGGGAAAGCATCTCGCTCTCGTTGAAGGGCAGCTCGCAGTAAACGTGGTCAATATTCTTTTTGCGTTTCTCCACTTCCTGCAAAAACCATTGAGGGTTTGTTCCGTTATACGGAAGAGAATAGATGCGTCGGTTTGCTTTCATAGTTCCTGTACCCGACTTCCATTTTTTTTACACAAATCATCTTTTTGCAAATTGAATTCAGAAAACAGAATTTGTATAATACATTTGAAGCTGCAAAAATGAATCAACGCGTGTAAAGCATTAAAACAGTTCATGCAATACATCTGGATGATATACCGCATGCAAGGCGCCGCCGCTAAGGACCGGGGCGCCTTTTTTCTTAATTTACAGTTTTACTTAGAACGTCCAGTTTGCCTGCAAGTTTGCAGTGATACCCCGCTGCTTTCCGACCCAGCCCGTTACGCCAAGGTCGATGGTCATCGGACTCTTGCCCGGCTTCACCTGCCAGCCCAACTCAATCATGCCGCTGCTGCCCTTCACGCTGGGGCTCGGCGCCTCGCCGCTCACGCTGTAGGTCGCTCTTGCGTCCCCGCTGAACTCATACTGCCAGGCCAGGCCGCCATAAATGTTGTTCTTCTCGTTGATTGCATGGGTGATCCGGGCGCCTAAACGGATACGGTGACTGTTCACCGCGTCAAAGTTTGCCGTTTCATTGGCCCCGTTCAGGTACGTGCTGTCACTGCCAGTGTGGCTGTAGAAATATTTGCCATAATAATCTAACGTGTTATCGTGACCGATATCTTCCAGTTTGCCTACACCCAAATGCGCTGCCCAGTATGTAGCGCTGCTGTCATAGTTGACATGAAGCCCGGGCCTGAGAGCCGAATTATAATCCGATTTCGTGCGGCCTGCCCGCAAGCTTCCTTCATAGTAGAATCCGTTATCGTTCGTCTGCTTTGCGATCACACCGATACCCCAGTAACTGGACTTGCCGTCTGCCTTGATACCGCTGTCCTGATAGCTGTCATAACTGCCGTGTCCGTATTCGATGACCGGGCCTATCAGCAGCTTGCCGTTCTTGTTTTCTATCTCCCGCGCAAAACCCAGATTCATGCCAATCCCCTTGGTGTCCACATGGGAACCGCTTTGGGCCCGCAGCTTGCCAAAACTTACCGCCGCGAAGGGAGCAAAGCCGCCAGCCTTTGGCGCTGCCGCCGCATCACCTTCGGTCCGTTCCGCAGCCGCTGCCTCTGCCGCATTGCTCATGCCCTGACTGATCAAAAGGTCTGCTCCGGCATTGATCATGGTCACAACACTGGCACGGGTTTCAACCGGCGATTTCAAAACATCCGGAATGGAAACAGCTTTTTTTCCACTTCCTTCGTTTTTTCCACTTCCTCCATTTTCGCCGCTTCCCCCTTCATCCGCTTTTTGCTCCGTCACGTTATCCACCGTAGCGATGATGGTGTCCTCACCTTTTTTGCTGATACTCAGTTCATATTTATTATCCGTGGTCAGGCTGTTGGCCGACAAAAATTCCGCCTTCGCTAACGTTGCACTGTCCACCGTCTTCAATGTATCATCTGTAGTAAGGCCACTACTGTTGGTGATCAGGTTCACCGTGTTGCCTTTCTTAAGGTCCACGCCGCTTAATGCTGCCACACCAAACGTTACGCCTTTAACATCTGTCGCAGTTCCACCGTTAACTGTTAACATGGTATCGCCATTAGCAATATCGGAAGGCAGATAGAAGTTCATGTTCTGGAAAGCATAAACAGCGCCAGTTGTTACACCTTTGGCCGCAATGTTCAGTGTGTTGCCGGAAGATGTACCGCTCCCCATCGGTTCGCCGCCGATAAGATAGCCAATAGTAATGTTATTTGCTAAGATATTAACTGTATTATTGATAGCGTCTCCACCAGCCGCTGCCCCATGAATGCCACTGCTTGCTGCAAAAGTCGGCGAACCGGAAATGGTTACGGTATTGCCTTCCGCATTACCTTTTTCACTTTTGCCGCCCCAGATTGTACTGTTAATAGTACCGCCGCTGATTTCTACTGTATTATTGTTGGCTGTTCCTGGGTAGAATTTCACTTCTCCACCAATGATACTTTGTGATTCTGAAGTTCCTATCGTACCGCCGCTGATCTTTACTGTATTACCTTCAGCCGATAAAGCAACGCCTGCGCTATAGCTCCAGCTTTGACCGCCCACAACATCACCTGTTACCGTGCCGCCAGTAATAGTTACGTAGTTAACTTTTGCTTCACCATATCCGGCTATGCCACCATATATGGTTTGGACGGTTCCTCCACTTAAATTTACGGTATTTTCTGTAACAGTTTCACCCATACCGCCCACAACATCACCTGTAACTTTGCCGCCAGTGATATTTGCGGTATTTTCTGTAACAGTTCCACCTGCAGAATAAGCACCCATAACTTGTTTTACTGTGCCGCCAGTGATATTTACGGTATTTTCTGTAACAGTTCCACCTGCAGAATAAGCACCATAAACTACCTCTAAGGGCTCCTTGGCTCCATCCCAATTTACATTTACCGTATAACCAGAATAATTTCCGGTTGCAATGGCATTTACATCTTCAGGGGTATTTACAGGATACAAATAATTCGGAGAAGCAACGCCTCTGACATTTCCATAACTACGTAAACCAGGTAAAACAGTTATTACGATACCGCCCTCAGCAGCAGCCGTCTCATAAGCAATCGTAACTGTTTTCGAAACAGTTTCTTCCCGATACGACGCCGATTCCGCTTCCGCTAACGACGGCACCCACACAGCCTGCACCGCATTCGTACACAATAAGGCAGCCATCACAACTTTTGCCAGACGTTTTTGGACTTTGGATCTCCTTTTTATCATTTCTTTTTCCTCCTTCAATCAAATATTTATTATTTTTTTCAAATTCTCCTGAATTTGCACTTTGGTGTGTTCAAAACTTCCGCTATTGTCAATAATCACATCGGCGTACTGCTCCACTTCTTCCGAAGGACGTTGGGAATTGATCCGGAACGTCATCTCTTCCTCACTCACATGATCACGTTGCATCGTCCGGCGAATCCGCAGTTCTTTCGGCGTCTTCACCAGCCAGATGCTGTCCACGTCGTCCCGCCAGTCACACTCAATCAACAACGGAACATCCAGTACCACCAACCTTGTACCGTCGGCCCTGTGTTGTGCGAGAAAACGCCGTTCCTCAGCACGCATATGTTCCTTTAGTATCTTTTCAAACTGTTGCAAAAGCGCAAGGTCATGAAATACTTTCTCTGATGCCAGAGCACGATTTATTCCCCCGTCTTCCAAAAGGCAGTCGGTCCCCAGCAACGCAATGATGTCCGGCAAGCAGGGGCTTCCCTTTTCCACGGCGGCCCGGGTCGCCGCGTCCGCACTAAAAACAGGAATTCCCAACGTGGATAAATAGTACGAAACCGTGCTCTTGCCACTGCCGATGCCTCCGCTTAACCCAATCACTTTCATCTGTTCAAATCTCTTTCCGCCATTTAGTTTCTGACTACGTTAATTTTGAAAACAAATTTATCCCAATATTGTTTCGGAATAAGGGAAGAGGTAATTTTATTGCACAAATTACATTGCGCGCACTCTTTACACTCGCAGGTCAACAATTTATCCGGCACTTTATCCAATGTAATCTGTTTTAAAATTTCAGCAGGCAGCATATGCGCTGCAAATCCAATCGTACCGGAGAACATCAATTCAGACAGTGGCAGACTGTTGTTTTCCGTTAAATAGGCATCCATTGTCCGGAACGGATAATCTGCTTCTGAATTTCTGCCCGCAATTTTATAAATATGAACAAAATCATCGTAATACTTTTGCCAGCGAGGCAGGATCCAATTGCCCCGGAAAATATCCCCCACACCGCACTGGCAGCAGCTCAGCATACAGGGATTGAATTGTAATGAAACAGAAAGATTATGGCACATGGAATTGGGACATCCCATAAGGCACCCTTCATTAATCAGGCATTTCAATTTGTATCCGGCCTCATGCATCTCTTTTAGTTTGGAAGGAGCCCGCAGGATTTCTCTTGGCGGATTGAACACGGTGACGCCGCACTTTTCCCGCCAGATTTCCATCTGCCGCACGTTCCATTGGTACCCGTTGCAAGAAGTATGAATCTCCAGTTCCGGCAAAATGGCATGTACCAAAACAGCCACCCGGTAATCGGAGATAATCAATCCTTCCAGTTGAAAACGGTTTGCTAACCGGCAGACAGAAATCGCAAAATTTTTCAGTTCTTCACCGGAATCAAATTTATAGTACATGGCATTGACAGGACAAATTCGCCGGATTTTTCCTTTAGACAGATTCAGAAATTCGGCACAATTGCGAACATACTGCGCGCGTTTTAATTCCGGTTGTACCAAATCAGGATCTAATCCGTTTTTGGCTTCAAAGGTAAAACGGACATGGGAAATCATCTTGCCTTCATCAAAAGGCAATTCACAATACACATGGTCAACGTGTTTTTTTCGTTTTTCCACTTCCTGCAAAAACCATTCCGGATTTGTACCGTTGTATGGAAGGGAATAGATGCGGTTTTTTGCGTTCATAGTTTCTCCAAATCTCCTGTTTTTCACACAGGTTTTTCTTGCGCACAACAGTAAACTACGCTACAATGAAATTACGGAAGGATCGTGCCAGTCCGAAAGCGAGGCGAAAATTTGTACAGAAATATTGACTGGGACGCGATAACAATCAAAAACAACTTCCTCTTTCAGGAAACTCTGCGGAACAAATCGCTCTGCAAACAGCTTCTTGAACGTGTCCTGCACATACAGGTCAAAACGATCCGTTATATGGAAGCGGAAAAAACGATGAAGGCTCAACTGAGCAGTAAGAATACCCGGCTTGATGTGTATGTGGAGGATAAGGACGGAAATGTCGCTGACATCGAAATGCAGACGACAGATACCAAAGGTGAGATTAACATCGCTGCAAGGAAAACGATAATTTGCAGATGGGCGATTTAACGGAAAACATCTTTTTGAATGTAAAGGCAGCAGATAAAACCGACGATGAAGAGTTGGCAGCGTTTTTGCGTTATGTAAACGGACAAAAACCCGACAGCAGTTTTACAAAAAAGCTTGACGAGGAAGCCACGCGTATCAAGAATAACGATGATTGGAGGTTGAAGGCTATGACATTAGATATGGAAATTAAAGATATGAAGAAACGCGAAAGAGAAAAAGGAAAACAGGAAGGGAAACACGAGAGCAAAATCGAAATCGCAAAAAAAATGCTTGACGATGGTATGGATATTTCCAAAGTTGCTAAGCTGACCAATCTTTCTGTTAAAGAAGTAACTGCACTGGCGTAACGATTCACCTTTTACGTAGAACGTTTTAAATTAATAAATTAAAATTGTGACTGCACATTCTTCCCAAAATGCCTGCCAAATGGCAGGCATTTTTATGCCTGTTTTTATATTTTTTCATTTTTAAACAAGCACACAGACTCCCTATTTTCATTTTATGTTCTGTCAAGGGGTTCAACAACCGCCTTTCGCGTTTTTCGCAGTATAGTTTTTCCTATACTTTTGTTAAAATTTAAATCAATTAAATCGAATTCACCTATACTTTTTTCGCCGCATCTCTTTTTTCTTTGAATAGAATTTGATAAAATTTTAATAGAAACTGCAATACGCTTTGTTGTTTCTAATTTTTTTGAAAAATTTAGGTTTTCCATTACGTAGAAGGGAGGGAAAGGCATGGACAAACGCCTCATCGCGGCCAACGCGCTGTCGTTTTTCAGCATGGTCATCGTGTACCAGGCGTTCCTCACCGTGGGCTCCCCCCTCTCCGCGATCCGACTTCCCTTCAGCCTCATGCAGCTGAACCTGTGGTTCATGATCCTCTCCTTTTTGGGCGTTTTGCTCTTCGCTTACACCTTCCGTCGCGAACCGGAACGGGATGTGACACGCCTACTGCATGCTTCCCTGGCTGCCAACGGGCTGTCCGTACTGGCGCTGGCGACAGGACTTGCCGGGGCAACGACATCTTTCTTCCTATATATCGGGGGGCTTGCGTTCCCCCTGGCCTGCGGTTATCTGGATGGTTGTCTCTTTTATCTCTTGGCCCGACATACGCTGCCACGGCGTCAGGGAATAGCCATCGGCCTGTACATCGCCCTCACCAACGGGCTTTTGTTTTTAGTGCAGCGGCTGGTAGAACGTGTGACCGGCGAGCCGTTGTTTTTACCCTGGCCTTTACTGCTTCTGGCCCTTGCGCTGATTGCCTTTTTGCTCCGGCCCGTTCCGGCAGAAGAAACAGCACAACCGGTGGTTCCCGAAACGCAGGTCTCGAACCATCTGCCTCTTTTTTGCAGCATCGGGATCCTGCTGTCCCTGCTCATCGGTCTTTCTTCCACGCTGGATTTTATAGAATATGAAGAATATTACCGCAACTGGCACGCCATTTCCCGTCTGTTTTTGGCCGCCGGCTATCTGGCGGCAGGCTGGCTGGCAGACCATTATCCGGTGTGGCTTCCTGTGGCGGCGTTGCTGGCCAAGGTGACTGTATTCGCCGCCTACACGTTTGTACTGGAAGGCGCGCCCTTGTGGTTCACCGTTTTTGCCGACGCCTTTTTCTCGCCTTTCATCATTCTGTTTATCATCTGGATGTTCTTCCATGTGGCGCTGCGCTCCAGCCGCCCCGAACTGTGGGCAGGTATGGGACGCGCCATCGAGCGTCCCTTCCATGTATTGGGCGCGCTGGCAGGAGAAATGCTGCTGGAACATAACGTATCCCACGGGGTGATGTCGCTGGTGTACATGGGGCTTCTCGTACTTACCGTTGTGTTATTGTACAGACTGTTCCTGCTGTACGCGGAGGCCTGGAAACATTCCGCTGTAGAGGAAACGGTCGCCAAAGTGAAAGCGGAAGCTGCCAAACAGACTGTTGCTGAAAATTATGCTGAAGTATTTGCAACGGAAAATACAATAGATACAACAGCCGCAAATAATGCAGCTGCTGTGCCTGCGGAAAATGTAGCAAATGCTTATTTGGAAACTGCTACCGAGGAAACAGAAATCTGGGAAGATTTTGCCTTTGAAACAGCGGAAACATTCACAACCGGAACGGCCGAAGAACCCACTGTCAAAACAAAAAATGATTCTGCAAACACCGTAACAGAACAAAACACGGAAGCCTCTGAAGCAGATCTGGAAACAATAACAAAACCGGACAGCTCCTTGCCGGACGAATCCGGTCCTTTGCACGGCGACCGGCTGCGCAAATACCAACTGCGTTACCGCCTCACCAACCGGGAAACAGAGGTGTTGTGGGAAATCCTGCAGAAGCACAAGATCGCCGAAATCGCAGCAAACCTGTACATCACCCTCCCCACAGCCAAGTATCACATCTCTAATATCCTGCAGAAAACCGGCTCGAAAAACCAGCGGGAGCTGCGCTACCTGTTACAAAAGGAAGAAATGTGACGGAGCAGTACAAACCCGGGAAGCAGAAAACTGTTTCCCGGGTTTTAACTTTCAACTTGTCAACACACAAGAATTTGTGCATATTATTCTGTTTTTTTGTAAAAAACGCAATATCTTGTGTTTTTGGTATTGACACGCACACAAAATGTGGCTATAATGGGTAGTACCAAGCAATACCACTCTGTCTAAAAAGAAGGTTTTCAGCATGAGCACAGTACGCATTTCAGGCAGCAAAAAGCATTCTTCCGTGAACGGGCCCGGGGTGCGTTACGTGTTGTTCTTCCAGGGCTGCCCCCACAACTGTCCGGGCTGCCAGAATCCGGAAACGCACGACCCCGCGGGCGGAACCGAACGGATTGTGGCAAACGTAGTTCAGGATATTTTGCAGACAAAATACCTGGACGGCCTCACCTTTTCCGGCGGCGACCCGCTGTTGCAGCCCGAAGCGGTGATCGAAATTGCGCAGGCTGTCAAAAAAGCGGGACTGAACATCTGGCTCTACACCGGCTGGACCTTTGAACAGATTCAAAAGGGCGCGGCTGGCGAAAAAGCAAAAGAAGCCCTCACCCTTTTGGACGTGCTGGTGGACGGACCCTTCGTGGAAAAGCTGAAAACCGGTCACGCCATCTGGCGCGGCAGCGACAACCAGCGACTCATCGACGTGCAGCAGTCGCTGAAAGAAAACAAAGTTGTAGAATTACCTGAATCAAAAGTAAATTAAGGAAAAAGAAAAGCGCCGGAGGTTGTCCCGGCACGATTCAGCAAATGCCAAAAATATTGTATGGAGGAGAGAGGCAGCATCATGACGTATTTTAAGAATGTAGTAAAACGTAACGGGATCACGGTACCCTTTGACGAGAAGAAGATTGAAAACGCTATCGCCAAAGCGTTCATCGCCACCGGTGAAGTAGAAGCAAGAAACGTTTCCACCATCGCCGGCGCCATCACCCTGATGGTCATCACCAACCTGCGGGAAAACTCCCAGGAAATTCCTACCGTAGAGGATATCCAGGACCGCGTGGAATCCATG
>Ga0265298_10004530_pt1 | contig 17736 bp, 16 predicted proteins | sample AusTroGonzalo_MG_3_FD_193486 | JGI IMG/M metagenome (GOLD analysis project Ga0265298, IMG submission 193486) | Bovine rumen microbial communities from tropical cattle in Woodstock, Queensland, Australia - Gonzalo_01 | ecosystem: Host-associated > Mammals > Digestive system > Stomach > Rumen ... | reverse complement strand
AAAACATTCGCACCCAAGGCTAACTTGGCTGTCCGCGAATATTGCGGTCAAGATATTGACTTGAGAGCATTCAATCCGAAATTTAATGCAATCAAGCCAGATCCGCTCAGTTGACTTCCCACAACCCTTAGAATTTAGAAGGAGAATGAGGAAGTCACAAAGACTTCCTCTTTTATTTTTGCTAAATTCTGAGGAAAATGATCCGCTCGTGAAGCGCATCAGATGTTTGACATTTCGGCTTTTCTTTTCCGGCAGGTGACGGAACTGGCATACGTATCAGATTCAAAACCTGAGTTTTGTGGGTTCGATTCCCACCCTGCCGATATGTGGATGTAGCTCAGTTTGGTAGAGCAGTAGACTTTTAATCTACGGGTCGCAGGTTCGATCCCTGTCATCCGCACTTCTTATGGGGCTCTGGCAGAGTTGGTCAATGCGCTGGACTGAAAATCCGGAGATCTCGGTTCGATTCCGAGGGGCCCCACTACACATTGGGTTGTAGTTCAGTAGGTAGAACGGGTGGCTGTTAACCACCATGTCGCAGGTCCGAGTCCTGCCTTCCCAGCTAATTTTTATTCTAGGGTACCCGAGTTGGTAGCAGGGGTCTGGCTGTTAACCAGAAGACGAAAGTCCGCCGCAGGTTCGAGTCCTGCCCCTAGAGCTAATCTTCATTAGAGCTAAACATTTCAGCCTGTAGCTCAGCTGGTAGAGCGCTCCGTTCGGGGCGGAGAGGTCGGTGGTTCGAATCCACTCAGGCTGACTAAAAAATTCTGCAATATGGGTTTACAAAATCGACTTAAATACCTATATTAGATATGTAACAGAAATCAACCTCCTAACAAGGACAACGAAATGCTTTTCAGAATCGTTCTCATCGGAAACACCCACGACTACAAGAACAACAAGGCTGCTGCTTTGGAAATCGATCCATCTGGCCACGTCGACTCTCTCGGCATCATCTGCCCAGATGACATCATCGAATTCAAGGTCAAGGATGTTGATCAGGGCAAGCAATTCATGAAGCAGTTCTACAAGAAGACTGGTCACATGCCGAAGCGTTACGACTACGTGGACGGCGACTCTTTCTGGTCTTCCGACTTCAAGACTTATCTCGGCACTCAGGTCTTCGACTGCAACGTCGAATACGTCAAGACTCCGGAACATCTTGAAGACATTCAGTCCTTCGTCAAGGGAGAAAACTAATCATGGCAAATATGAGAAAACTCGAATTCGTCCGTTCGAAGTATGACTACGGCAAGACGCTGGCAGTGATGGCCAACAACGAAGATGGCTCTCCGTATGGAGTCGCTACCATCTATCTCGAAGGTCAATCTGAAATGCTGGCACCGGATGAAGCGTTCGTCAACACTAACAGCTGGCCGAACGTCGATGAAGTTCTCATCAAGCGCAAGCTCGCTGAAAGGATCGACAAGGCTGGAGAATCTGGCTTCTGTGTCTATCCCGCGATGAAGTTCAAGCTTGACAAGATCCGTGATCTGAACGCGAAGTCTTCGCCCAGATAGTTCAACCGGATAGAACTGGGGTCTTCTAAACCTCAAATCTAGGTTCGAGTCCTAGTCTGGGTACTAAGCGGCAGTATACAAAACCCAAAACACCTGAACACCCTACTGTCACTTGCATGGTCTGAGCGTCCCATGAATAAAGATTCTCATCTCGCCCCAGTAGCTCAGTTGGTAGAGCAGCTGACTCTTAATCAGCGGGTCCAAGGTTCGATCCCTTGCTGGGGCACTATAAATAAACAACACAATTTTTTGGAGTATCACATGATCAGAGAAAAGGTTAAGAAGACTCAAGAACAGATCGACGCCGAGAACCAGCAACGCTGGAAGAAGGCGAGAAAGATGGTTAAGTCCTTAGCAAAGCAAGCAGGCATCAAGGTCAAACAGCCGATCCACAGACCTGCCGATGACTATCACAACATCGACTACTAAGTGATAATCTGCTTTGACCCTGACGCTAGTTAGGCCGATTAGCCCAACTGGCAGAGGCAAGGGACTTAAAGACCTTTCAGTCTCGGTTCGAATCCGAGATCGGTCATTCTGGGGTATAGCCAAGTCTGGTCAAGGCAGGGGACTTTGAATCCTCGATCGAAGGTTCAAATCCTTCTACCCCATTAAAAAATTCAAAAATTTTTAAGAAAAAGGGTTTACAATCCAAACTTTCTTTTCTATATTTGAATCATCAACAAAACAAGATCCTATCGAGAATAAGATCTGCAACTTAACAAAACGGCTTTTCTTAAACTTTGGGCCAGTAGCCTAGTTGGTAAGGCACCTGATTTGCACTCAGGAGATCACGGGTTCGACTCCCGTCTGTGTCCACTAAATCGATCAAGAGTGCGTCTCTAAGAAACGCAAGGCGCTCACGGCGAAGTACAAGTCGCAGAACCGAGCAGAGTAAGAGAGATGGCTTAGACAAGCACCAGCCTACGCGGACAGCCCTGACGGGCCACTCTACGCGGGAAGGATAACCAGTAACAGCAAGGACCGTGACCTGTCGGGTCATCACGGTGAGATCGATCTACAAAAAGAAAATGGACGAAGCGTCTGGATGAACTAGTAAGTCTGGACATTTCGTCAAGTGATTCTTGATTAGCTTAGAGGAAACTGCCAGTCGAAAGACAGGGACCTCACGGAAGAGCGCCACCGGACCAAGGTGGAGGTGGGAGGTTCGAATCGCCCATCATCAATCGCAAACTTCTTTTTCTCTTATGCCTCAGTGGCGCAATTGGTAGCGCAGCTGACTCTTAATCAGTGGGTTGAAGGTTCGAGTCCTTCCTGAGGCACTATTTATTACGGGGACCCTCCGCCATTGGCTAGTAAGACAAAGGCTTGGTGACAAACCGAACGCGAGCTTCGTTGGTTGCTCTTCGAAGCTGCAATCTAGACCGGTCCTAATGAAAGTCCCATACAAAACGGTAGAGGAAGTCAGTTATGAGCTGATTCGCTGTCAACTCAGAACAGGCATTCTCTGCTCGCGACGGAAGTCAGGAAGTTGCAAGTAGAAGACTGGGTAGCTCCCACAATCGAACCGAATACTTCTCGATGGAAGGATGGATAAGGCGAGGCGGTATATCGAGTCGCTGAAGTAAGCTCTCAGTGGATAGGTATATGGAGACTCTGTCTCCTGTGTAAGAATGGTTCGAATCCTACGGTCCCCACTAAAAGCAATTCGCTGGAATGGCGCAATTGGTAGCGCAGCTCTTTCGTAATGAGAAGGTTGGGAGTTCAAGTCTCTCTTCCAGCGCTATAAGAATTTAAGATCCTGAAGGTCCCTATGCACTAACCGTTGCAGTTCAGACCAACAGAATCCAGCAGATGAAGCGCTTCATCTGCGAAACTTTTAGAGATGGTTCAGCAACTCTAACGCAATGTCCTGTTAAGACCGGTGTTATGGGTTCGAATCCCATCTGGTCAGGGTAACCTGATCGGTAGCTCAATTGGGAGAGCACGTAAAAGCAAAAGCCCATCTCGTCTTTTTGGTGCCGTGGTGAAGTGGCCTAACACATCGGTCTGTCTAACCGACATACGCGAGTTCGAATCTCGCCAGCATCGTTAAAAAGAGGGACAAGAGGCTTCCACCTCCTGATCGAATTAGCCATTCGATCTAACCTCTATAAATAATACGAGGATATGGAAGGATCCTCGTAAAAATAAAGTTAAAAGAGGCTATATGATCTGCGAAAAATGTGGAAAAGAGCATGATGGCTCTTTTGGAAGCGGAAGATTCTGCTCAAGAGCATGCGCTAATAGCAGAATAAGAACAGAAGAACTAAAGAGAAGACTATCAAAACTATTTTCGAAAACAGAAAAGAGATTTTGTAAAGACTGCGGAAAATCTTTAGATAATCGTAATTCGACCGGATTTTGTAAAGATTGCTATAGAAAGCATAGAATGACGGACGAATTAAAAGAGAAGTTAAGAAAGACTTCTAAAGCTGCTGGTTGCGGTGGTTATAGAGAAAAATCTGGTACTATTTATTCTGGATGGTATAAAGGCTTTTATTGCAATTCACGTTGGGAATTAGCTTTCGTAATTTATAATTTAGATCACGGAATAGAATTTGAGAGAAATAAAATAGGCTTTGAATATGTAAGCAATGGAGAAATCCATAAATACTATCCTGATTTTAAAATAGGCGATACATATTATGAAATAAAGGGTCGTAGAAATAATAGATGGGAGGAAAAATTAAGAACTTTCAAATATCCGTTAATCGTCCTATATAGAAGAGAGATGAAGAAGTATTTAGAGTACGTTTATAAAAAATATAGGACTGAACGAATAGAAATGTTTTATGAAGATAAGGCTGGAGGCTGTGGGTTCAAATCCCATCGATCCCGCTAAAAGATCCACACTGCAATTCTACTAATTTCTATTTTGGCAGAAAAACAAGGGATCTTGATCTTTTGGTCTCGTCGCCTAGTGGCCTAGGGCGCCGGTCTGTCTAACCGGTTTTCGTGAGTTCGAATCTCACCGAGATCGCTATTGGGTTCCACTCTCTTTCGGAGAAGTGGTCAGTCGGAAATAAGGACTCCGATACGTCCGACTATAAAGACGAATCTATCCGGTGCGTCTATAAATTGAAGAAATTCAGATCCGTGGAGAATATGCCTAGACTGGTGGGATGGTGATCACCAGCGGACTGTAAATCCGCCGCCCTAACGGGCTTTGAAGGTTCGAATCCTTCTCTAGGCACTAACATTTGGGCTGGCATGTTCCAAGGCGGCGAATTTCCTTAGCAAGGAAGTTGTGAAGGGTTCGATTCCCTTCTGGTCCACTACGCGGTTACGGCCTTCTGATCGGGAGGTATTTTAGCAAGGAAGAGGATATGACACCTCAGATGACACACGCCGAAAGGTACTGGAATCTGAAAGGACATACTCCGAGAATCCCAGCCGTTTTGGCTGGAGGGCATTGGTTCGATTCCAATTCTTCCGAGGTGATGAAGATACCCAGACCACGTCATGCTGGAATAGCTCAATAGGTAGAGCACCTGATTTGTAATCAGGCGGTTGGGGGTTCGATTCCCTCTTCCAGCGCTAAGCTGTGATGATGATCATTACGGAAAAGATCTTTTTCTTAAAAACTTCAAAAATTTTTAAGAAAAAGGGTTTACGAACCGCAAAATCTTTTCTATATTATGATCATCAAAATAAGAGACCTTCCGAGAGAAGGATCCGCAAATTGAAAATTCGGCTTTTCTTTATTGTCCCATAGATCAGTTGGTAGATCAGGGCACTGTTAATGCCTTAGTCCCAGGTTCGAGTCCTGGTGGGACAGCTAAAGATCAAGCGGTCGTTCAACGACGGACACATTGGAAACGTTGGTTGCGAAAACTTCGGTTAGTAACAACACGCTTTGACTAGTCTAAGTAGTAAGACACCATCTGAGTTATGGTAATGCTGGTGCAAACCCAGCGCAATTCGCTAAGATTCGCGGAAGATGTGTGAAGGTGACGAAAACTTGATCTGAAGTCCAACGGGTTCAAAGATCCGTTGGCAAAAACGGTTCAAGACCGAGACAAAGAGGATGTAAGGTATAGACAATAGGGCCCGTCACATTGGCGCTTTGAGGCTGGTGTGATGGAGGCATCCCTATTTGGCCTGTTCGATTCAGGATAGTCTAAGTCAAAGTTAAGAACAAGTCTGACTGAAAATCGAAAGCTACGGTGAGTAAGACAGGCGGTACTTCGGGCTATAGCTCAGTCTGGTAGAGCGCACCGTTTGGGGCGGCGAGGTCGCAGGTTCGAATCCTGCTAGCCCGACTAACGACTCTGATGGCATGGTAGAATGGCTTTAATACGCTCACCAATAACGTGAGAGAGTACGGGTTCGATTCCCGTTGTCTGAACAGTGAGTTAACACGGTCAGAGTCCAGAGGTGATGAAATTCTGTCGCGAAAGAATGATTCGCCTCGGCGTCATTAGAAAGATGCAAACTGCAATTCAGTTTCTTCACCATTTTCGAGGTAACAAAAACGGAAGCATCTTGAAACTTTTTATCGCGGGGTAGAGCAGTGGTAGCTCAACAGGCTCATAACCTGTGGGTCGTGGGTTCGAATCCCACCCCCGCTACTAATTTGGCACCATAGAATAACAGGTTCAGTTCGTCGGCCTTTCAAGTCGGAGATTCGGGTTCGAGCCCCGATGGTGCTACTACAAGATGGGTACAGCAATTCTCACTCACTCTTTTTGAAACAAGGATTTGGAACGTCAGGTTCCTCCATCTTGAAATTTTCGCATTCTGAGGTAGCCCTCAGGAGTTTATCAATTCTCTAAAAATTGAACAGAATTTTCCCGTCGTAGCTCAGTTGGTTTAGAGCGTCTGAATCATAATCAGAAGGTCGGTGGTTCGAGCCCACCTTTCGGGACTAAAAATTTTCTTGAAACTGGAGGTGCACCGAAGGGAGTAGGGAGTAATCAGTAGCGCCTAGCTGACGTTAAATACAAGAGGGCGCAGATTTTTATCTCCGATTCGCCTAGCAGGTTTATGGCATCTGTCTTACAAACAGAAACAACCGGGGTTCGAATCCCTGATCGGAGACTACTAAAGATCCTAACTGCAAAATTCTATAACATCCGATTGGTAATCAGACTACGTTAGAAAAAGAGGATCTTGAAATTTTTATCGGCATCTAGCGCAATTGGTTAGAGCACTGCTCTGATTTATATAAATACAATATGGAAACATCTTGTATTTGTAGATTCTGCGCTTCACCTTGTAAAAATCCAAATTCTTTGAGAAATCATGAGAGACTCTGCAAAGAGAATCCAAATAGAGATCTCAGATCTGTTGAAAATTTAGCAAAAGGACGTAAGTCTTATGCCGAATATCAAAAATCCAATGGATCTTGGAATCGTGGATTGACAAAAGAAACTGACGAACGCATATCACGTATGTCTCTTTCTTTGCAAGGAAAACCTTCAGTAATGAAAGGTAAGCATTATGAAAGAAAATTCAATAATGCCAATGGACTATCTGGAGGACTAAGAGAAGGCGCAGGGCGTGGAAAGAAAGGAAGATATAATGGTATCTGGTGCGACAGTTCTTGGGAATTGGCTTACCTGATTTACTGCTTAGAACATGAAATTCGAATAGAACGCTGCAAAGAGTCGTTCGAATATCAATTCGAAGGCAAGACCCATAAATACTTTCCAGATTTTATCGTCGAAGGCACTTACGTTGAAATCAAAGGATTTGATACGGCTAAAGTGAAAGCGAAGATAGATCAATTTCCAAAAGATAAGCCTTTTAGAATTCTTCACGAGGCTGACCTATCATCAGTCTTTTCATACGTAACTCAGAAGTATGGAGAAGATTTTATTAGACTTTACGAGCACTGAGATATGATGTAATGGTTTGCATTCCAGTCTGATATACTGGCCGTTGTAGGTTCGAGTCCTACTATCTCAACTAAGGCAGAGGTTCTTGGTTCAAGTCCAAGGTTGCCGACTAAACGTGAATCGCTTACAGAACGATCAACAAGTAGTAGATGACGGCGTTTGTGGTTAAGCTGCCAAATACCGGCAGCAACGGCATCGGTCGGTGGAGAATCGGGAATCCGACAGGCGATATTGTTTTTCACAAGGATATAGCTCCTATCATGGAACTGATTAGTTCGCTTCGTAGCACAATGGTAGTGCGTGGGCCATTCAGGGCCCAGGTTGCTGGTTCGAGTCCAGTCGTCGCGGAACGAAAACTTCTATGGTGAGGAGGCAGCAGTTGAACTGCGACAAACTCGAGTAACGGTCACAAACTTCTGCTGCAGCGCTTTTATTATCCCCTAGTGGTGGAATTGGTAGACACGCCAGTCTTAGGAACTGGTGCCGCAAGGCGTGCAGGTTCAAGTCCTGCCTTGGGGACGAAACAATGGAGAAACTTTATGGAAGAAATGGAATCAGAAAAGATCTTCGCACTTGGTGAACCAAGTCCCGAAGAGATCTTTCGTCAACATCTCGAAGACTCACTCAACTACAACCTTCAACTCCGTCGTCAACGCGGAATTGATCCGATGCCAGTGATAGTCGGCTTCTCTCACATCTACAACACTTACAACAGCGTAGAACGTGAGCGCTGGCAGAAATCCGGCTTCGCACGACAGACATTCCCGAATCTCGCTAGAATGTCCGTAACAAGCAACCGATAGAGGTAACGGCAGATAGCTCAATCGGTTAGAGCAGCGGACTCATAACCCGCCGGTTGTAGGTTCAAGTCCTACTCTGCCGATATGCTCGGTTAGCTTAACTGGAAGAGCAGGGCGCTACGAACGCTCAGATAGGGTTTCGACTACCTTACCGAGTACTACAACATCATGCTGATATGGATCGAGCCTGGCCGAAGATCACAGTCTGCAAAACTGCTGGAGGAAACTCCCACGTTGGTTCAAATCCAACTATCAGCTCTACATAAGATAATTATAAGATAGTAACAGCAACATTTGCCAATTCCAATACCGCCATGTTGGTGAGAGTCCAACCGCCGCCGGAGGCGACGTCATCTAATTCTAGGATTCGGTTTCGTGCAAAAATCTATCTTGAAACTCTTCTCCCTGATCAGAAATGGTCAGTAAAGATGTCAACAGCAACTCTCTTTTCCAGAGTACGTTCAACTGGATAGAACGGCCATCGCAAGAGGAAGTTCCTCTGTAAGACGCTGGAAGGTTCTTGGTTCGAGTCCAAGCTCGGGAGCCTTAAGTATGGCATCTTGATAAATTTGAATTCTGCATAAAATTCATTTGATGAATTTTTGCTCTTGTATAAATAAGTATATTTGAGTTGATCATCCGAGATGATGATTAGATGTTTGAAATTACGGCTTTTTTATGGCGAGGTGGCCGAGTGGTTGATGGCTCCGGTCTTGAAAACCGGCGAGGGCAGCAACCCTGTCCTCCGTGGGTTCGAATCCCACCCTCGCCTTTCGGCGGGTTGGGTGAGTGGTCTAAACCGTCTCGGCCCCCAACCCAAATTGGAGGACTACACTAATTGGTAAGTGACCACGGTGCTAACGTGGCGCCTCGAAAGAGGCTTCCAGGTTCGAGTCCTGGGTCCTCCGCTAATACAGGACAGCAGGCGTCCACCTGTTGAAGAATTTAATCATTTCTTCTAACTGTATAAATAAAATGAGGTTATGGACGTAACCTCATTAAAATAAAGGGAAAATGATTATGACTTATGTATGGAAATGCAAAATTTGTGGCTCAGAGATTGAGAGCAGAAGAAAGCTAATTAAGCATCACAGAGACGAACATCCTGGCGAAAGATATGTTTGGAATCGCGGGTTAACAAAAGCAGACGATGAAAGAATTAAAATTCAGGCTGAACAAGTTCGTCAAATCATGACTGGAAAGAAATATGTCATTACGGATGAAATTAGAGAACTAAGAAGAAAAATCGCATTAGAAGGATATAGATCTGGCAGATGGCATGGCTGGATGAACTGTCATTCATCTAAAAAGAGCTATCCAGAAGAATTCTTCACAAGAGTGATAGAAAATGAATTTTTGGATAAAGAATTTGAATATAATTATCTGTTCTTTCAATATAGATTAGATTTTGCTTGGGTTAAGAAAAAGAGATGTATTGAAATAGACGGTTCGCAACATCAAAGATGCAAAGCTCAGATAGAATCTGATAAACGAAAGGATAGAAAATTAAAAGAAGAAGGATGGTCAGTTTTACGTATTCCTTGGAAATGTCTTTATGAAAATACCAAAGAATATATCGATAAGGCTAGAAAGTTTATAGAGGCTTAGAAGGGCCCTAAAAAGGCCCCGCAGGTTCGAATCCTGCACCCGCCTTATCTGCAGCAGTTCATCAAAGCATTGTGAATGAACTCTACCCTTTCATGGGCCGAAAGGCCCCACTGCGGTACAAAAATGATGCTCGCGGAGATGAACGTTCATGAGCATACGTGGAACTGCTGCTACTGTCAGTCCGGAATAGACAGAAGATACAACTCCGCACCACGCGGCATTAGCACAGTTGGTAGTGCGCCACCTTGCCATGGTGGAGGTCACGAGTTCGAGCCTCGTATGCCGCTTAACAAGAGATCCACCCAGCAAATCCAAATGGATAACACAATGATCTGCAAAATCAAAGTCAGGAGGTTCAAATCCTCCAAACCCGTCGAAAGACGGTTTCGGATCTCGAAAAATTTTCTCGGTGATGTTCAGTTAAAATCTGGACCTCTAGCTTCGGACGTCCTTCAGAGTGGTATAAGGAAATTCTCAACGCGTTGATGAATGTGCCACCGAGAGAAAATATAGGCGTTGGCGCACGGCCTCGGGTAGGTGACACTACTCCGTCAAAGAAAGTGCCTGATGAGCGAGGCTCTAATGTTGGGGGCTTACATACGAAATGCTCCACCACGCGTCCATACCACAACGGTTAGTGAGCCAGTCTTCCAAACTGGATATGTCGGTTCGATTCCGACTGGACGCTCTAAAAGATTCCTCAGCAACTCTATTTCCTGTGCAGCCATTCTATGCATTGTAGCTCAGTTGGTAGAGCGCCTGACACTATGTCAGGAGGTCGCTGGTTCGAGCCCAGTTATAAAAGGAATCTTGACTTTTGGCCCCGTCGAATAACTGGTTCAGTTCGTTAGCCTCTCAAGCTAGAAATTCGGGTTCGAGTCCCGACGGAGCTACTACTAAAGATACGGACAGAAAGAACAAACAATGTCGGTTCGAATCCAACCAGCGAAAGCTGTAACAAGTCTCAGTTGGCAAGAGACTACGTATCTTGAAAATCGTAAAGAGATCACTCTCTAAACTGAAGAAAGTCGAGTTAAACTCTCGGCATCCGTAAAGAGGTAGTTCGCAACGGAGTGGTGCTGGGTTAGCACATCAGTCACTTGGCTTGATCTCTTCTTTTACACCCTTGGTAGTGTTAACTGGTTAGCACGCGAGCTTGTGGCGCTCGAAGTTCGGATTCAAATTCCGGCTGGGGGACTAAAGGACGACTGGTATAGCTCAGCACGGCAGAGCGCCTATCGTGGAGATAGGAGGACGCAGGTTCAAATCCTGCTACCACTGGCGTGAATAAACACGGCGTCCCAGGAGTAGAAGAGACGAAATGAACGTCGTCAATCAGGTAATGAGCTCAACGCCTGATCCTGACACAAGTAAGGGAATCAAATCCGCTCCGGATCTTTTATTTGGGCTGTTAGTCTCAGTTTGGTAGAGCGCCTGCTTTGCAAGCAGGAGGTCAAGGGTTCGAGCCCCTTACGGTCCACTAGCGGTGAGAGGATGGTTCCTCCGCCGGTCTCATACGCCGCGCTTCTGTGGGTTCGAGTCCCATCGCCGCTACTATATGATACCTCAGCAATTCTATTGTACAATCCAATGACTAATGCTCTAGACAAGCGAGGAATTGCCGTGATTGACGAGGACAGGTGATGATCTACGGAACATCACTTGATCGAAGTACCATTCCGTGGACGGGTCAAACCGTCGTAAGGTAAAATGATGCGTCAGATGCTTCGATCTAACTTTCGGGCAGACTGCTCGATAGCTCACGATCGCCCTAGATAGTTCTCGGACGAACAACCGAGTGCCTTTTAGTTTAAGCGACTGATATTGTCAGAGAGAATCTCTAACTGATCCAAAAGCAAGATCTAGACTTCTAGGAGAGAATAAGATAGTCTGATCGGCGCGAGCCAAGGACTGCGGTCTGTAGGAGGCGCAACGGTATCATGCTCTCTGCCCGTTCGTATAGCGGTAGTACAGGTGACTCTGAATCACTTAGCGGTGGTCCGACTCCATCACGGGCAATAAACTAAACTGGAATGATAAGGTTCATCAGGACTCTACGGCAGTGAAAATGAGATCTCATCTGCTTGTAGTACCACCAGACAGCGTCTATCGTCGACGGGCGATAACACAGACGTTGAAAAGTTCTGAGCCATTTAAGCACGGACTGCGTCAGCAATGATTCAGACCACTCCGATGGGTAGGTACGTGCTAATAAACCCATCATTGTTTGGCAGCTTTCGAAACTGTCTGACTTCCCGATAATAGAAAAAAATCGGAAAATGTCTATCCGCCGTTCCGGTCTGAGAAGCCGTCGAAAATCAGGAGATAGTTGTCTTTCACTCGTTTAACAGAGGTCAAAACAGTATGGCGAAGCTTGAAATACGTCATGCCGATGAGGCGAGCTTTCTCAGGCAGTATTTCATATAGGAGCATAGTTTAACGGCAAAACGCGCGACTCCAAATCCTGAAATCTGGGTTCGATTCCTGGTGCTCCTGCTAAAAGATTCTAGCAGCAAACGGTCTGTAAAACCGCTAGCTAACGCTTTCGCAGGTTCGAATCCTGTCTGCCTCCATACACGAAGAGTAACTTACGAGGAGGCATATCCAAGTGGTTAAAGGAGGCGGTCCGATAAAAACGAATCTTGTCTATCGTCAGGTGGCGGAATTGGTAGACGCGCCAGCTTGAGGGGCTGGTGTCCGAAAGGACGTGAGGGTTCGAGTCCCTCCCTGACGACTAATGAATGTCAATGACCTCACGTGGGGGAACTGGTAGACCCTCCAGCTTCAGGAGCTGGTGCCCGCAAGGGCGTCTCAGTTCGAATCTGAGCGTGAGGATAAAGAAAAGCCGTATAAAATTCCATATAACTCCGTTGTTCAGCAGATCTAGCAGAAGTTAGATCTGCTTTTTCGTGTTTATACCGTTTACAAAATCGAAAGAAAATCCTATATTGTATGTGTAAACGAAAAGGATCGACTATGAAATTCACTGATATTCCAGCACGACTCTTAGAGAGACTCACCGTGGCTATTCGTGCCCATGATGATGGTCTCGATAGCGGCTTTAGGCTCACTAGCCATTGCGAAGACGTGATCGAAAAGACGAGCTCTGAAATCAAGTTCATGACTCCTTACAACATTGGAAAACATAAAGTCATGGCGAAGATCAAGATCGAACTGGAGGTTATCTAATGCGTGATGAATTCAAAATATGCTGTATCTGCGGGAACTCCTATCTAGGCTATGGCAACTACGCTATGCCCGTCAAGGATGGTTACTGCTGTGACAAGTGCCATTCGGAACAAGTGATTCCTGCAAGATTCAAAGCTCTGAAATCTAAGGAGAACCAAAATGGATGAGTTAGTTGGAACGAGCGAAGAACAGAACACGCTGACTTGGAAGAAAGTCTTTATGAAGCTGATCGAGAGTCAGAAGAGTAAAGGTCCGATCTTCACAGTGACTGTAAAGTGTCCCTTTCTGGGATGCGTAGCTTCTTTCTTCCTCTCTCACTTTTCTGGAAATGAACTGATGTGGAACATCTTACACGGGCTGCTCAGCTGGTTCTACATCGCTTACCGCATAGCTGAACATGCAGCAAAGGTGCTACAATGAAAAAGACCCTCATTATCTTACGTGGAGCTCCGGGCTCCGGAAAGTCAACGTTCGCTCAGCGCTTGATCGATCAGTTCAAGGCTAAGGGCTGCACAGCAGAGTCCTTCGAGTCCGACAACTTCTTCCTCGACAAGGACGGCAACTACAACTGGGATCCGCTCAAGCTGGGCATAGCTCACAAGTGGTGTCGTGAATCTGTCGACAAGGCTATGAAGCGTGGCGTAGATGCTGTCATCGTCGCTAACACGAACATCAGAAAGCGTGATGTCGACACTTACATCGGAATCGGAAAGGACAACGGCTACGAAGACGTTCAGATCTTCCGTCTCACCAACAAGTTCGACAACGTTCATCGTGTTCCGGCTGAGACTGTTCAGCGCATGCGTGATGGTATAGAACCGGTAGAGAACGAAACGATCCTCTGTGAGCAGCGTAAGAAGGAAACGACGGACGGTAAGATGCTCAGGCGTGTTCTCTTGGACATGGACGGCGTTCTCTGCGACTTCGACAAGATGGCAGATGAACACAATATGCGAAAGGAGAACGGCAAGTGCGACTGGAAGAAGATTCAGGCAGAGATGGGATCTGGATTCTGGTCTATGATGGAATGGACGGAACATGGTCAAGATCTCCTCAACCGTGTCCATGCGTTCTGTCAGGAGCACAACTTGAAGCTCGGCATTCTCTCTGCTATCTTCTTGGGCTGCGGAAAGCGTGGCAAGATGAAGTGGATCGCAGATCACTGTCCGATGATCGACTCTGATGAGATCATGATCACGGACAAGGGCGTCAACAAGTTCAAGTTGATGCTGGAGGGCGATCTGCTCATCGACGACAAGAGTGAAAATCTGTTGGAGATTCCGGCGAGAACGTTCGGCATCCACTATCAGGGCGATGTTGAAGCTGTCATGAAGGAGCTCGAACTGGCTCTCTCACTCAAACACGAATAATCGAAATAGAGAGAAAATCTGAGAATCTGGGTTTACAAGAAGCCCAGATTTTCTTATATTTGACATGTTAAATTAGAGGAACTATCATGAACGAACTTACTTTACAGAAGTGCTTAGAATACGAAAAGCTCGGATGGTTGAACAAGCATGTATCAGAAGACGGCAGAATCATCGGCTTCAAGTACTCTCTTCAGACGGTCTATGATCACGCATGGGACGAGATCACTCTCCAGTGCCGTGGAATCGCTTTCGATGCAGCTACTGGAACTAAGGTAGCTCATCCGTTCAACAAGTTCTTCAACTTCGAAGAGATCTGGACTGAAGATGGTCAGCTCGCTGAAGTCGGAAAGGTCCTTACTTCTCTCGGACACGGCTATGAACCGCTCTTGACGAAGAAGTTCCGCGCGATGGACAAGATCGACGGATCTCTCATCATCGTCTACCATTACGACAACGACTGGAAGTGCAAGACTGGCGGGTCGTTCAACTCTGATCAGGCTGTATGGGCTAAGAAGTGGTTCGACAAGAACGTCAACACCGACTCCATGATTCCTGGCTACACTTACTGCTTCGAAGTGGTATACGACGGAGATCCGCATGTCTGTCACTACGACTTCAAGGGACTCGTTCTCTTGGGCTACTTCGACTGGTACCACAACGAAGCCTCTATGATCGACATCGTAGAGATGGCTTACAAGATGGGCGTCCGCTACTCTCAGGAGATGCAGTTCGACTCTGTTGACGAAATGATCAAGTATGCTCGCGGCTTAGATGTTGACCATGAGGGATTCGTAGTCACGTTCTCTTCTGGCTTCAAGGTCAAGGTCAAGGGCGTAGAATACTTGGACAAGTTCCATCAGATCTACGGAATCACCAAGAAGGACATTCGCGCTCACTTCAACACCTTCAACCTCTCAGTAGAGTCTGAGTACAAGAAGGCTATTCCGGAAGAGTGCCCGTTGATGAAGAACTACGCTGAAGAGCTCGAAAGAAGAACTCAGGAACTTCAGCATGACGTCTACGTATTGGCTGATAAGATCAAGCACTTAGATGGTCGTGAGCGCTACGAAGCAGCTATGGCTGATGGCAACAAGCTCATCGGTTCTCTCGCTGTCGCAGTAGCTTGCGGAAAGAACGTGAACGAGAGAATCTTCCATCGTGTGGTGGACGATCTCAAGAAGAGAGATCCGGAGGAAGAATGAAAGAACCAAGACTCGTAATCAAAAAGCACTACTCTTTTGTAGAGAATATGACAAACGATAGATATAAGACTATCTGGCTGTTGCCTCAACATCCAATAGTCTCTGCAATCTTGAGTGGTGAAATCAAACCCGAAGATATTTGTAAATAAGTCTTTACAAATAAAAGGTTTACAAAAGCGCTACCAATTTCTATAATTATTAGCGTCAACTTAAAAACGAAAGATGGTCACAGCAATTGAAAGATGCATGGTTCGCACAATCAAATTCCATCTTGAACTAATTTGAACCGAAGGATAATTTCCAATGATCAACTTCTACACCGAAGCAAACAAGATCCTCTCTCAGGCTAAGAAGCTCACCGAAAATGGTGCAGTAGCATACGAGACTTCTGGCAAGAACCTCGTGGACATCAACTTCAAGATTCCGTCATACCGTGGCGCATCTGAAGAGGTCATCGTCCGAGACTTCTTGACTGCATTCGCAGATGATGCAGAACTCGCACTCAAGTGGATGTTCTACGTAGGTGACGTCCGTCAAGGCGTTGGCGAAAGACGCCTCTTCAAGACTCTCGTGAAGCATGTTCTTCCGAAGTTCAAGCACCTCATCAAGCTCATTCCAGAATACTCTCGCTGGGATGTCGTTACCGAACTCTTCGGAACTGACGCTGAGACTGAAGCAGTCGCTCTCATTCGTAAGCAGCTCGACGAAGACTTGGCTAACTTCAAGGCTAACAAGCCTATCAGCTTGCTCGCTAAGTGGATGCCGTCTGTGAACACCTCCTCTAAGGAGACTGTGAAGAAGGCTAACTTCCTCTGCCATGCATTGGGAATGCATCCGTCTCAGTACCGCAAGACCCTGTCTAAGCTTCGCGCTTACAGCAACGTGATCGAAGTCAAGATCTGTGCAAATCAGTGGGATCAGGTGAACTACGAGGCTGTGCCGTCCAAGGCTAACCTCAAGTACAAGAACTCCTTCCTCAAGCATGACGAACAGCGCCGTCGTGAGTTCCTTGGCAAGCTCGACAAGGGTGAAGTCAAGATCAACTCCTCTGTCGCGTTCCCGCATGACATCGTCTCGAAGTACGGGATGTATCCGAGCCGTCAGGACTCCGCTCTTGAAGGTATGTGGAAGAACTTGCCGTCCATCGAGATGACCAAGCCGCTCATCGTCGTCCGCGACGGTTCTGGCTCTATGGGTTGCCATGTCCCGAACAGCAACACTCGAGCAATCGAAGTTGCTACGGCTCTCGCAATCTACTGTGCAGAGCGCAACGTGTCTGGTTACAAGAACCAGTTCATCACCTTCTCTGCTCGTCCGAAGTACGTGAAGTTCTCCGACAACATGTCACTCGCTGACAAGTTGAAGGTCTGCTACCGCGAAGATGAATGCTCCAACACGAACATTCAGGCTGTCTTCGAACTCTTGCTCCAGACTGCAATCCAGTGCAAGGCAAAGCAGAACGAAATTCCGGACATCCTCATCATCTCTGACATGGAGTTCGATGGCCATGTCTGCGACAACAGCTGCACTCAGTTCAGCGGTCGCCTCGACGAAACTCTCTTCGACAAGGTCGGAGCTGACTGGAAGGCACACGGTCTCGAACTTCCGGGAGTCATCTTCTGGAACGTGAACTCGAGAACCAACGCGTTCCCGATCCAGCAGAACAAGTATGGCTGCAAGCTCATGTCTGGGTTCAGCCAGAATCTCTTGAAGATGGCTATGTCCAACAAGCTCGATCCGTTCGATGCCTTGAAGGAACAGCTCACCGCTGAGAGATACGCACCGGTAACTCTCAATCCGTAATTGGAGTGGAGGACATGGAGACAGGCCTAGGGGTTGGGTCTGTCTCTTTTTATTTTGAGAATTCGAATTATGAAAATCAACGGAAACTTTCAAGACTATTACGACTCGGCGCTTGGCTCATTCCTTGAGTCCGATGTCGTGTTCAACAGAACTTCTGGCGTAACTACGCTTCCCGTGTCTAAGCCGTGCTATGCTACTCTCGGCGAAGACTTTGACAGTCATCTTCAGTCTGTCAACTCTTACCTCAAGTCTCACCCGTACTTCATCAAGGAAAAGATCATCTCTGAGCACGCTGCATGGAGAGCTAATCTCTATGTCATCTGGCTCGGATTCTGTGGAAAGTACTATCCGATGGTCACGCCGTCTGGCACTATCGGAGAGATTGTATGGAATCAGTATGA
>Ga0265298_10004529_pt1 | contig 17736 bp, 13 predicted proteins | sample AusTroGonzalo_MG_3_FD_193486 | JGI IMG/M metagenome (GOLD analysis project Ga0265298, IMG submission 193486) | Bovine rumen microbial communities from tropical cattle in Woodstock, Queensland, Australia - Gonzalo_01 | ecosystem: Host-associated > Mammals > Digestive system > Stomach > Rumen ... | reverse complement strand
GTATGCAAAATCACTACCAACAACTACCTTCACATTCTTGCTAAGAATGGAATCCGGTCGAGCATAAAAACAATCCGAAGACTGTTAAGGAAACACCAGGTCAAAGATCCGCTTACCGAACAAGAGATTCAGACAACGGAAAAGACGTATCTGGGACTTGGGTACAAGGTATGCCGTTTATTCTATAAATTCAGGAAGAACTGAAAGGACATGCCTGGACCGTCTTCTTACTGTCCAGTTACACGGAAGTATTTGTCAAGTACCATCAATGAGATAAGGTCTTCACGTTGTTTGTTCTGGAACTGGACTATCCATTCGTGAGCATGCTGGGTGATGGCTTTGGCTTCCTCTGGATGTGCTTCGTAATAATTAATCCTGTCTATTAAATCGTGGTAATCTGGAGCAATCTCAACATAGTGGTAGTTGGGAATCAGCTTGCCCTCCATATACCATGTCTCACAGGTGGGGCGAGGCATGACAGCTACAGAGTTGCTGGACATCACCCATTTGAGGTTCGATGCCACATCGTTACCTTCTAACGACATGATATATCGGCTAGACAGGTGGTCATAGAGGGACATGGAGCTGGTATCTGACAAGTCACACAGAGGATGGTCTTGCCACATATCGAAGAACTGTTGGCGGCGGGGTTTGTTGGTTATCTCTCCACGGAACAGGATGCGACACTCCTTGTCTTCCCACTTGAAAGGATCCTTAATCCATGTAAAGTGGCGTATCTTATCAAGATTGAGGAGCACTTCATTAGATGGAGTACTTGGGTCTGATATCGGTCTGCTTTTTACAATGGCAGGACTGGGCAGATGATAGAATACGTCACCAGGGATTGTCAAGAACTTGAGGTGTGACGAGAAATAGCGCATGTATTCGTAGGTGTCAAAGAAATAAGAGGTATTGCCAACCTTATTCTTGTACTTATAATCCTTGACGAGGACCGACTTGCTTGGGCGCTCTATTCGTGGCAGGTGTTCATTGATATCACTCACCTTGGCACCTTCTTCTAATCTGCAGTAATAGTCTACCCTTTCTTGAACGTATTTCTTTTCTTCTTCGGGCAAAGACTTGAAAACATTCAATTTCTTTCTTAGCAAGCGCCTGTACAATGCATTGGGCATAAGCAACATGATTATGCCATGAAGCATGTAAGGAAAATGCTGGTTCTTGTGTGTTCCTCCAAAATAGATATAGTAGAGTCTTTTCAGCTGATGCATGGTTGTATTTCTTTTCTTATTAGGTATTGCTGTCTTCAAGAAACATTACGGGTAATACCTTAATTTTCTTTCCCTTGTTAATACTATATTGAATATAAGCGTTAGTCAATAGCTCGCCAAGATATCCTGGAACTCTTGCATATATTTTCTCTGAAAGAGAATTCAGAATACCACGACTGATAATTTCTTCTTCGTGCTTCTTGAGCACAGTAAAGATAAAGTTACAATATTCGTCGAACAACTGGTTGTCCATCACCGACATATTGCAGTTGTATAGCCTCTGTCCGTCTAACGACTCCTTATAGGAAGGATATATATCCGGGAATGAGGTTTGTACTATCTCGTCCATTAAGTCTATGAGTTGCTTGTTGGCATGCTGATAGATAAACTGGCGGAGACTGATATAGAAACGTCCCGGGTGAGGAATCAGCATGTTAGTACCGTCGCTTAGGAGCTCCTCTAAATGGGCAGAGAAATCCTTGGCATTCTGCTGGAAGATTTCAATATCATTGCAACTATATTGTTTCTTCACTCCCATACTTCTGTATGGGCTCCACAAAGAAGCAAACTGTCTCTCCTTATACTTAAGCCTCAGCAAGAACCTGAAGAAGGAAAAAGAATTCCTCTTGGTAAAGATTCTGCGATAATGCATGAGTCCCTTATAGTCTGCGGAAGTGTTCTTCCATAACCAGTACAGTCCTGTCAACTCACTATATAGTGGGTTCTTACTGCTGATATTGTCACCTTCATCATCTCCTTGGATATGTAAGTCCAAATCAGAGAGCGCCTTCCCGACATGTATTGGCAGGAAATGCTTCTCTTGGAGAATGATAGAGGGCTTGTGATATGCTATAGCTATCTTTATATCCATGATTTCTGGTTTTCAATAGTATGTATGATTCCAAATCCCTTAGTTAACAGGTAGAAAGCAGCTTTGAACCTTGACAGTAAGCGTTTCTTTTTCAGAAGAGGTAAGTCTATAGGCATCTCTTTCCGTGCCCAGTCTTCACCCTGTCGGGTGATGTATTGGCGCATAGAAGAGTTCGTGATGCCCCATTTCAATAGGAATTGCAGTCTTCCATCATTCTTCTGGACTCGTTGGGTTGTCTTGGTCTCAAAGTGATATACCCTGCTGTTTCCTATTCCTTTCAGGTGGGTAATACCGATTAACAACAGCTTTGCCGTGAAGTCTGGATCGCTATACATTCCCGGTGACAGCTCAATGCTGTAGCCTCCCACCATATCCCAGATGTCACGATGCACCATGTTAGGTGGACGTGTGGCTCCCTGCCAATCAGGATAGGGTATGTCCATATAATGCTTCAACAATTCTTCTTTCTGAAAGCCTTCAATCGTGTCACCATAGTTCACACACAAGCCTACATCGCTCTGGTCGTGAGGCTGTATCATGGTAGATGACAAGAAGAATCTGTTATGTCCCAGACTCTTGATTTCCTCCATCAGGGCAGTGTCCCATCCGGGCAGCACATACATATCGTCATTGACAAAATACATGTAGTCTGTGGCGACCTTTGTACGCATCATATTCATCGCCAGGCTGACACCTACGTTCTGTGGTGTATAGGTATAGTCAAGACCTTCTGCCTTTACCCATTCCAACGTACCATCAGAGCCATCGTTGATATGAACGATAATCTGGTGGTGCAAACTTGAGTTTTCGCGTATGCTTTCTACGCATAACTTCAAGAAAGACAAGTTGTTCCATGTTGGAATCAGTATGGAGAACCCGGTGTACATATATCCTTGTTTACGAATGTATGAATGTTTTGTAACTCTTGTCAAAATCCAAATAGTGGAAGTTGTGCTGTCTCTGGCGGTTCTCGGATGGAATCACCATATAATCGCCATACTTATTACTCAGGTAGGTATGGGCGTCAGCAACTCCGTAGAGTTGATGGCCCTCAAATTCCACCAATGTAGGTTCACCGATGACAGACTTTAGCATAATACCTTTTACTCCATCGTCGTGGTCAACAATCAAGTCAGAGCTGTCATAGTCGTACTTCTTCTGAAGTTCCTTCATCTTACGCTGTATCTGTTGCATATTATACAGCTTACGACACAGCAGGGGTAGCCATGACGACACGCCATGTCCATGGCGATACGGGTCACGATGTACAAAATATTGTGCCTTCTTGTACCACTGATATTTCATAAAATGAAGGCGTTGCATCAGCTTGTTGTCTGTGATGCCATCAAGAGGGAAAATATCCAGATAAACACCTCCCACATAGCGCAGGTGCTCTCGCTCTATCAGGGTGGTATGGGCATCCTGCAGTTTAGCAAAGGGCAAAGGATAATTCTCTGGATCCGTTTCGTAGCTTACCACTTCATATTGCTCTGGTAACCAGTCTTTTGCATGAGCCATCAGCAACTCGTAATCCTTGCGAGGCATGGCAATGTCAATGTCATCATCCCAGGGGATAAAGCCCTTATGCCTGATGGCTCCAAGCATGGTGCCTGCCCATAGGTAGTATCGTAAGCCATGCTCCTCACAAACTTGGTGTATTGCAAGCAAGTTTCCCAGTATTTTTTGTTGAAGCTGGCGTATATCGTAGTTCGTCATTTTTGTTGCAAATTCTTTTGATTATGCGATGCAAAATTACGTAGAAAATGTCAAATATGCAAGTATTTCACAATAAAAGTAGGAAAATTTCGTTTGCAATATAAATATAATTGTTTAATAACAGGAAATAACAGATAATGAGCTATAACAAGGAAAGATACCATACACTCAAACAGATAGCCTACTACATACTCTTTGGTGTGTGGTATGTGGCATCATTGCTACCCATGTGGTTTTTGCATGTATTATCCTCTTTGGTGTCAGTCATTTTGTTCTATGTAGTGCGCTACCGTCGAGAGGTGGTACACGAAAATATCGAATCGTCATTCCCCGACCTGTCGCCTCGTAAGCGCTGGATGATAGAACGTCGTTTCTATACCCATTTCAGTGACCTCTTGTTTGAGAGTGTGAAGTACTTCTCTATCTCAAAATGGAACCTGAAACGACGCATGAAGTTCAAGGGTGTTGAGTTGTTGGAAGAGTCGTTCCGCAAAGGGCGCTCATGTGGCGTCTTCCTCGGACATTATGGCAACTGGGAATGGATTAGCAGCATGCCACTCTGGATTGACCCGAAGTTGTGTACCTGTGCACAGCTCTATCATTCGCTGGAGAATTATGTTACCGACCAGCTGGTTCTTTATACACGCCGTCGCTTTGGTGGTGTGAATATTACGATGGACAAGTCTATCAAGTATTTGGTACAATATCGTAATGAAGGAAAGCCTGTGCTCGTCGGCTTCATTGCCGACCAGGCACCATTCTGGGATAACATCTATTTCTGGTCCGACTTCCTACATCACGAGACACCGTGGTTTACTGGTGCAGAACGTATCATGCAGAAGTTGGATATGGATGTGTATTACCTGGATGTACGCAGGGTGAAGCGTGGCTACTATGTGGCTGAATACAAACGCATCACTACCGAGCCAAAGAACCAGGAGCAGTTCTGGATTACTGACCAGTATGCCAAGATGCTGGAGCATACCATTATGCGTGCACCTTCCTATTGGCTGTGGAGCCATCGTCGTTGGAAACGTACCAAGGAAGAATGGCTGGAGAGAACTCATGGTGGGATAAAACCGAAGAACTGATGAGCCGCATACGTACTTTCATACTTGTCTTCCTGTTTTGGACCCTTGTGGGTATGATTAGCAAAGGGGCCTTTCTCTTGGTATATCATTCCCTATTCACGAATGCTGCTTTCTCAGAACTTTGTCAGGTTATATGGTATGGCCTTCGACTAGACATTGCCGTAGCGGGATATATGACCGCCATTCCGGCCTTGTTGTTGATAGCTACTCTATGGAGCAAACTGCGACTGGTACACTGGTTGTGGAATGGTTATTTCTTCGTTATCGCCTTGCTGTCATCGCTAGCATACATCGCTAACCTCGGTCTTTATGGCTATTGGGGGTTCCCACTGGATAATACACCACTGTTATATTTAAAGACGTCACCAGCAGATGCCATGGCGAGCATGACATGGTGGCAGCTGACCATTGTACCAATCCTCATCCTTTTGATTGCTTTTGTGATATACAAAGGCGGTGCGTCGTTGTTCCCAAAGAAGCATAATGATGCAAGGGGAAAGAAAATCATAGCGTCTGTTTTGCTCGTTCTGCTGACGGCTTCTCTGCTGCTGCCCATCCGTGGTGGTGTAGGCACAGGAACGAACCATGTCGGTAGTGTGTATTTCTCGCCAGATAATCGGTTAAACCATGCTGCCGTCAATCCTATTTTCAGCTTTATCGAAGCAGTTGTTCATATAGAGGAAATTGGCACTAGATACCGCTACTTATCTCCCGATGAGGCTGACACGTTGTTCCAAGAACTGACTTACACACAATTACGTAAGGACTCAACACAATTTGCCCAGCAGCCAAATGTCATCTTGATAGTCTTAGAGAGCTTCTCTGACACCATCATGCACATAAAGGGCGTCACTCCTAATCTGTTGAAGTTGCAAGAAGAAGGAATCTGTTTTACCAACTTCTACGCCAACAGTTTCCGCACAGATCGTGCTCTCGTGTCCATTCATAGTGGACTGCCGGCACAACCTTCCATGAGTGTGATGGATATGCCTCGCAAGAGTACATCGTATCCGGCGATAGCAGGAAGTCTGGCAAAGAGTGGCTACCAGACCACGTTCTATTATGGAGGAGATATTAACTATAGTAATATGCGCTCCTATTTCGTTGGAACGGGCTTCCAACAGGTTGTTTCTGATGCTGACTTCCCTATCAGCCAGCATACTGGCAAGTGGGGCGTTGCCGATGGTCCTGTCTATGAGCGTATGTTGGAAGATATCAAAAGTGACCAGTCGGGGAAACCGTTCTTCCGTAGCATCATGACCGAGAGCAGTCATGAACCATTTGACGTACCGAACTATCAGAAGATAAAAGACAATGAGATATTCAATGCTTTCTCGTATGCAGACCACTGCTTGGGACAGTTTATCGGTGAGCTGAAGAAGCTACCTTGTTGGAAGAATACCATTGTCGCTATCGTACCGGATCACCTGGGCGCATATCCTGATCAGGCAGACAACTATCAGTGGTGGCGCTTCAAGGTACCATTCATCTTGGTGGGTGGTGGACTGCCTGCTGGTTTACAGTGCCACACGATAGGCTCACAAATTGATATCCCTGCTACCCTATTGGGTCTGTTAGGTATAGACCATAGCGAATTCTTATATTCAAAGGATTTGTTTGACACACAGGCGCCACATTTTGCTTTCTTCACCTTCCCAGACGCGATGGGTATGGTCACGGATAGCAGTCGTGCCATCTATGATAACACATCAGCCAAGACCCATCAGGAAGTTGGCACAGATACAGAGCTGTTAGTGAAAAAGGCACAGGCTTATCTGCAAAAGTTATATGATGATTTAGACAAGCGATAGAAAGATGATATTTGCCCGCGATAAAAGTCAGATGTGCAACAATCTGTTGCAGTATGCCCATGTCTATGCATGGGGAAGGGAGCATGGACGCAAGGTTATCTCCATGCGTTTCAGCTATAAATATCAGTATTTCCACATCTGCCACACCAACCTGACAGGTTTCGGGTGGTATCTCTTTGCCAAATATATGGCAGCATTGCACCTGTTGCCTACCATCAGTTTCAAAGAGGCCACATGCGATGTACAGGCGTTAGAACAGAAGATGTTACGTCATCGGAATATGGTCGTCAGTGGTTGGCATGCCCGCTGGTACGACCTGTTTCTGAAATATCGTCAGGAGATTTGTGACTTGTTTACAATAGACAGCCCGTATACAGAGCCTGTGAAACAGAAGATGCAAGCCTTGGAAGAGACGACAAGCGGCAGTCTGTTGCGGTTGGGCGTCCATATCCGCCGAGGTGACTATGCCAACTGGGCTGGTGGGAGATATTGCTATCCGGATGATGTCTATGCCCGACATATTAATAAATATGTGGAAGCACACGGAAGTCATGTCGTCCATGTATATCTGTCTACCAATGATAATAAGGTAACAGAAGACCTGTTCCAGACATTATGCCCGAAGGCACATATCCATCTGCTGAATGGCAGCGCGCCAGAGGACTTGTTTATGCTCTCGGAGTGTGATGCGCTGATAGGTCCTCCCAGCACTTTCTCTTTGGTGGCTGCGATGTATAGGGATATTCCTCTATATCGTATGGATAGTACCGATGAACAGCTGATGTCTGATGACAGCTTTAAGAAATTTGATTATTGGTTTAGAAGAATTATTTAGTAAGAGATGTCACAACTACGTAAAATAAGATACCGTCTGTTTTCGTGGCGTTGGTTTCCCAAGCTTCACGCTGCTCCCGATGCCATCGATGTAGTCATTCCCATCATAGCCAAAGACCTTCACATCCTCCCACTATGTCTGGAGGGCGTTCGCCGCTGTGTAGCCCACCCCATCAAGCAGATTTATATCGTCGCACCTTCTCAGCCTGAGATTATTGAGTTCTGCGACAAGTATCAGGTGCAGTTTGTTGACGAGAGTTCTGTCTTTGGCTTCAGTCCCAAAGACTTGAAGCTACAGGTGGAGGTAGGCAATGAGACTATTAACCGTAGCGGTTGGCTGTTTCAACAGCTGGTGAAGCTCAGCGGAAAGATAGGCACCTGCCAGCATTATCTGTGCATCGATGCAGACCATGTGTTGGTACACCCTCATGTGTTCCTTACAGAAGACCGAAAGACGGTATTCTATATGAGTTATGAAGAGCATCAGCCTTACTATGACAATATCCACCGCCTATTACCTGACTTGAAGCTGGCTTCCCTGTCTTATGTAGACCATAAGATGCTATTCGACAAGGAACAGCTCCAGACACTGCATGAAGCATTGACACAGCGTTCTGGGAAGCCGTGGATAGATACCATTCTGGAGAGTTACGACCGTCATTGCCATGCAGGGTTCTCTGAGTTCGAGTTATATGGCAATTTCGTCTCTGACAAGGTGCTACGTCCTTGGCTTCAGAAGCGGTTGTCCTATAAACGCCTTTCTAATTATGAAAAGCTACAACGTAAGTGGAGCTCATCACGCTGGTCGCTGACGTTCCCCGACTACATGCGTCAGAATCAGAAATAGCTGTCGTTTATTTTACTGATAAGGCCAAACGGAAACCTACGGCCTTTCTTCTACGGCGCTGGTCATACATGAAACGATTGGTGCTACGACAGTAGCGTGGGCTACAGTCATATGCGCCGCCACGAATCACATGGAAATGGCTGGATGGTTGGCTGGCCGGTGTCTTGCGATACCAGTCCTCACACCACTCCCATACGTTGCCAGACATATCGTAGAGTCCGAGTTCATTGGGCTTAAACTGGGCAACAGGATAGTGAGTACCTCCCTGGAGGTTTGAGAGAGAGACACCAACCTCGTCTATTTGATTGCTACCAGCAAAGAGGTAGCCCTTCGATTTCTGTCCTCCACGGGCGGCATATTCCCATTCAGCTTCTGTCGGCAGACGGAACTTATAATGTGTCAGCTGGTTCAGTCGGGCAATGAACTCTTGGCACATGTCGTAGGTAACATATTCTACCGGTTGGTCAGCACCCTTATGCTTGGAGCGGTTCTTGGGCATGATGAGCTCCCAAAGGGCTTGCGTAACCTCTGTTTCACCGATGTAGAAGTCTTTCAGCGTCACCTGTTGTCTCACCTCGTCGGCTTCGGCAAGGGTATCGCCTGGCAGTGGTCCCATCGTGAAGGTGCCACCTTTTATCTCCTTCATCTTAAACTCCACACCCTTGATTTTGAAAATCTTGGTATGCTGTGCCTGCATTCCCAACGGAATGAATAACACGATCACCATCGCAGCGACCTTCTTGAGCGCTGGTGACAGGCTCTGTGGACCAACAGCCCACCAAATCATGCGTAGCCAGCAGATAAAATAGGTATAGACGTCAATCCAGAAAGTCTGATGGACATAGTCATGCAACCATGCAGGGCAAAGGATGTCGGTAGGTAGTATGCAGAAATTCACCACAAGCAACCAGAAGAGCGTCCAGTCAATCCATGTACGACTGGGCTGCAGCCAGAATGCCATAGCATAGAATGGGAAGGCGATGATATAGGTATGAGTCTCGGGACAGTCGCTGAAGAGAATCATGAAGCCCGTCAGTACCGCCAACGCCTGAACACGGAAGCGGAAATCCTTCCACCGCTTGTAGCGGGCAAAGAAGGCAATACCCAAGAGGGCCAACACGACTATTTGCACCATTCTGTAGTTAGGTAGCAGGAAAGGTTTCAGTCCCCGGGCAAAGAGGATGCCGATGAAGTCAGAGTCGCTATGGTGGCTGGCTATCATGTCAAACATCTCTTGATACAGTACAAATACGTTGTCGAAGGCGGTGTTGATGGCGGGCAACAGCAGGAATCCTGCTCCACAAAGGACCACATAGCCCAGATTACGCCATACCTTGGGATAACAAAGCAGTATCGCCAGCTCTGCTGCGCCATAAATCTTCGTAGTGGCAGACAGCATGATGAGAAATACCGCCCAGAAGCCCTTTCCCCGTTCTAACAGGATAAAGGCAAAGATGTATATGTAGCTGACGATGATGTTGTGCTGATAGCAGAAGATGGACTGCAGCACCACAGACAACAGGAAGAGGAATATCCAGTGCTTGTACTGCTCCAACTGCTTAGGAAGCATCTTAATGGCCATGGTGAATAGGCAGTAGTTACCGACATTCCAGATGTAGGGTCCTAACCACCACGGGAGGAAGAAGATGGGGGCGAAGATGACATTGAATACGGGGCTGTAAAGGAAGTAGATGCCATGGGCCTGCACATATTCCAGGTTGTAAGGGCTCAGTCCCTCCCAAAACATACGAGTGGAGTCCTGGTAGTCGAAATAGTTGGTATTACGTCCACGAGCCACTTCTAAGGTGGTGGCTAACAAGACGATAGCCATACCCAGGAAAAAGACACATGTAGGATTGGAAAAGAACCACTTGATGGCATTTGCTATTTTCTTCATGCCCGTAACCATTAGTATTTGAACTTAAGTATGAGTTTTATGATTTTGTCAATCTCCTCGTCTGTCAACTCGTAATAAAGGGGAAGACGCATCAGCGTGTCCGCATAGCGGTCACAGTTGGCCAGCACCCTGCCATCATGCTTATCCTGATAGTACTTGCTGGAGTGGAGTGGCAGGTAATGGAAGGTGGCCTGAACGCCATGATTCTTCAGGTAGTTCATCAAGGCCGTCCTGACATCAAGTGACGGACACAGCAAGTAGTACATATGGTAGTTGTTGGTGGCATACGCTGGCAATTCCGGTAACGTGATGCTATTTCCAATCTTTCCCCTCAGACCTTCATCGTAGCGTTCCCAGATATGACGACGTTTCGCCTGGATGTCATCTAACTGCTCCAGCTGGGCCCACAGGAAGGCAGCATTAAACTCAGAAGGAAGAAAGGAAGAGCCGATATCACACCAGCCATATTTATTGACCATACCACGATAGAACTCTGCACGGTTGGTACCTTTTTCCCACAGGATTTCCGCCCTGCCGATAAAGCGTTCATCATTGACCACCAGCATACCTCCCTCACCACAATTGATGTTCTTCGTCTCATGGAAAGAGAATGCTGCCAAGTGGCCTATGCCACCTAAAGGCTTTCCCTTATAGAAAGAATCGACGGAGTGGGCAGCGTCCTCAACGACTATCAGATGGTGTTTCTCTGCTAACGCCATAATCTCATCCATGTCACAGGCCACACCAGCATAATGTACCACTACGATTACCTTCGTATGTTCATTGATGAGCGGTTCTATGAGCTCAGCGGAAATGTTGGGATTGTCGGTACGGCTGTCCGCAAAACGCACATGGGCACCCTCTCGCAGGAAAGCGATAGCTGACGACACAAAGGTGTATGATGGGACTATCACCTCATCGTCTGGCTTCAGCTGACAAAGCATGGCACACATCTCCAATGCATCTGTACCAGAGGTACAAAGCAGGCACTTCTTGAAACCATAGCGTTTCTCAAAGAATCCATGACAGAGTTTCGTAAACTGTCCATTACCAGACATGGTGGTAGAATGGCATACCTCTTGTATATAGCTGATTTCGCGACCAGAGCAGTATGGTTTATTGAATGGAATCATTGCTTTGTAGATTGATGTCAGATGTTGATAGTATCGCTAACAATGAAGACGGGGCGACCTTTTACCTGGTCGAAGATTTTTCCGATATAGAGGCCTAAGACGCCCATCATAAAGAGCAGCAGGCCACCCACGAACCAAATAGAGAAGATGGTAGAGGTATATCCTACCACCTCGTTGAGTCCATAAAACTTTGCAAAGATGTTATAGATGGCCATCAGGAATGACAGCACAGACATTATCAGTCCCAATGTCACAGCCAGGTATAGCGGACGATTGCTATTCGAGATTATCGAGTTATACGACAACTTTATCAGCCTCGCTAAGTTGTACGAGCTTTTACCCTCTAAGCGATGGTCGTGAAGCACATCCACCGTCGTCTTTTTGAAACCAAGCGTATGAATCAGCTCTACAAACGAACGTGAATATTCAGGAATGCTGCAATATACCTTGACGATTTTCTGGCTGTATATGCCGAATTCTGCCACGGCCTTGTCAGTTTCAAAACCACTTAAGAAGTCATACACCTTATGGAAGACGGCCGATGACATCCGCTTCAAGTAGGTATCCTCTCTCACCGTACGTCGTGCGCTAACCACATCGTATCCCTCGAGTGCCTTGCGATACATGGCAGGCAGGTCCTCGGGCTTGTTCTGCAAGTCACAGTCTATCACTGCCACATAGTTTCCCTGGGCATATGTCAATCCTGCTGTGATAGCGTATGGCTGTCCGAAATTCCTGCTGAGGTTGATACCTTTGACCTTTTTGTCATTTGCGCAGATGGCCATAATCTTATTCCATGAATCGTCTGGCGAACAGTCGTTGACCAGTATTATCTCATAATCATTGGTCAGTGGCTGTATGGCAGCATGAATACGCTTTACCAGCTCATCCAGCATCTTCTCACCGTGATAGATTGGTGACACAATTGATAAATCCATCATGACAATTACTATATTTGCATGCAAAGGTACGAAAAAAAGGTAAAAGTGAGTCGTGAAAAGTGAAAAAATTCGTAACTTTGCCATCGAATATGGATACCAAGTGCGAAAAAATAGGGTTATTGCTGCATAGCGCGAAGTTTGGACAGTTTGTACGCTTTGCAATAAATGGGGTGCTCTCGTCAGCCATCCATTACGGCATCTACTACGTGCTCTTGTTCTTTACAATAGCCAACATAGCCTATATTACAGGATATCTTGTCAGCTTTGTCAGCAACTTCTTCCTGACAAGCTATTTTACTTTTCGTACCAAGCCTACCCTCAAACGGTTCATTGGATTCTCAGGCAGCCATGCCGTCAATTTCGGACTGCATGTCGTTCTTTTCAACATCTTCCTATGGCTGGGTGTCCATGAACTGATTATTCCACTATTGGTCATTGGCATCGCCATGATGGTACAGTTCTTCATCCTGCGCCTGGTCTTTACCAAGAGAGCATGATGAGGACCCGCCTACTTCGTGTTTACGATATGCGTTGTGCCGTCGCCTTGTCTGATGATATGAATCCCTTTCTTGAGGTTTGTGCCTGACGTGTTTTCCACCCGACGACCCATCAGGTCATAGACAGAAAGGCTGTCATCTTTTACGCTGGTCACTCCCTGGACTGTCGTCTCTCCCTTGTCAAGATAGAGGATACCGGTAGAAGCAGGTGTAGTGATATAGACCTGATAGCTGTCGACAGACTGTCCATAGGCAGCCAGGTAGAATGCGGCACCATTATCTTCCTGCTTCTGCAGCACATAGCTGTTGGGAGGGAGGACAAAGGGCTCATAGACGCCAGTAAGATGGCCGCTGGTGTAAGTGGGCAATGTCGCAGTCCCCCACCCTGTCAGTATCCCACCATCGTAACCGTCAGAGGCATAGAACAGGTAAGGAGTGTTGGCAACAATAGGAGTATCCAGCTCTGTCAGTTGCAGGTAGTCGATGCCATCCCTTGTCACAATGCTCTTGCAGGCATAGACCTTCACATCTGCCGGGAGAGTGGGCACAAAAGGAAAGATGCAGGTGGCATACTGCATATCGGCATCAATGGTAAAAGGCACGCAGGCTTTAGCAGCCACAGCAAACGAGAAATTGGCAGGCTTGCTGGTGTACATATCCTTGCTATTGTTCTGACCGACGCCCTCGCCCACCAAGGTATTGATAAGCTGGAAACAAGGAACATTGTCCTGCATCTTTGCATACAGCACTTTAAACGGTAAGGCCTTGCTCTCATCGTCAGTAGTGCGTATGCGGCGTTGCACGCTGGAAGAAACGTTCGAGTCCCATACCGAACCGTCGCAGAGCCAACGCGTCACTCCCTCGTCAGTGGTGAAACTCAACGTATAGCAGTTCTGACCAGTGACCTTCGTCATGTGGAACGCCTGATTGTAGTTGACATTGATGGTTGGAGTCAGATATTGGGGGCCATAGTTGCCTTGTGTGGGATAGGTACCCTTGTTCATCGTGAGGACATAGCCGTCAAAGTTGACACCCCCATAGTGGAAGATGATGTTATAGCGTTCGGCAGTAGCTTCGTTGAGCGAATCCTTTACAGCAATATAGGCGCTGATAGCCTCATCAAGTGCTGTGGCAGCAACTTTGTAGACATCACCCTCTTGGTTATCGTCGCTATAGACGGCTTGTGCCTCGGAAAGGGCATCTTGAAAGGCAGTGATAGGATCCTGTGGGAACTGGAAGTCACCCGTACCAATATTCTCTGTGGGGACGTTGATGTCTTCGGCATTCATGATGAGCTGCTGCAGGGCTGCGCGGTAGGCTACATTATTCTTTGCACCTTCCAGCTCAAAGCGCAGCGTGAAAGTCTGGGGCGTCGTGGGACAGAGATACTTGTCTATACCACCAATGCCGCGCTGATAGGCATCGAAGCGGGCGTAGGTGCCATGGTCTTCCGTGAGATCCCAAGGGTGCAGCTTACCAGCCTTGAAGTTCTCCTCATTATGGTGCATCAGTGAGAAGTCCACCTGTCCAAGGGTGGTGATGACAAGCTTTCCATCGGCAGGCTTGTTGTCATCCCACAGTTTCAGCTGGCGCAGTGACATGCGGTTGCCACAGGTCTGCGGATGAGAATAGGCCTCAAACAGGTCGGTGACCGTCGTCCTATAGCGTCCAAGTACATTACCACTCTGACGGTCGACAAAACTCTCCCACGGTCCTTGGGCATAATACTCTACTTGCTCACGTCCGGCAGGCATCTTCATCTTCAGACCGATGCGTCGCAAAAGGGACTTGCCGTCTTGTAGGACGGAGCTGTTGTCTTGCGGTATAAAGGTTGCTTGCAGGTCAACCACACCAACAGCATAGAGGGTATAGACGAGCGTGGTAGCACAACGTTCACCAGGTGTAGTCAGGGTGATGGTTGCCGTCTGTCGGTCACCAGCGAGTTGACAAGTCACCTCCGTTTTACCGAGGTAACTGTTCTTCTCACCGTGAGAATCATGAGAGAGATAGCGATAATTACTGTAGACAGGAGCGCCATCGGAAGTGATGATGCTACGACCGAGCAGCGACAAGTGTTCTACAAGACCTTTCTTGGTCACCACCATACTGATATTCTTACCCGTGATGGTATAGTCATTGTCGCTCTCTTCGAGTTCCAAAGCATCCTCAATCGTTGTCTCCAAGACGGCAGGGAGTTTGGCAGCACGTTCATTAATCGTGAATTGCTCCCAAGCCATCGTATAGCCCGCCTCCGCCCAGGTGGCAGCATTCTTCAGACGTACCTCAACATTAACGAGCACCTCCACATCGGGATTCTCGAGTTTGGTTGTGAGCGGAAGAGTGACGACAGCCGTCTGACCTGGAGCTGTTGAGGGCATGTCAAGGTCACCGTCCTCGATGACAGTACCGTCCTGGAGCAACTCATAGTGCAGGACGAAATTATTGAGATTCAAGAAGTTATAGCGATTAACCATGGTAACCTGCTGCGTAGCAATATCATAGCCCGTGAATTTCACAAACTGGTGAACGTGTTTGGCGACATTCAGCTCTGCTGACCAGCTACGATCAGCCGTGATGACACCGTCATTCAGACCCGCCCCCAAATCAGTCTGGTCAGGCCCCGGGAAGTCATAGCCTGCTTTCAGCTTGTAGAAGCCGTTCACCTTAGGCCAGGTATTCTTGTCGTTGGGGTCTACGCCTGTCAGGTCCTCTGGGTCGAAGATGGCCTGGTCTACCCAGTCCCATATGCAGGCGCCAATACCTGCCGACGAACCGTCGATGAGGTCCCAGTATTCCTGCATATTAGGCATTCCGTTACCTTTAGCATGCACATACTCACAGATGAAATAAGGCTTGCTGCTGGAGTTGATGTACCTATCGACAAAACTTAGCGTGGGGTACATGCTGGAGTTAATATCGCTAACATCATTAAACGATCTGTTGCTGGGGTGTCCTTCGTAGTGTATCAAACGGTCGTCCAACTGGCGAATGGCATCGTATGCTGTCTGTAAGTTAGGACCGACACCACTCTCGTTGCCTAACGACCAGAACACGACACTGGGACAGTTGCGGTCACGAAGTACCATTCGTGTGGTGCGGTCCACGAACTGCCCTTGATAGTCTGTCCTGCTGGCAATCGTACCATTAGGGCCATGGTCTGCCCAGTCCTTATGGCTTTCTATGTCGGCCTCATCCATGACGTAGATGCCATAATAGTCGAACATAGCCATCATCTTGGCTTGACGTGGACAGTGACTGGTGCGGACGGTATTCATGTTCGCCCTTTTCATCATCGTGACATCCTGGAGCATGGTCTCTACATCCATCGTGCGCCCGGTTACGGGATGCGCATCCTGCATGTTGACACCCTTGAAATAGATACGCTGGCCGTTGATATATACCAACTTTCCACGCTGCTCAATATGTCGGAAGCCGTAACGGGTAGAGAAGACCATCTCCTCCTGTCCGTCACTGTTCTTCTGACGTACCACGACGGTATAGAGCTGTGGGTCTTCAGCGGACCATAGGCGGAGGTCGGTGAGAGGTGAGAGTTGACAGGTGACAGTTGACAGTTGACAGTTGACAGTTGACAGTTGACAGTTGACAGGTGACAGTTGACAGGTGACCTCGCCAGAGGCACTCTTGACGAGGGTGCCGTCAGCATCGAGAAGTTCCACCTCAATGGTCTTGGCAGAGGCGCTTTCCTCTATCGTTCCCATCGCTATCTGCACGTTCAGCGTTCCCGTCCGATAGTCGCTGGCTGCATCGAGGTCAGCCGTGATGACGTGGTCAGCAACGTAAGTCTTCGGTGTAGCATAGAGGTATACGTCACGGTGGATACCACTCATGTGCCAGGTATCCTGTCCTTCCAGATAGGAACCGTCATGATAGCGTACCACCTGTACGGAGATATTGTTCTCTCCTGCATGCACGATACCTGTAAGGTCGAACTCTGCATCGTTGTTGGCTCCCTGCGAATAGCCCACATAGTGGCCGTTCACCCAGACATAGCAGGCACCATAGACACCGTCAAAGTGAAGCACGGTACGCTTCTCAGTCCACCCTTGTGGCAGGGTGAAGGTGCGACGATAGGAACCTACGGGGTTCTCGCCTAATTTGCCTTTGAACTCAGATCGCAACTTGATGTATGGTGGGTTGTCCTCAAAGGGATAGTTGATGTTGGCATAGACGGGTCTGTCATAGCCTTTCATCTCCCAACAGGAAGGTACCTCGATATCGGCCCACCCACTGACGTCAGCCTCGTCAGCATAGAAGCTACTTCCCGGGCGCGCTGGTGTATTGCTGACAAAGTAAAACTTCCAGGTGCCGTTGAGCGAGAGGAAAGAAGCCTTTGTAGGGGTAAGCCATGGCTTTCCGTAGCGGCTGTCAGCCTTCATGTCAGCCGTTGAGGTATAGGGCATGAAGGTGGCGTGGCCATCGAGTTTATTTTCACAGAAGAACTCAGGGTCTTCCCAGTGGGGGACGCTCAGGTCCGTCTGTTCTTCCACAGTGGCCTGAGCTATCATATTGACGGTACTCATTGCCACAACAAGCAATGCGAATAGATGATTCCTTTTCACTTTATGTTATGATGATTTGTAATTTGTTGCAAAGATACATTATTTTTTTATGTAACCTTATAAAATATCGTATTTTTTTTTGGATTTTTCTTACTTATTTGTATCTTTGCAGTAAATTATAAATATTATGACAGAGAAGTTTATGGAGATGTTGACGGCTACTCGCCGTGCCGTCTTTGTTTTGACAGCCCTGCTACTCTCAGTGGCTCCTTTACAGGCTGCCTCCGATTATAAGTCATCGCCTGAGTTTTTAGCCTTGCGCGACTCGATGCACCATGCCTTCAACAGT
>Ga0265298_10004528_pt1 | contig 17744 bp, 10 predicted proteins | sample AusTroGonzalo_MG_3_FD_193486 | JGI IMG/M metagenome (GOLD analysis project Ga0265298, IMG submission 193486) | Bovine rumen microbial communities from tropical cattle in Woodstock, Queensland, Australia - Gonzalo_01 | ecosystem: Host-associated > Mammals > Digestive system > Stomach > Rumen ... | reverse complement strand
TGCTGCCTGCATACTCGGAGTGCTCACCTATCTTCTGCTGCTTGCGGAACTCGATGGAGGTGTTGGTACCCACGGTGAACCATTTCTTGATCTTGTAGTCGGCATTCACCTGGCCGGTGAAACGCTTGTAGGTATCCGTGTTGCCACGGGCCATACCGTCTTCGTCCAGGTAATTGATGGAGAGGAAGTAGGAACCGCGGTCGTTACCGCCCTGGGCGCCCACGGTGTGGCTGTGCGTGATACCGGTCCCGTACAGGACGTCGGCCCAGTTGGTGTCCGTCACGCCGTCCCACACACCGGTCTTGATGATTTCCTCGGTGGAGGGCAGCTGGCCGGCCTGCTGCTGCCAGTCAATGTACTGCTCGGCATTCATCACCTGGGCGTGGTGCCCCAGCTGGGTGAGGGTGAGCTTGTAGTTGTAGAAGATGTTGCCATCCTTGGACTTGGAACCGGACTTGGTGGTGATGAGCACGACGCCGTTACCGGCCTGCGCGCCGTAGATGGCGGCCGATGCGGCATCCTTCAGCACTTCCATGGATTCAATCATGGAAGGATCCAGATAGTCGATCTTGTCCACCTTCAGGCCGTCCACAATCAGGAGCGGGCCCAGGCCGGAGCCGCTGTTGGAGGAGATACCGCGGACGCGGATGGAGGAACCTTCACCCGGAGCGCCGGAGTCGTTGAACACCTGCACACCGGCGGCCTTGCCCTGCAGGGCGGCAGCCGCGTCGGAAGTGGAACGGTTGGCCAGTTCCACCTCGCGGACCGAGGCCACGGAACCGGTGAGGTCGCTCTTACGCTGGACGCCGTAACCTACCACCACAGTCTCTTCAATCATCTCATTGTCTTCTTCCATGACGATGTTGAAGCTGGTCTGGTTACCGATGGGGAGGGACTGGGTGACGTAACCCATACTTTCCACAGAAATGGTAGCTCCCGCAGGAACGCTGAGGGAGAAATTACCGTCCATGTCCGTAGCTGTACCAATTTTGCTGTTCCCCACCACCGTAACGGCTGCTCCGATAACCGGTTGGCCACCGGTATCGACAATTCGTCCGCTGATGGTGCGATTCTGGGCAAGAGCCTGGAATGAGCTCGCCAAAGTGAAGAATATCAATAAGATACCCGACACTTTCATCAGTTTTTTGAACATAGTTTGTTTAGATTAGTGAAATAATTATAGTTTAAAGTTAGGCTTAGCAAATAATTTAAAGAGGGGTGGACGCCTCTTTAAAAATATTTAATATGCGAATATAGCGCAAAATAGACTTTTGCGCTTTTAAAATCGATTCATTTCGTGTCAAAAATGATTCAGAAGCTTGAATATACGCCGTTTAAATTCCGCTTTATTTATGCGTAGCATCGTGAATCATATCCAGAAAAGTGTCCACAATAGCCTTCTGGGCATAGCCTTGTTTGAAGCCGGAACCCAGCACTTCGAACACCTGAGCACCGTAGGATTCATCGTCCGGGATGTAGCCGCCACGGCCGCTGTGACCATCGGCCACGGTAGTCATCATGGTGAAAGCATACGGAGATTTGCTCTTGAGCTCTACGGCAATGGGGTTGTACACCTCGCCGGCTACTGCGCACACCGGAATCTCGTCCAGCATCAGCAGGCCTAGTTCCAGGTTGATGGGATCGGCGTCTTCATACTCTCCGGCATAACCGGCCCTGCCGCCTCCGTTGATCTGGCGCCGGCCCGGGCAGGAGATGGTCCTGCGCTCGCAGGAAAGAGTGACATTGGACTCGAAACGGCGCATCATCATAATCACATACTTAACTTCTTCGCCCAGAAGTTGTCCGTAGCTTTCGGCCATTTTCTTCTGCTCCTCCATCAGGCGGTGCACTTCGGGATCGTTCCGGTCCAGGCCCACGCCGCCCGGAGGCATCCGGTTGGAGATGTCCTCACCGCGTTTGGCATAATCGGCAATACGGATGTCCCGCAGGTCAAAAGTCTGTTGGAAATAGAGCGGATTCTGGTCTCCGGCGGCACCGGAAGCAAATACAGCCACGAAATCGTCCCCGTACCGGCTTTCGATGTACTCTTCCGACTTTCCGGGGAAATCGCCGGTAATCATATCCAACTGGCCGGTAATCACGGCGTGCATGGCGTAGTTGTAATAGGTGGCAATGGGCTTGCCGTCCAGGCTCTCGAAATAAATGACAGCCACGGTCTTGTCCGATTTGCCATCGTAGTCGGGCCCTTCCCACCAGGTACCACGCTCGGGATCGAAGAGGTCGCGTTTCACATTCAAATAACTAACACCGCTGCCGTAGCCCACCTTGGCGGGAACCATACTCTCATAGGCCTGCTTCACCGCCTGGTAGGTGCGTTCCGTGAGTTCATCCATCGGCACCGTGCCGGTAGAATGGCAATGGGTGCCATTATAGATGATGTTGCCTTTCGGAATGCCGAAATCCTTTTCCAGGCGCTCGTTCACGGCATCAATCACCCGCTGGTTGGTATTGCCGTCCACATTGGCCAGGCCGGCGATGGTGCTGCCGTTGCTGAAAACGATGGCACGCACGTGGGTGTGGTCCAGGACACCGTAAGTATTCCGGCCCAGTTGATTCTCGGCGGGTGTAACGTCCACCTTCGAAGCGCCGGCCATCAGCTGGCCACGGTTTTGCGCAAGGGAGATTGAACACACGAGCATCAGCGCGCCAGCAAAAAGGAAATATTTGGGTTTCATAATATTATGTGGTTAAATCATTCATTAAAGCGGCATCGCTCCCTTGCAGGAGCACACATAAGCGGCGGTATCACTGGCCAGCCGCTGAGCCGCTGCGAGGGACTCGCCCCGCAGATAGGCCACCACAAAGGCTGCAGTGAAGGAGTCGCCCGCCCCCACGGTATCCACCACCTCGGCCTTTCCGGCCGCCTGCGGGATAACCTCATCGGCCGTAATCACTTCACTGCCATCGGCACCCCTGGTTAAAATCACCAGCCGGAGTCCGTAGCGGGCAATCAGCGCCTGGCAGGCCGATACATCATCGGCTCCCAGGCCGAACATATCGGCTACAATACGGATCTCTTCATCGTTGATTTTCAGTATATCGGCCAATTCCAAGGACGCTTCCAGCACTTCCTGGGAATAGTAGTGCTGACGCAGGTTGATGTCGAACACCCGCAGGCATTCCGGCCGGGTGGCGCGCAAAAAGCGCAGTACGGTGCTGCGGGAGCCCATCCGCTGCACCAGCGAGCCGAAGCACACCGCATCGGCCCGGACGGCCAGGGCCTCCATTTCCGGGGTAAAGGGAATGTTGTCCCAAGCCACATCCTCCATGATATTGTAGCTGGGTACACCCTTGGCGTCCAACTCCACCTGCACTGTGCCGGTGGGCTTGTCCGTCACGGAGATAAGGCTGCAAAGCTGCTTTTCCGCAACGATGTCCATGATTTCCCGGCCCAGCAGGTCGTCGCCGATAGCACTCACCGCCCAGCCTTCCTCCCCCAGCCGTTTGGCATGGTAGGCAAAATTGGCCGGAGCCCCGCCCAGGGCCTTTCCGGAAGGGAGCATATCCCAAAGAATCTCACCGATTCCTACGATAACTTTCTTACTCATGCATCTGCTTTTTTAAGGAATTTGGCAGCCAGATAAACCAGGTATGCAACACCCAGGCTGATAACAATCACAGAGCCGGTCTGGGTGCCCATAGCGTCGGAAAGCACGCCCATCAGCAGCGGGAAAACGGTGCCGCCGATCAGGCCCATTATCATAAGGCCGGACATCTCGTTATTCTTCTCCGGCAAATACAGCAGCGCTTTGGAGAAGACCATGGAGAAGATGTTGGAGTTGCCGAAACCCACCAGGGCAATGGCCACATACAGGCCGATAAGCGTACGGCAAACAAACAGGCCGATCATGGCCAGTACCATGCAGGCCACGCTCACCGCAAAGAACTTCTTGAGCGGAAACTTGGCCAGGATGAAGGAGCCGGAGAAGCAGCCCAGCGTACGGAAAAGGAAATAGATGCTGGTAGCGATGCCAGCCTTCTCCAGCGGCAGCGCCAGGCGTTCCATAATGATTTTGGGCGCGCAGGTATTCACACCTACGTCGATGCCCACATGGGCCACAATGCCCAGGAAAAGCAGCAGCACGGAACTGTCGCCCAAGAGTTTAAGACACTGGATAAAGCTCGAAGACTTGTCCTTGGGGATCTCTTCTTCAATCCTGGTCACTCCCAGATAAACCGTGGCAATAACGGCAAAGGCCAGGAAAATGGGGTAGAGCAACAGCCAGTTGCCGAATTTCACGGAAGCCCAGCTGGCAATAATGGGCGCAATGAACGAGGCGATGGCCTTGATAAACTGGCCGAAGGTGAGCGTACTGGCCAGCTTCTCCCCACTCACCACACAGGTAATCAGCGGATTCAGCGAAACCTGCATCAGCGTATTGCCGATGCCCAGCAGGCAGAAGGAAACCAGCAGTACAGGATAGTTGTAGGCGCATAACGGCAGCACCAGGGCCAAAGCTGTAACAATCAAGCTCAGCAGCACGGTCTTCCGCTTGCCGATTTTGTTCATCAGCAGTCCCGTGGGAACCGAGAGGAAGAAAAACCAAAGGAAAACCATGGACGGCAGGAAATTCGCCATGGTATCCGAAAGGGCAAAATCGGCCTTCACGTAATTGGTGGCCGTCCCCACCATATCCACGAACCCCATCGCGAAAAACGCGAACATGATGGGCAGCAGCCGGGACAAATTGTTGTTTTTCATTTCTTCAGCATTTTGCAGTTGTCCAGGAAATTATAGAAAAGCGTGGTCCAGATGTTCACCGACTGGCCGTTTTCCCGGTATCCAAAACCGTGAAAAGCATTTGTAAAGGAGTGGACTTCCAGCGGCTGGCGGGTCTTGTTCCACGCATTGTAGAGGGTGGGAGTATCACCAAAACCGTTCGCGGAGGAAGCCTCGCCCGTACTGGCTGCGATAAAGAGCGGCATCGGGTCTTCCGGCACATCGGCCCCGAACCAGGCGGGATAAATCATCCCCAGAAAGTCCGGACGGCTCATTTCGTCATGTTCCAGCGCCACATTATAGACGATATTTCCTCCGGCCGAAAAGCCGATGATGCCGATGGCTTTGGGGTTGACGCCGTATTTTTCGGCATGGCTCCGGATGTAGCTAATGGCCACCCGGGCATCGTCCCAGGCCATTTTCCGGTCATAGCCCTGCTGCTTAGCTATCTTCGCATGTTTTTCGGTGAGTTCCCGCATACGGGCATCCCGCCCCTGGTTGCCGTAGGAATGGTCCACCACATACTTTGCCTCCTCATAATCGGCCCCGGAATAGGCTATGCGGTACTTCAGGACAAAGGCGGCAATGCCGTGCGCGGCCAGCCATTTGGCCACGTTGGGGCCCTCCTGATGCCAGGAAAGGGCAGTAAATCCTCCACCGGGACATACCACCACGGCGGCGCCGGTTTCAGTACCTTTTGCCGGGAGATAGGCCCACAGTTCCGGATCAACGACGTTCAGTATGCACTCGCCCACCTCGCCAGGAGTTAGGGAAGAAGTGTATTCAAAGAGGTATTCCGGCTGTGTCCACAGTTCGGAACCCGGCGCCTTGCCCTCGTAAAGGCGTATCTTTTCGGCCTGTGCAAAGACGCTGAGGGAGCACAGGGCACAAACAAAGAAAGCGACTATCCTTTTCATTGCCTGTTCCTGTTTTGCATGCGTTGCACCGCTTCATATTGCCCGGGACGCACCGTATCCAGCCAGTTGGCATCCGTGCGGGGCTTCGAAGACCTTTCCACGGCATGGACCTTAAGGTCCTGTCCGCCGAGAACAATCCTGTCCAGGAAAGCATCTATCTCGTTCCAGAACCATTTCAAGGGAAGGAGGGCCATGCAGTGGTCGCCGCCGAAGTACTCAAAGAGCATATAGGGAACATCCATCGTATAGAGTTGCTGGCTGATATAGTTGGGGCCGAAACCGTGCCGGCTGGCTCCGCGTTCCACATCGAAGGTCACGGTAGGGTCGGCCGAGCCGTGGAAGAAACACATGGGGCAGGGCTTCCTGTCCCACTTGAGTTCCGTGTCGTTCTCGCCGGTGAGATAGACGGCGCCTGCCATCGGCACCACGCCGGAATAGTTGAAACCGGCCGGAAGGTTTTCCTTCGCGATTTTGTGGCCCGAGCAGATATAATACTCGGCATTCATGCTGTTGATGGCTCCCGCACTGCTGCCGCTGATGACTATCTTTCCGGGGTCGATGTTGTATTCATCGGCATGCTTGATAAGCCAGGAAGTAGCAGCATAAAGGTCCTCTACGCCGATATCTATTGAATACTGAAAAGGATTGTATCCCTCCGGAGGCGTGATGAGCGGCTTCCCGTCCCGGCCGCGTGCGGAGCCCAGCCGATAATCGATGGCTACGCACACCCAGCCTTTTTCACACAGGTGGTCATACAAGGGATTACAGAGGGCATCCACCCGGGAGCCCATGGCCCAGGCACCGCCGAACGAATAAATGAACACCGGACGCTTTTCGGCCGTCTGGTCCTTGAACTGATAGATGTCCATCAGGATGGGCTTTCCATCGCGGACAACGAACTCTACTGTGGACCTGTCGGCCTTGGAAACAGGTTCCGGCTGCTGCCAGGGCTGTGCAAAGACCTGCACGTTCAAAGCCATCAGGGCAGCGATAATCATACACTTCTTCATAGTCTTTGGTTTTATTTGCCGAGAAAATAGAGCACGGGAACATCCAGGCGGGAAGCCCAGGATTCCTCCATGTGGGCAAGGCCGGGGAATACTCTGCTCACATAATGGGCCTCGTCCCAGCCTGCCTCCCGAAACATCTTATCCAGACGGTCCTGATACTTGGGGTACTGGGCGTCCAAGGTCTGGTCACCCCGGTCCATATAGATTTTACAGCTGTTGGGCTTCAGATTCGCCTTGAGGTAATCCACATAACACTGGTTGGCCCGGTCAATCAGCTCCTCTTCTGCACCATAGTTGGTAATATACAGGACGGAATGGGTGGAGAGACAGCCGGCCCCGCCGAAAACGTTGGGATATTTAGCCACGGCATAAGAGGAAATCAGGCCGCCCATGCTGGAGCCCATGTGGAAAGTATGGTCCCGGTCCCTGCGGGTAGAATAAGTCTTGTCGATGAAGGGTTTCAGCTCCTCCACCAGAAATCTCAGGTAATCGTTGCCCAGGAGGTCTTCCTCGCCCATCCGTTTACCCCCGGCATACTCCTTCAATTCCGGAGAATAAAGGTCAAACACATCCTGGGGAAAGTATTCCTGGCTTCTGGTGCGGAAGGAATTGGCCACCCCCACCACAATGCAGTTCTGAATCTTCCCATCTTCCAGCAGCCCGCCAAAGACCTCATCTACCCGCCATTCCTGGTGGTTGAACATCTTCTCCGGATCGAACAGGTTCTGCCCGTCACTCATGTAAACGACAGCGTACTTTTTACTCCGGGAATAATTGTCAGGCACCCACACGTACACGTTTCTAGGGCTGACGAACGCCGATGCAAACTCTGGATAGAAATCCAGCTTGCCCACAGAAACCTTGGGTTTGTCGGGATGCCCGTCCCCCACCGTGCCGGCCGTTTTGTCAATGCCGCAGGAGGAGAATGCCAGCAGCAAAGCGGAAAAATACAAAAGCTTTTTCATCCTAGAATTTGAATATGGCCGATGAGATGGGAGACAAGCTGATGGTATCGCCCTTTTTGCCTTGCTTATACGTGCATTTGCGGTAACTGCCGCCGATGATTTCGGGCTTGGAAGACTCTGCAGGCAGGGTTACGCTCACCTGTTTGCCGGAAGGATTCAGCACCACATAGCAACGTTCCTCGCCCAGTTTTCGCTCATACACCATCGGGTAGGGCTGGTCCAGGGAGCTCACCAGTCGCCAGGAGGCATCGGCACCCAGGGCCTTGACCTCTTTGCGAAGTAGCAGCAGCGTGCGCACATAATGGAGCAGGGAGGCCGGGTCCGCCTCAGCCTTTTCCACGGTCATCCGCTCGGGATCCGGGTCCTGCGGAATGTAAATCTGGTCGATGGGTGCCGTGGAGAAGCCGCCGTTGGCCGTATCGTCCCAGAGCATGGGGATGCGGCAGCCGGCCCGGAAGCCGGAACCGTCGGTGGAAGGCGCATTGGGATTCTGTTTCAGGCCGATTTCGTCGCCGTAATAGATGAAAGGCACGCCCGGCATGGTGAGGAAGAAAGTCATGGCCACTTTCAGTTCCTCCGGCGTAGTGCGGCCTTCGGTGCATACCCGGTTGAAGTCGTGGTTGCCGGAAGGCATGCACACATATCCGTGGCCCTGAACCGCCTCATACTGATACGTATACAAGTCGTACCAAGTCTTCAGCTCACCCTGTCCGGCCTTGTCGAAGTACGGCGTAGCCTGCACTGCATTGGGGCCGAAACCGCGCCGGCCATAGAAGAAGAGCGTGGAATAGTTGTACTGCCCGTCGTGGCAGAAGAAATCCAGGTCGAAGTGCGCCTGAGCCACGGACTGGGCCGGGTTGAACCATTCGGCAATCAGCACACCCTCCGGATATTCCTTTTCAAACCACGGCATCAGATCCTCATTCCAGAGGCGGATGGTGGCGGCCTTGTTCGGGTCGTTCTTCACCAGGCTGGCGGCCATGTCCACACGGAAGCCGTCCACGCCCTTGTCCATCCAGAAGGAGATGATGTTCTTGAGTTCCCGGCGCATGGACATCGGCCCGGGGGCGTCCACGGCCTGTTCCCAGGGATGGGCGGGGTCCGGATTGGCAAAGCCGAAGTTAAGGGCTGGCTGGGTGTCGAAGAAATTCTTGATGTAGTAGGGACCGCGCGGAGCGTCCGTAGCTACGAATTTGCTCAGGAGCGAGGCGCTGGCATTGTTCCTCACGGCATCGTCCAATGAGCCGCCAGGGGCAGGAGTCCCGCCGCCTTCCGGTTTGAAGGAAGGCCAGATGTAATAGTCGGAATAACGCAGGTCCGCACCCTCCCGCGACTGCAGGAACCATTCGCACTGGTCGGAGGAATGGCCCGCCACCAGATCCATCACAATCTTGATACCGCGTGTATGAGCCTGTTCCAGCAGTTCCATCAGGTCCGAATTGGTACCGAAGCGCGGATCCACTTTATAGAAGTCAATGATGTCGTAACCTCCGTCCGTCCAGCCGGAAACATACACTGGATTGAGCCAGATGGCCGATACGCCGATGGACTTGATGTAATCCAGCCTGGAAATGATGCCCGGAAGGTCCCCGATGCCGTTTCCGTCACTGTCCTGATAGGACGAAGGATAGATTTGGTAGAAAACGGCATCGGCCAGCCAGGAGGGATGGGCCGCCCTGGGCTGGAACATGCGGGATACCATTTCCACCATTCCTTGGAAGTTCATTGGCATGCCTTTTTCCCGGCGGTCCTTGTCGGATTCCAGCTTGCGGCGGTCGGCCTCGTCGGAGGGCAGGGTGTAGAAGTTATTCTCAACCTTCAGCACCTTCGCCACGGCATCCGTCAGAATCCGCTCCATGTCGTCGTAGAGATTGACGGCGGGATGGATGCCGTCGTAGGACACATTGTCGTCCAGGCCGTTCTCCGCATTGGCCAGCGGCGTGAAATAGTCCACGTAGTTCACGTTCTCCTGCCCATCGGCATAGGCTTTCAGGCGGGTATTCAGCGCCACTATCAGCGCTCCGGCATCCACCTCAGGAATGGCCATGTAATGAGCGCAGGGCGTCACGGAGCACAACAGCACTTTAATGCCGGCCGATCCGGCCAGTTCGCACATGGCAACGATGTTGTCATAAATGGTCTGGTCGGGATAGTACGCCTGTCCCAACAGGTTCTGGCAAAGGTCGTTGGTGCCTGCCATGATGGCGACTGCCCTGGGCTTGAGGTCAACGACGTCCTGCTTGAAACGGACAAGCATCTGGCTGGCCGTCTGCCCGGAAATGCCGCGACCGGCGAAGTTGTTCCGGGTAAAGAAATCCGGATCGCTGTCGTACCAGAAGTCGGTGATGGAGTCTCCCATGAGCACCACCAGGGGATTCGCGGTAAGTGCCGCATTGGCTTGTTCGTAACGCTTGAAGTTCCCCCAGTCGGAGGTTCTGGTCTGGCGTCCCTGCGCGAAAGCCAGCAGGGAAAGCATCGCCAAAAGGAATGTGGTCAGTATCTTTTTCATAGTAGTACAAAAATACACTTTTCCCCGTACTTTTACAATTGGCGGAGGAGGTTTAAGAGTTCATCGGCATCGTCCGTTTCCGGGACCAGCCATTGCCGGCCAGCGATGAAACGGGGTACGCCGCTGCTTTCTCCGGAGGAAGTGCGGCCGAAGAGTTCCTCCACCTTCCGAAGATAGGCCTCTATGCGGGAATCGGCCAGGGCCGATGCAAAACCGTCCCCCAGGAGCTCCTGGGCGCGGTTTTCCGCCTCGGCAGGAGTGGCGCCCTCCAGCAAGAAATCCCAATAGGCCGATACCTCACCGGGCTTGGCATACCAGACGGCCATGGCCAGGCGGGTGAGCTGGCAGGAGCCCCGGAAGCGGTCTATGCCGGAGGCGGGGATATACGGATTGCAGGCGCTGCTGAGCGGCACCGGAGCCAGCAGGATGCGATAGTGTTCCGAGAGTTCCGGGAGAACACGGTGAAGCCGGCGGCAGTGGCTGCACTGGAAATCAAAAAGGAGGGTAAGGGTTTCACCTTGGCCGATGACCGGCACTTCACCTTCTTCAAAGGCAGGCAGGGGGGCTTCGGTACGGCCGCTATCGTAGATAAAAGGCTTTGTAAACGACTGGACCACAGCGAAAAGCGCAGCGGCAACGAGGCCGGCGAGGGGCCAGAAGAGTCTCCGGGGAGTCCGGAAGTGAAGGAAGACCAGCACCGCCGCAATGCAGCCCAGGAGATGTAAGGCTGAACAATACTTGCAGAAAGCGTGTAGCACACCCAGTTGCAGCCAGGCAAACCACAGCGCCGCACCTACAATGCAGCCGCCCAGGAACAGCATGAAAGGCCGGAGAAAGCGGTCCAGGGAGGCGTCGGAGCCCCAAAAAGCAATGCACAGGATTAGCAGCAGGTAAACGACGACGGCCGGCAAACTCACAGGAATGAGGCCAAGGATATAGGCCCAGGGGCTGCTCATCACGGAGTCGCAGCCGCTGCCCGTGCCGCAGCCTGCCATCGGCCCGCCGGAGAGGGAATGGTATAACATCCATCCGGCGAGCAGAAGACAGGCTGTACACAGCGTCAGCGTCCAGGTTTTGAACCTGCACAAGGTCATGGGTTCAATACTGGTTGGCGGCGCCGGGAGTAGGCTGGCCCGTGGCAATGGGAGCACCCGCGGCGTAATCGGCCTTCAGCGGAGCGGAGAGCGTAACGCCCGTACCGGAGACAGCTTCGCCGGCCTTGTGGGCCTTGCGAAGCGGTGCCGTGAGCACCAGCTTGTTCTCCTGCTGGGCACGCGGCATCCACCAGCCGCGAGGCATAACCACCTCGGCCACAACGGCTTTCTCTTCGCCGACGAGGATTTCCTGTCCCACTGTAAAGCCCGCGGCAGATGCCACCACAAGGGTCTTGCCGGCTGCAGAGAGGAGCTGCGTGCCACCGGCAGAGCCCAACTGCTTCACGGTGAGTACCTGTGCGTTGGCGCCCCGGCCCACCACGATGGGAGCACCTTCCTTAAGCCCCTGCACGGAAGACACTTTGATATTGTCTTCTCCGGCCTTGGCTCCAAGCGCCAGGTTCACAGACAGTTGCGTACAGAAGTCGATCTTGTTGTCATCCTTGTCGGCACCGTCCGGGAATCGGCCGGCACTCAAAGCGGCAGGCTGGGGTTGTGCTCCACCGCCGCCGAAACCGAAGCGGCGGGCGGCAGCCGGAGTCGGGGCGAAGTTGCCCGGTTCCTCCAGACCGGAATCGGCCTGATAGCCCTCTGCCAGCCAGGGATCCGTCACCAGGCCGAAGTTGAGCGCATCGGCAATGTTGCCCTTGGCATCCCGGAGGGTGATGTTGCCGCCGGCCTCGGAAAGAGCGGGGCCGCCGAAGGTTAAATCGGCCGGAACTGCGCCGCGATAACCGCCTGTGCCAGCGACAATTGCCTCATTGATGGGATAGGCCTTCGATAGCGGGGTATCCAGCTCGATGCTATAGCAGAGCGCCAGCACGGGTTCGTTGCTGTAATGGACGTGCTTGGTGGCGGGCTCGAAGCTGATACCCGTGCCATTTACGCTGTAAGGCATGTTGGAGGCGTGGTTGAACTTCAGCGGCTCGGCAATGTCCAGGCCGGTGCCGGGATCCTCGTCCGGGCGTAGCGGGCCGTTAAGGGTATTGCGGGCCGATGCAGTCCCCACCTTGGTAACCGTCACTGTTTCAATGCCATGGCCTTCGCTGGCAATGTCCAGGCGAATCTTGTCGCCCACGGAGATGTTCTCCACAGAAGACACTTTGATGTTGGTGTCCCCCGGCTTGGCATCCATGGACAGATAGCCCTGCGTACCAGCCTTGCCGACGGCCGTAACTGTGACCACTTCGTACTTTTCCGTGGAATTGGACACGGCGGGGCGGTCTGTCCCGTAGCCGATGGCCATCTTCTGCCCCACCTCAAAGTGCGCCACGGAGGTAACGGGAATATTGGTAGAGCCCTTGGGAATCTCGATGCCATGGCCACCCGGGAGCGGTTGCCAAACGGTAGTAGGCGTGCCGGCGGGCTGCATGCCGCGGCCGAACGGGCCGGCCATAGGGGCGACCGGAGCCGGTGCGGGAACATTCACCGCCTTCACGGTATGCTTTTCCCCGCCGATAACAAGCTCGTCACCAGCCTTGATGCCTTCCACGCTGCGAACGTAAATAGTGGCATCACCCTTGGCGGCCTCCACGGCCAGGCCGGAACCGGCCATACCCAGCAAGTAGAATGCCTTGGGTGCCAGAGAGGTGCCGGACGGGATCCTGATGTCGGAGAAATACGGGATGTTGGCGGCGTGATGACGGACGGTCCAGCCGGAGAGGTCCACTGCCTTGTCGGAGGCGTTGTACAACTCTATAAAACCGTCGGAAATACTGAATTCGTTAATCTTAACCGCCTCAGTATTACGCACTTTCAATCGGCCGATCTCCTTGTTCCCGTTCCAGACTGCCACAGCCTCCAGATCTCCGTTGAAGGAGGCCGATGTGGAAGTGACGTCGAATTCGGCCACCACCGTCTGTCCGGGTTCCACCGTATAAGAGACTGCCTGGGCAGCCGATGCCTTCCATCCCTTGGGTGCTTTCAGTTCCAGTTTAAGGCCTTCGATGGGCTCGTCGGTGGTATTTACAAAACGAACCACGGTTTTGGCGGTGCTGCCGGGCGTGAAAGTCTGCACGTTGGAGGGACGGCCGTCATTCAGCGAAGGGAACACCTCCACCGTGGCCACCCGGTAGCGGGCCGCCACCACATTGGCCTGGACGGCCTGGTTTACTTCCTCCGTCGGGAAAGTGCCGGCTGCGGTCATGGCACCCTCATAGAAGGTACCAGAAGAACCATTGCTGTTGTCGCCACCGTTGCCTAGCAAAATAGCGCCCTGCTTGCGCATGGGATCGTAACTGTTGCGGGGGTTGCGGATACGGCCACCGTCGTAATAAATCTTGAGGGAGCCTTCCTGCGCATTGCCGCCCATGGAGCGCCAGTGGTGCGGTTCCCCATCGGCCATGGCCGTCACAAAGCGCCAGGTGATGGTTTCCAGGCCTTCGCAGAACTTGTCGTTGGGGTCGTCGTTCACGCAGCCCACCAGGTTGTTTTCCTGGTCGGTCATAATCCAGGGTCCCGGGGCCTCTCCGTGATACCAGGCGGGCTGGTTGCCGAAGTAGGTGGTCTCCATGGTGCCATCACCGTCGTCCCGGCTGTCGGTTTCTGCATTGCCGTAATCGAAGCAGCAGCCGGAATTGTAGTGATGGCCGCTGATTACCCAGTACTGGCCTTCGGCCTGGTCATCCACAGCCGTGCCGGTGGGGTCGTTGAGGCGCATGCCCATGCCCGGAGCGATGAACACGCCATAGACCTTGTGACCCATCACATTCACCGGTGCCCAATCGGCCAGGGGAACATTGTTGTAGCCGCCCATGGCGGGGCCGCTGAAACCGCCGCGCGGGGCCTGATACAGATGATTACCCTTTCCGGACTGGTCGTACAGAACCGTAATCCAACAGTAGGTATCCTTACAGAAAGCGTCCTGCGCTGCAGCATCGGCATAACCGCCCGGGTCGCTGGCAGTAGCCTTCACAACGCCGATATCCAGGGTCTTGCCATCGGATTGACGCATAATCTGATAGAGCGGCCCGTTGTAGGAAGCATACAGGGCACGGGTGGTACTGTGGGCTGCCACACAGGGTGCCCCGCCCCGTTCATACACGTCGCAGGGGCCCTCCGGGCGCTGAAGGACCGTAAGCTGTTTGCACGCAATCACCGCCCCAATGAGAATGAGGCCCGTGAGTACGCCAAAAAGAATTTTTTTCATGATATAGTGGTTATTAGATACTTTTCTGCCCTAAAGATAGGCATTTTTCGCCTATAATTCACGTCTGCGCCGACGCTTTTGGCGTTTTTCGTCGGGACCGGCGTCGGCCGTGACGTCTGCGCCGACGCTTTTGGCGTTTTTCGTCGGCCCTGGTGTCGGCCGTGACGTCTGCGCCAACGTTTTTGGCGATTTTCGTCGGCCGCGGCGTTGAACGCTGTTCCGTCTAGTTTTGCCGCATCGCACAAGAGGCCACTCTTCCAAAAGCGCATGGCGCTTAAGCAATTGATAGTGTGCTAATTAGCCCAACGGACGGATCTTCAAAACAACCCCGCCCGTTGGGCTAAATCACTATCAATGAGGCGATTAGCCGCCAGGTTTTAAATTGTTCGCTGCTGTAAATTGACAAGACCAACGCAGAATGGCAGGTTCCCAACTCAAAGAGCACGAATCGAATCCAGAACCCTGTGTTTTACCAACTTATGGGGGCGGTTTCCGATATGTACAGATAATCTGGTCTGAGTGAATGAATCTGTGTTCATATCCGATATGTACATGAATCCCAGCAAAGAATAGTGTGTGACACGCGGGGTTAGGGCTGAAGGGTAAGCGGAGTGGCACTCGACGAATGACAGTAATGATATTGATGTTGATTTTTCGCCGAGCCTTTTTGTTTACCAATTGGTCTACTGCTGCCGATTAGCCTGGCCGGGGGTGGGGTGGGGGGAGAGGCGGAAGTCCTCGCAGAGGACGTCCGTGTCGGTGCCGTCCGGGAAACGGACCAGGCTCTGCGGGCCGGGGGCCAGTTCCGGCCGGCGGGACAGCATCCAAGCCGGGACGGGAGCCGGGGCTACAGCCTGGCAGCCGCCTTCGCGTTGGTCACCTTCCAGCACGGCCAGTTCCGGGCTGGTGATGGTGCCATTCGCGCTGGAATTGCTCTGCTGGGAGCCATAGACGATGGCATCCAGGACGGTTTCCGTAACCGGATCCACCAGTGCTATGGAACCGGCACTGGCCGATGGTGCATAGCTAAGATAGAGGCCCGGAGTGGGCGTCCAGCCTGCTCCAAGCGGCTGCAGGGCATCTCCGCTGGTATGCGCATATTGTGTGGCCGGCTCAAAGGAAATGCCTGTACCGGGACAGGAAACATCCACGCCGGCAGCATGGTCCCGCTGCAGCGGCTGCTCAAGTTCCACCTGTCCGGGTTCGTGCTGGCGAGGCCGTTCGCCGAACTGGCGGACATAGGGTTCCGCCACCACCAGGACCTGTTTCACCGTTACCATTTCCGTACGGTCACCGGTGTTAACAGTTAATACGGAACCCGGCTCCAGGTTGGAAGTGCCCACAATCCAAAGCTGAGTATCGCCTGCCTTGGCATCTTTAGCCAGGTTGCTCTGGGTGGCCGGCGTACCCACGGCCGTAACCGTCACCTCTTCATACCGGCCGCCCAGGTCTATTCCCATCTTGTCGCCCACGGAAAAACCCGCTACGGAAGTGGCCGGGAGCGTGTTTGTACCTTCCGGGAAACTAAGTTTTGGCCCGGTGGAAACGGGACTGAAAACCGTAGTTGCCGGGGCCGATGGCGCTGCGGGATCCACAGCCAGCAACAGGAACTCTCCGGCCGGCAACAGCGTGCCGGAAGGGAAAGTGAGTGCCGTCACCGGAGCCCAGCCGCTGCGCCGCACCTGCACTTCCAGCTCGGAAAGGTCGGCCTCCGCCGCCGAGGCATTATACAGTTCCACGAACGGCTCCGAAAGGCCGATTTCATTGATTTTTACCGCCTCGGAGCAGCGGATGAGCGAAGAAACTGAGGCATTCCCGCCTCCCCAGCTGGCAATTACAATAAACTCTCCGGAGGAACGTACGGCAGGCGCTGTCAAAGTATAGACTACATTCTTCTTCTCACCGGATTCCAAATTGTGTGGGAAATCACCCTCCCGACGAAGTCCCCAACCCCTGGGCAAGCCTATATCAAGCGCCACCTCTTTCATCGGTTCCGCTGTACTGTTCTCCAGGAATATAACCACAGACTTGCTTTCACCGGGCTGGAAAGAGGTAATCCGGGAAATGGCCAGCGGATATTCGGCATATCGGGCCGATGCGATATTGGCCTGCACGGCGGCAATGGTTTCATCGGAGGGGTATCCCACCGTCATCACGCCTTCGTAAAACGTTCCTGCAGAGCCGTTTCCGTTATCGCCGCCATTCCCCAGCAGCATACCGCCTTTCTTATGCATGGGATAATAGGCGTCACTGTCGGGGGTGCCGGGACGCACACCACTGTAGAAGGTAGTTACCTCCGCCTGCGTGGCATCGGCTCCGCGAAGGTCCCACTGATTGCCGCCCCCGCCGTTCACATACACGGAGACGAAGCGCCAGTTGTCAATGGAGGGGACGTCGTTTTCCTTGGCGTTGTAGCCGGAGAAGAGGCCGGCTTCCATATCGGCCATGATCCAGGGCCCCTCGCCGTTTCCCCGGCCCCAGGCGGTGGAGGTGCCGTAATAGGTGGTCTCCATGGTGCCCGTACCCACGGCTCGGCCGTTGGTGGAGGAATTGCCGTAGTCGAAGCAGCAGCCGCTGTCGTAATGCGTGCCGTCTATTACGTAGTAGATGCCTTCCGGCTCGTCATCAACGGCCAGTCCGCGGGCGTTGTTGCAACGGTAGCCCATGCCGGGCATGATGTACACGCCATAAACCTTGTGCCCGTTCAGCAGGGCCGGAGCCATATCGGCCAGGGCGGGATTGTTGAATCCGCCTTTATCGGGGCCCTGGAAGGTTCCGGGCGGCGCCGGCAGCAGGTCGTTGCCCATCCCGGACTGGTCGTAAATGACCGAAATCCGGCCGATGGTGCCCATGCAGAAATTGTCCTGGACGGCGGCATTGGCATATCCTTCCTTGTTGGGGTAAATATCCAGCGCTTCCCCGTCGGAATCCCGGACCACCTGATACAGCGGCCCTTTGTAGCGGGAATTCAGCAGCCGGGTGGTGCTGTGGGCAGTAACGCAGGGCGTTCCGCCTTTCCGATAAATGTCGCAGGGGCCTTCCTTGGGCCCGGAAGTGCAGCCTACGGCCAGCAGGGCCAGAAGCGAGGTATTTATTATCTTTCTCATAATCAGTCAGTTATACCAGAGCCCTGCTGTAAACCGGCAGCAGGGTATTCTTGTAAAACATTAATAATTTGAATCAGTAGTTGAAAATTAAGAAAATGAACGCGATGGCAAGTTTGCCAAGCGTATGTATAAGCAGTCCGGCAGTAGACCGGCACTTTTGAGCTCTTTGAATGTTTGTTTTATCAATAAGCCA
>Ga0265298_10004527_pt1 | contig 17744 bp, 23 predicted proteins | sample AusTroGonzalo_MG_3_FD_193486 | JGI IMG/M metagenome (GOLD analysis project Ga0265298, IMG submission 193486) | Bovine rumen microbial communities from tropical cattle in Woodstock, Queensland, Australia - Gonzalo_01 | ecosystem: Host-associated > Mammals > Digestive system > Stomach > Rumen ... | reverse complement strand
CCGTTCCACCCTTACCAGATAAATCTGGCGGTACACTTTTCTGTGGCACTATCCCTAAGGTTTCCCTCGCCGGACGTTATCCGGCATTCCGCCCTATGGAGCTCGGACTTTCCTCACCGCCGGCATTCCTTGCGGAACACAGGCGCCGCGATTGCCTTTCACACTCACGAGTGTATCGTAGCACAGCGTTTTTCCCTTGTCAAGACCGTTCAAAATTAGTTCATACTTTTTTTACTTCAGCATCAGGTAGCGTTTCATCATGTTGTTGAATTCCCAATTTGATTTGCTGTCTTTCACATCAAACTGGTTCATGATGGAGTTCACTTCATCCGCGTAATGCACAATAAAGGCTTCTTTGGTAGCGCAGGCCATCGGCGAACCTTTTTCCTGGTCCCCGTGGTGGGACAGGATGATATGTTCCAGCTGCTGCAGCGCCGTTGCAGGCATCTTCAGTTCCATAGCCGTTTCCCTTACCATCAGAACAGACATGGTAATATGACCCAGCAGCCTCCCTTCCGTCGTATAGGGAAAACCCAAAACGGCAGAAATTTCCCGTACTTTGCCGATGTCATGAAGCAATGCGCCCGCCGTGATCAAATCCCTGTCTGTATTACCGATTGCGTCGGCCATGGAAAGGGCCAGTTCGGTCACGTCTACCGAGTGTTGCAGCAGGCCGCCCAAATAAGCATGGTGGAGTTTCATGCCCGCCGGGTTCTTGCAGAATTCATCATAGAACTTTCCGCTGAAGATTTTTTTCAGTAACGTACGCAGGCTGGGAGTCTTCACGCTGTTGGTCAGCGTTTCCAGTTTGTTTTTATAGACATCTATGTCAAACCCGCCGGCAGGCACCAGATTAGAGATATCATCCTCCGGCATGATGTTATCCAGTTTTTGGATCACAACCTGCAACGCCAGCGTAGAAGAGTATTTAACAATATCCACCGGCCCGGAAATCATAAACGCTTTCGGCGCATCCAAATCCCGCAACCGGTTCACGATGTCACGATCAAACGCGATGAACTGGATCTTGCCGCTGTTATCTTCTACCGTACCTCTGGCAAAAACGCCGCCATTAGAAGAATTTCCTACTTTCTGCAGGCGAAGCAATACCGCCTGGGTAATCCGCTCACCGGCTTTAATATTTTCAATCATTTATATCGCCTCTTGAATAATCTATAATAATCCGCTTCCCCGATTTAGACAATTTGCAGAAGCTTCGTTTCCTTTGCTACCAGCACTTTTGCAGTATACCCTTCCCGGCTCAGCCGCAGGGCCAGACGGTCAGCCAGCTCGTTCACCACGGGCAGCTCTGTTCCCTGATGGGTAGCATCGATCAGGTTGATGTGTTTTCCCCGCGCTTCCTGGGCGTCATGATATTTTACGTCGCCCGTCACGTAGGTATCTGCCCCGGCCTGTGCCGCACAATCCAGAAAATCCATGCCGCTGCCGCCGCAGACTGCCACTTTACGTACAGGCCGTCCTGCCGGGACAACAGTGACATGCTCCAGTCTCAACACTTTTTTGACTTTTTCGGCAAAAGCATCCAGTTCCAGCGTTTCTTTCACAACCCCGATGCGACCGATACCCTCCAGCATATCCTCACCGAAAAGTCCTTCCACATTTTCCAGTTCAAGCAGGCTAGCCAGCACGTCGTTCACACCACCTGCCACACTGTCCAAATTGGTATGGGCACTGTACACCGCGATATCTTTCCGGGCCGCTTCCAGCAATAAGGCCGTGTGCCAGTCCCGGTCAGTGAGCTGTTTAATGCCACGGAAAATGGCGGGATGGTGTGTCACAATAATATCCGCGTGAACCTGCGAAGCCTGTTCCAGAACTTCCTGGGAAAAATCCAGTGCGCACAGGATCACCTTCACTTCTTTTTCGTTCCGGCCTACCTGCAGTCCTACGTTATCCCATTCTTCCGCAAGCCGCGCAGGTACCATTTCCCCCATCATATTTGCAAAATCTTTTATTAAAATATACATCGCGTTTCCTTTTCTGTATTACTCATAGTGTGTTATTAATTATACCGATTTATTAATCAGCCCGTCAACTTTCCTGAGCAGTTTTTCCAGATTTTTATATTTATCGCTTTTCATAGCCGCAGGGCTGGCTTCCATCTGCCGAAGCAACCGGCGGTAATGTTCTGCTTTCTCTTGTATATATTCAATCCACAAGGCTGGTTTCTTTTCCAAAATACAGGGACCCAGCTCCGCCGCAAGAGGCGACAGTTCCGGTGTCTTTTCTGTATGGACTGCTTTTATAATAATATAAATATGACCGTTTTCCTTGCAGAGGGCTTCTTCCGAAATCCGGTATCCATGGTGTGTAAGCCACTGCCGCAGCAGGTTCGCAGCATTCATCGGCTGCAGCACAAAGGTTTGAACAGACGCCGCGATATCCGGGGATTCTTCTAAAATATTAACTATTGTCGCGCCGCCCATGCCGGCAATCACTACGACTTCCGCTTCACCTGCGTTCAATCCCTGCAACCCAGGAGCGGTGCGGATTTCCATTTGGTTTAGCAGGTTATACCGGCTTCGGGTTTCCTCAGCTGCCTGACAGGGACCTTTCGCGATGTCCGAAGCAAGAACACGGCGGCATTGCCCCGAAAGCGCCAGATACGCCGGAACATACCCGTGATCTGTACCGATATCCGCCATTGTATGGCATGGCGGGACCATAGAAGCTACTGTTTGCAGCCGTTCGCCAAGGTTAAGCATAGCTATCTCCAGTTTACATAAAAACGGTCTGCCTGTATAACAGACAGACCGTTAAGGACACAGAACTTATTTTTTAGCTTTTTTAGCTTTAGCTTTTTTAGCCGGTTTAGCGTTAACAGCTTCTTTGAAAGCTTTGCCAGCTTTGAAAGCCGGAACCGTAGCGGCAGCAATCTTGATTGCAGCGCCGGTCTGCGGGTTTTTGCCGGTACGGGCAGCGCGTTCGCGGGCTTCAAAAGTACCGAAACCGATTAACTGAACTTTGCCTTTTTTGGCAACTTCTGCTACAACAACTTCATTCAGGGCTTTCAGTGCTTTTTCTACGTCTTTCTGAGATAATCCGGATGCTGCAGCAGCTGCTACAATAAGTTCTTTTTTGTTCATCGTAAAATCTCCTTTGCGAAATTTTTATTCAGATGCCGATTATTCCTGCATCTATGTTTATAATAGCAGTGTTTATCAGCGTTTGCAAGCCCTAATTCCTGATTTTTCCCTGTTTTTTCACAATTTTTTCGTTTTTTTTGGGAAGCAACGCCGCAGATGATGGATTTACAGAGTTTCCTGGTACAGATTTTCTTGACACCGGCGTCAAGTTCGGTTAAAATAAGTGTTGTTAAAAAACAAGGGCCTATAGCTCAGCTGGTCCAGAGCCGGCGGCTCATAACCGCTTGGTCGTAGGTTCGAATCCTACTAGGCCCACCAGTCTTTGTAATAAATATCCATCGGCACAGCCGGTGGTTTTTTCTTTATATCCTGTGCAAACTGCCCACGACCTGAGGATCGTGGGCAGTTATTTTATGATCATTTTATTTTAATTCCACAGCTAAAACAGTAAATGTAATCGGGCACTCCTCAACCAAAAACTTTACCATTGTCTCGCCTTCCCGCAGCGCGATGATTTCTTTGCAACGGGCAACGGCTTTAACCTTGTCGCCGTTCAACGCGTCGATATACGCTTTAGCCCCCGCTTCCGTTTGAAAAGCACAGTCAATTAACGTTCTTGATGTATTAAACTCGCAGTTGACGACGTAGATTTTCATAATGGTTCCCCTCCTTTCGTTGTTTATTTATATACTTTTATACTTTTATTAATAATATTATATCCGTTCAAGCAGCCCGGTGCAACCCCTCAGCACATCTGCGTAGGTTTCGTCAAAATTACCCGTGTACCAGGGATCTGCCACTTCCCGGTTCTCGCCGGCGAAATCAAGCAGCTTGTATATTTTTTTCTCCGGGTCACCACCGAACAGACGAAGCATGTCGGAAACATTCTCCCGGTCCATGGCGATCAGGTAATCATAGGCAACATAATCCGACGCTGACAGGAGCGTGGCTTTCCGTTTTTCAAAAGGAATGCCCATCTGGCGGAGCTTTGTTTTCGTGCCGTAGTGGGTATCGTGTCCCAACTCGTCCCGCCGCGCCGCTTTGGACGCGATGATACACTGTCCTTCCCGTCCGGCCTTTCGTACCAAATCTTTCATCACAAACTCTGCCATGGGGGAACGGCAGATGTTCCCGTGGCAGACAAACAATATTTTAATCATAACCTGACCTTATACAAAATCACTTCATTACAGTTTGTCATATTTGTCCGCTTTGCCCCGGGCTTTATCCACCGGGTACTTAGCCTCGTTTTTGCCCATCTTTTCATTGATGATCTCGTCTTCATCAAGGCCCAGCTCGTCCAGCATGTTTCTGCAATAGACCAGCACGTCCGCCAGTTCCTCCCGGACATGGGCGATATCGTACCTCGTATCGCTCCACTGGAAACATTCCAACAGCTCATTGGCCTCAATGGAGATGGACTTGGCCAGATTGGCAGGGGTATGGAACTGCTGCCAGTCCCTGTCTTCCGTGAACTTTCGGATCCTGTCTATGGTTTCCTGCCTCATGGGAACCTCCGAATCTTATATTCAACCGTTTCATGAATAGTAAGAATACTATATTGTCCGTTTCGGATTTTCTTTCATATACGTAATCCAGTATAATCCCGAACCCGTTTCCGCATCCGTAATTTTAAAAAAGCTGTCGTTATAAGAAACACCGTACTGTGTATCATCCTGCAGCTTATTTAAGCTTAGAATATTATTCTGGGACCTGTGAGCGGTCCGTGATAAGGTCTGACCTTGCCGTATGCGCCGGTAAGACATTCCTTGATTTCTTTACCGGTCATGCAGGTCTTCTTATAGTTGTTATAAACAGGTTCCTTGTCCGCCCGATCGCCGAATATCCACATAATGCCCAGGCTTTGCAGCGGAGTATTTTCCGTAAATGACGGATAGGCAGTGTGCCATTCGCCTTCCTGATCGGTAAAAATCTCTGCCAGATTGCCAACATTCGATTTGATTACCCATAAACTGTTGGCACCGGTATAGGGAATCGGCCAGTCGTTGCCGTTCCCGCCGCGCAGGATTACATGCATCAGGTCGCCAAGGGATGCTGTCTCCGGCAGTTGAATCGTGTATTCGCCGTTACCTGCGTCGTCGCCCATACAAACGCTTTTTCTGTGAAAGGTAATTGTTATCACTGTGGTTATTCTCCCGAATTACTTTATTAATAACAGGTTTCCCTTTGTATCATTTTTGTCTGCAGGGATCCGTTTCATCTTCAAATTACATCGCAATACTTCAGTTGAAACATATTCATTTTCGCCGTATCGTAAATGGAGCTTACGATTTAGCTAATCTTTGATATATTTGTGCAAAACCCGTAACAGTTCAGCCGGATCAAACGGTTTCGCAATATGCCCGTCCATCCCGGCTGCAAGACAATCCCGGACATCTTCTTCATATGCGTTCGCGCTCATAGCAATGATAGGCAATGATGAGTATGGGCCGCCCAGCGAACGGATTGCTTTTGCCGCTTCATATCCGTTCATAACCGGCATCTGAATATCCATCAGAACCACATCATAAAAATCTGGTTCCTTTTCCTGCAAGGCATCCACTCCGGTTTTGCCGTTTTCAGCCCTCTGCACTTCCGCTCCAAACTGTTCAAGAACCATCCTGGCGATCTCCGCATTGATGTCATTATCTTCAACAAGAAGGATCTTACGGCCTGCCAGATCCAATCGCTCATGATTCTCCGCGCTTGCCGGTTCTTCTGTTTCCACAGATTCCAAAGCAATCTCCACGGTAAACTCAGAACCCTCTCCCAGCTTGCTCTTTACGGAAATCGTACCACCCATCATTTCCACGATCTTCGCGGTAATCGCAAGTCCCAGACCTGTGCCCTGGATTCTGTTTATGGTGGTTCTTTCCTCACGGGTAAAGCTTTCAAAGATATGCGGGAGATACTCCTCGCTGATCCCGATACCCGTATCCCTGACGATAAAACGGTATGTGTTCTTCCCATCTGACAGGGGAATTTCTTCTGAAATCAGTTCGACTGACTTTCCTGACGGGGTATATTTGATAGCATTGCTGATAATATTGATCAGTATCTGTTCAAGGCGAAGCTCGTCCGCGTTGACCTTATAATGACGGATGCTGTCATGACAGTATGTGATGTTCAGGGCTTTGTTCTGGGCCTGCAGCGCGGTAATATCCTCAATACGCCGGAACAGTGCAGCCAGATCGCAAGGGGCACTGCTGATTTGCATTTTACCGCTCTCAATTTTGGAAATATCCAGAATGTCGTTGATCAGTGACAACAGATAGTGACTGGAGGAACCGATTTTATCAAGCGCGTCCGCAACGGTACCTGGCTTGTCCTGATGAGTTTTGGCAATATTCGTATATCCCACGATGGCGTTCATAGGCGTGCGGATGTCATGGGACATGTTGGCAAGAAAATCATTTCTGGCACTGGTTCGCGCTTCCCTTACATGCTGCTGGTACGCCTCTTCCCGTTCCATCTGTGCTTCAATATTGTTTGTTCCAATAATAAGGTGCCGCCCGTCATCGTCCTCCAGAAGCGTTGCTTTCATACTTACCCAGATGGGAGTCTCCCCAAACATCAGCCGGTATTTCATGGTAAAGATTTTGTCATGCTCCAGTATGGACATGATTTTTTCTCTGTAAAACGTGCCCATGAACCGTTCCCTGTCGCCATCAAATATCAGCCGTGACATATTTTTTCTGCTTAAATTGAAGAAATCCTCGCCTGTTTTTTCAACTTCCAGGCTACCATACTCTTTTGTGGAAAAGTATTCGACAAAATGGTCGGTATCCAAATCCACAACATAGATACTGAAATAATCCCCGGCCAGCGCCTGTGCCACGCGACCAAAGGTAATGCTGGCATGGTGCGCTTTTTCGAAGGCTTCCATCGCTTTCATCTGCTCATCCACGCTGCTGATGCCGATTACAATATGGCTACCTTCTTTTTCAATCATACGTGTAACCTTCAGGTGTACGTACGTAGGTACGCCTTTAAACATCAAGCGGAAAGTAATCGTGTAAATGCCGTTAGCATCAAGTTCCTTAACGATTTTTTCCTTCACAAAGCCATCCAGAAACCTCTCCTGGTCTTCCGGATATATAAATTCCTCAAAGCGTTTCCGCGAAAAACTGATAAAGTCATCCCCCGTGCGGGGAAGTCCCAGTTCTTTGTATTCATCTGATGAACTGTATTCAATAAACTTATCGTTTTCGGTATTTACGTAATAAATGCAGAAATAGTCCGCTGCCAGCGCCTGCACCACGCTGGACTGGGATACTTTCAAGGTGTCCTGCTCCATATGTAGCTTCCTCCGAATTATTAATCATATTTTCCAGGTTCCTCAAAAGTCAAGAGCCCTTACTAATTAATAATTATAACATAACAGCCGTGGAAGTTCCACGGCTGTTAAGTGAAATTGAGATTTCAAATTAAATTTCTATATTACTTTTTAAGCTAACTTTTTAATAATCGCATTCGTAATCAGGGCAATCCCCATAGCAGGAACCACCTGCCACATTTTTCAGCTGTTCGACATTCAGTTCCATGTCGGAAATCTCCGCCAAATACGCCTCGGCTTCATCTTTGGTAATGTCAAAACCTTCAGACTTCGCCAGCACGATCAGATCTTCCGCAGTTTTGCACTGAAAAGCCTTTTCAATCATTTCTTTTGAGATTTCTTTTTTATCGAATGGCATAACTAACCCCCTTGTAACTTAAATAAAATAATACAGCAACATTTCTCTTAACACAATAATACTACATTTAAACATGAAATTTGTGTACAATTTATGAACTTGTCATCGTAAATAAACTTTATATAAAAATTCAGTTAATCTGCAAAAGCGATTCCTGCAGCAAGTTCCATGTCTTCGGGATGGAATTGAGGTACAGCGTTTCCTTGGGGGATGCATATCTTTTCAATCCGGTCCGATACAATCAAAATCCACAAACGTTTTCTCTTTTGCGTCCCCCCTCACCTGACTAAAACCAGAACAGCGAGTACCAGATTAATAAACGCCACCAGCGGGCGCAGATACCGGTTCACCTTTTGTCTGTCAAGTTTGGACATAAGCCAGGGTCCGGCAAACGCACCGACCAGAGTGCCGGACAGCAACAGTCTTACCAAATGCCAGTCCATATGCCCTAACGACAAATGCATAAAAAAACCAACCAGTGACATTCCGCAGATGACAAACACCGAAGTGCCTACCGCATGCAATGGCGCACAGCCTAATACAAACAGCCCCGCTGTAATCGGTCCGCCTCCGGTCACACCCAGCAGCCCGGACATGACGCCGCCAAGCAAACCAAAGCCCATGGCCTTCAGTTTGTCGCCTGTTGTCAGGGAAGCCGCGTCTTTGATTTCCCGTTTAGGCGGATAAAAGCAGTTCCACGCCATCTGTAAGGCAAGAATTAGCAATATCAGTCCCGTTAACTTATTGTAAAAACGCAATGGGAGCATACCGGAACACAGGGAACCAATCACACTTCCCACAACGGTTCCGACGAGTACATGCAATGCCAGATGAAAATTCACATTACCTGCCCGGTAGTGGCTGAACGCCCCCATCAGCGTGGTGGGGATAGCTGTCGCCAGAGAAACCGAAGCCGCTGCATCCGGCGCAATACCGCACAATCCTGTAAGCACACCGACGTAGACAGCCCCGCCGCCGCCACCCAATGATATGATAAGCATTCCAGCCAAAAAGCCGATCAGCGGTAAATAATAAACTGACATAAAATCTCACTTTCTTGCAGTACTACATTCTCTATACCGTTACGACAAAGTTTTTTCTTTTGCTAAAAGGAGCCTTTCATAGTAGTTACCCTAACATAGACGATGATGGATTTATTTTTCTAATGATCAGTTTCCTGCCTGCCGGAAAGGTAATTCGCCGCAAGGGATCCGGAAATGTTGTGCCATACACTGAATATTGCGCCGGGAATTGCGGCGGCAGCGCCGAAATGCAACATAGCAAGAGATACCGCAAGCCCGGAGTTTTGCATACCGACTTCAATCGCAACTGCTTTTGCCTTGGCCATATCCATATGGAACGCTTTGGAAAGGGCGAAACCAATCGCATAACCCAGCAGATTGTGGCAAACCACGATCAACATGACCAATAACCCTGTTTCCCTGATACGGCCGGCACTGACGGCAACCACGCCGCCGACTATAAGTATAATTACCGTGATAGACACCAAAGGCAAAAGTTTCACAATGCGCCTGACAAACGCTTCGAAAAACATGTTCAAGGCAAAACCGGCAGCAATGGGCAATATCACCACTTTAATAATTGACAGCATCATGGCTGCAAACGATACTTCAATCCATGTACCCGCCAGCTGCCAGGTAAGGAACGGTGTTACTATGGGCGCCAAAAGGGTGGTCGTCATGGTCATGGATACAGAAAGGGCAACATCGCCGCGGGCCAGATAGGTCATCACATTAGAGGAGGTTCCGCCAGGGCAGGTACCCACAAGGATAACACCGACAGCCAGATCCGGTGGAAGGTCAAACCCTTTCGCCAGCAGCCATGCCAAAAGAGGCATCACGGTAAACTGCGCCAGCACTCCGATACACACGTCCCCCGGATGCTCCAGGATACGCCGGAAATCCTCTGCACGGAGGGTCGTGCCCATACCGAACATGACGATTCCCAGCAAAAGGGAAACATGCGGCGCAATTCCGACAAATGTTTTCGGCGCGGCCATGGCTGCCACAGCCATCAAAATGACCAGTACAGCCATGTACTTTGATACTAAATCCCCAATACGTTCTAATATTCTCACTACGATACCCTCTTAACTTGTGCCCGTTTTGTAAGCGGAATACCAGGCTGGCTTACAAAGCGTTTTTAGATAAGTATTGCTTTATTTCCTCAACCAGCTTATCGCCATCGTAATTCTTGAAAATTTTAATCATGCAGCCGCTTATCATCGGATTTATTTCAAGCCCGTATTCTACAGAACGTGTATCAGTTTTGAAGCCGTAGCACCGTTTGCCGATACCGTATGCGATACCCAGCTCAACGGAGGCGCCTTCATCAGGAGTCCGGCCGTCAATATTCATAAAGACAATATCCGCTTTTCTGACTTGCGTGTCATCCAAGGCAAAAATCATCCTTGTGAGTTCTTCTTCCGGCTTGTCCTTTAAGAGAGCGCCCTCGATCCCGTCACGCTGCGGTAAAAAGACCTTGTAGCCGTACTCCTCAAGTACTTTTGTTATTCTCAGATTGAATTCCTTTTCGGCGTGATTGAACATCGGACCCGCAAAATAAATCTTTTTCCCCTGTCCGATGTTTCTCATGACCTTTGCTTTATACGCGTCTACGGCAGCGATGTTTTTATCAATATCGCTGCTGTTGGCATAGGCGGCAAATGAAAATAGCATAGCCGCAAACATAATGACCGCGCCTATCGTCCCTGACATTTTTTTCATAAACTGATGCCTCCTTAGTTTTAAAGTTTCTGCCAAAAGAATTGACCCATCAAATTTTAATTTAACTAATATTCAATCCTGAACTGTTCGGTGAATGTGCTGCAGGTCTTCACTTACGTCCTCAATGAAGAGGATATACGGGATTTGCCTGGCTGTTGCGTCATAGGCCGTATGCAGGACAGATGTATATGTTGAAAGATTCCCGCCTATCAGTATTCCTTCTGCTTCACCTTCCCGGTAACGCGGACCGTTTTTACATACATAGACTGGAAGGATTCCCTTCAGCATCCGTCTTTCTGTATTGGCATTCGTTTTCGGCAGATCCGTAAATGTCGCGCTCATGGAACAGTGAACCGATGGAAGTCCGGCGCACGTCCACGCAGAATGAAAGACGGTAATATCACTGTAGCCAATGATAAGTTTCCGGGAAGACCGAATCAGTTCCGGGGTGCGCAGGGCCAGCTCGTCCATAATTTCCGAGGCTCCGTATCCGCCGCGGACACAGAATACAGCCTTTATAGAGGGATCTTCCAAAGCCCAACGCAGATCTTCCATGCAGTCTTCTTTTGAACGTACCTTATCCCAAACATGCTTCCCTTTTACTGGGACATACCCCCAGGAACGAAGTCCTTTTACAGTTGCGTCGACCTGTTCCCGGCTTGGAAGCCCGGAGGGAGAAATCACCGCAATCCTGTCGCCTTCAGACAGAAAAATATCACGGTGAGGACCATTGTAAGGGGCGAACCGGACTTTGCAGGGTGTATTGACGCCCTCAGAATAACTCTTCTCTTCCGTATCCTGACTCAATGGTTGTTTCAACTGCTGTACGGATACCGCGTTTTTCTCTGTTTCTTTCAGAGTCCGGGGTTCCGCTGAAGCGTTCGCCTGCATGCCAAAAAACAACGGCAACATACAAATAACAGATACTATTTTCTTTATAAAACACTCTTCCTTTGTCAAACTGGGACATGTTATTCAAACCGTCATACTCCGCCTCTGTTATTTCACAATCTTCCCATTCCACGTATTGATACCGCCAAATTCATAGACCTTCTTGTATCCCATATTCGCCAGCTTCTGAGCTGCCTGTTTGGAACGATTGCCGCTCCGGCAATATACAAGAATAACCTGATTCACGTCAGGCAGAAGTTCCGGTTTCCTGTCATTAATGGATTCATTGGGGATCAGGACTGCACCGGGAATATGCCCTTCCTCATATTCACTCTTGGTCCGTACGTCAACAATCACAAGACTGCTATCTTTCAAAATCATATCTTTTGCAGCATCCTGGGTGATCTGTGTATAACCTTTGTTCGTACCGGAAGAAGCTGCTTTCTTTTCATTCGTCGCGCAGGCTGAAATACAGAACAGCAGCACAAACAGCAGTGAAATTATGAAGTAAGTCCTGTCTTTTGTTTTCTCTAAACGTGTCCTGCAGTATTTTAACATATTCTTTCTCCTGTAAACCGGAGTTTGTCAGTCGTTTATATAAAACGAAGGCATAAGATTATATATACGATACAGATTCATCAAAAATTATGCTGATGAAATTATTATTTAAATTATAACATTTTAGCCTTTCTTAAGTAAAACTATATTTTTTGAATTGCATGCAACATTAGGATTTAACTTACTTCCCTTAAAAATTTGACATTTGATACTTGTGTATGTAAAATTTATAGAAGAGTCAATCAATGTATACATTGATATATTTTAGGAATCGGAGATTCTTACCAAAATGAACGATAAGACCACTTTAAATCAACATGAAAATCGCAACCTGTTTTTTACTTCACTAATTACCTTTTTAGGCATGGCGTTATTGATTGCAATCGCATGGTTTTTGAAAATCCCCAATCCGAATATGGTACTTATCACCGGCCTGATTGTTTTTACAGGCATGTTTGGCAGAGTGTCAGGTGTCATTTCTGCAACACTGATCATTCTGTACTCCATGTTTTTCTTTTCCACAGGCCACAACTTCTTCAGCTACACTGCCATCAACCTTCAAAAAATATTAACTATAGTAAGCAGCGTCGTTATCAACACTTTCATAGTAGCGACCCTGCGTCACCGTTGGAAAAGTGCCCAAAAAGAACTCATTGTGCTCAACGGAAAGCTTCTGGAACACAATGAAAAGCTAAAGTCCCAGAGTCAGACTGATCCGCTTACCGGTTTGTATAACCGGCATGCCCTGCGTGATAACTACGATAGTTATATTGGGAATCTCCTCACCGTCGCCTATTTGGATGTTGATAATTTCAAACAGATCAACGACGGCTTCGGCCACGATATCGGTGATAATGTACTGCGGGAAATCAGTACAAGCATAAAGGAAACCTTTACAAATACCCATGCCTACCGTTATGGCGGTGACGAGTTTCTGCTGATTCGGAACGACGCCGATGCCGATTTGTTCGAAGACCAAATGCATCAGATGAGAAATCGTTTGGAATCGCTGGGCGAAGGAGATAATCTAACAAAGATTTATTTTTCGGTCGGTTATGTGTATGGCGTAGCAGAGACAACTGCTGACCTGCGAAACATGTTCGAAAGAGCAGATGAGTTAATGTACGAAGCAAAACGCCGGGGGAAAAAGAACTCCCTTGGTGAATCGTTTCAATGATTTTATGGTGAATGATTGATAAAACTTAATATTAAAATAAGATACCCCTTGTTTATCACTAAATTCTGCGATAAACAAGGGGGCTTTTATTTTGTAACCTGATTTTTAGATTAAGGTTAAGGATGAATAATTCAAATTTATAATGAGGACTGCTTTAAAAGGTGGGAAAAATTTTTTCACATATAACTGATCGTCTGTTCCAGCGGTTTCCGGTTCGTGTGATTGGGAAGAGGGCCGACGCCTTCTGCCGCATAACCCAGATCCATCACCATCAGGACTTCCTCATTTTCCGGCAGTTCAAGAGCTGCCGCCATTTTCTCCGGATCAAAATAATTTATCCAGCAACTGTCCACGCCTTCATCCGTCGCCGCCAGAATCATATGAGTCGCTACAATCGTTGCGTCCTCCACTCCCGAATCCCGCTTACCGCCCGGATAGGTAAATACATTATTCTTATCATAGGCTACGACCAGGACAATCGGTGCACCGTAACGGCATGGCGTAACCGCATCAATTTTGACAAGAATCTGCGGCGCCTGCACCACATAGATATGCTGCTCCTGGAGGTTTTTAGCTGTTGGCGCCATCCTCCCAGCTTCCAGGATGGCAGTCAACTTTTGGCCCTCCACTTGTTTGCCAGTGAATTTCTTACAGGAATACCGATTTTTTACTACTTCTTTAAATTCCATTATGTCCCCTCCTCGTCTGATTATAATAATACTGATGTTATCCATTGGTAAAATACCATTAATAATCTTTTCACTTAACCCAGCATTTTTCAACGTTGTTTTTCCGAGCGGGTCACGTTGTCAAAGCAAACCTTAATAAACAGTATGGTTACATTAGGAAGGTTTCCGCCGGAGCCATCGTCCGCATAATGAAGCCGAAGGACACGCCCAGAACAATGGCGGCAACCATGCGGAAAATCTGCTGGCCACCGCTCTCGCGAATCTTGATGGAGACGATGTTCTCACCATTCCGCCTGGAATAGCCGAGCAGATGCCGGTTCGCTTTAAGCAGGTTGGCGCTGAAGAGATCGCTTTCGTCTTCAATCCATTCGAACAGGGACATAATAGGATTCGTAGCCTCGCCCCGGGCCGAAATCTCCAGGTTGATGTCACCGAAACGCTTCTTCACCGTGACGGTGGCAGAAAGCGCCGGATTGTTCATACCCTTCGCGAGGCGAAGATACGTTTCTTCCAAAAGCAATTCCCCACGAAGGATTTCCTCCTTCATGAGGATTTGTTCCTTATTCTCATTGACACATCCAATGATGTCCGAAATGCTATCCTGTGGCAAATGGAAAACTCGTTTTTTCATAAATTGCCTTCAACAAATTAGGATCAACTTATATAATACACAAAAAAGTCATACAGGCAAAATGCCTGCATGACTTTCTGGCATTACAATTATAAGGCAAGGTACAGGCGTAGAAAGGACTTATTCTTCTTTCTTATTCAACCGCATGGATAAGATATTGCCGTGTTTCTTGACGGTATTGACGGCCACATCAAAATCTAAAGAAATTTCATCAATATTTAAAATTACGGATTTGTTACCGATACCGTATTCAGAAGAAAGAATGCGGTAAAGGAACTCATATTCTTCAATGACGTAGAACAAAAATCCTGACACAAGTTTAAAACCGGTAAAGACAAAAGCGCCATCAGTAACATCCAAAGTAATTTTCAAATACTTGGTAAAAAGCATATTTACAAACTCAACTTTATACGGTTTACTCATAACCTCAAAAGGCAGAAACATATTTTCATACTGACAAAGAAAATCCACAAGATTATCAATAAATTTTGATTTTGTCAATTCATCAGCATTCTTGGCAATTGACAGACTTGCGAACATAACAGAGGCGCCATCAATAAAATCAATCCTGTCATTATCTAACGCAACCATAAACCCTCCACCACTTCATAATAAAAGTTAAATTAGCATTACCACTATATTACTTTGTGTTTAATGCCTTTAATTATATATACAAAACAGTTTCATCAAAATTGACATTGATGAAATTATTTTTTTTATTATATCATAAAAACCTTTGCCGAGTAAAACTGCAAATTACGTTCTTCTATACACGTCTTCGTCCAGCATCCCTTATTTTCTTGCCAAAAGCATGGAGGAGCAGACGTTGCAAGACACATTGAGTGTTGTACAGAACATATTGACACATCCAACGATGTCTGAAACGCTGTCCTGCGGCAAATGGAAAAATTGTTTTTTCATAAAATACCTTTTACTATTCTTCTTTTTCTCCCAGCTTATTCAGCGAGATATGAAGATTAATCGCTGCACATGAAAGCGCGGTCAAAGCAAGCCATAGAACGAACAGGTCTATGATAACTTTCTTGTCTTTAATAACAGGTTTCTTGCTCTGATTTGGCATATCCGTAATCCCCTTTCCCTGTAAATGCTGCATATAAAACACAAATTCCGATTTATATTTATAACATTATATCATATAATCCGAGTAAAACAAAAATGTAAAAGGCGTGTCCCGGTTTTGTCAGGACACGCCTTACTATATCTCTTAAAGTCTGAAGTGTTCGTTTAATTGCTCAAAGTCCAACAACTGGTGCCTTCCGTTATGCAAGTGCCGCCCGCTACATTTCTCAGTGTTTTTTCGTCTAACTCCATATCGTCAAGTTCTGCCAAATACGCTTCCGCTTCGTCTTTCGAAATCTCAAATCCTTCTGACTTAACCAGCGCCATCAGCTCTTCCGCGGTCTCACACTGCATTGCTTTTTCAAGCATCTCTTTTGTGATTTCATTTTTGTTAATCGGCATAATAAAATTTTCCTTCCCTATGATTAATTATGTGTTTTTAGAATTCAGAATATCCAAAATTGTTTCGGGGCGTCCTGCCGCAGCAAGCCCACTCAGTTCGTCATCGGTAAGCTCCCGCTCCTCCAAGGCCTCCTGGCTTTGCTTCTCTACCTTTTCCCGAAATCTTTGCCACAACCATTCCGTCTTGAGTCCAGGGTTTTCGGAAGAAAAGTCTGTTGCCCGGAATATCTGGTCCATTTCCTCCATGTCAGTCATATAGTTACGATCTCCTTTAAACTATGACAAATCAGTATTTAGTCAATTTTGTGTTTAATGCCTTTTATTACTATATACAAGACAGGACTTCTAAAATTGACGCTGATGAAAACATTTTTTATCAAGTTCCGCATATTACTCCTGTGCGCAATATTCTTCCAACGACAACCCGCCTTCGCGGATGGCCCGGGCCGCCTCTTGACCGACAAAACGGAAATGGTTCGGTTCGTAAAACACCCCCGTGAACCGCTCTTTACCCTTGGGATACCGGAGAATGAAACCGAACTGCCAGGCGTTTTCCAACAACCACGCAAAATGCGGCGTATCCTCCATGTGCGTGTCGTCCCCCGTCTCCACGGAAATATCCATCGCCAGCCCGGTCTCGTGCTCGCTGGTCCCGGGTTGCGCTACATAGCCGGGCTTGCCCCGGACGAAAATCTCTGCCTGCCGCTCCCGGCTTCTGTACCCCGATAACAATAGAAAGCCGCAAAGACCTTCCCGTGCCGCAGCAATAGACATTTCCCTGAAAGCCTCAAAAGCTTCCTTTTTCAATTTCACTGTTTCGGAAAAAACCAGGAAAGGAGGCTGGAGCGGGTACACATCCACAAGCCCCTCAGGACAGTAAGCCTCGGGCAGCCGATGGGCTCGGTTTACCAGCAAAAAATTGCGGCGGTTAGGCAAGGGACAAAAATTTGCAGCCAGTTCTGCAACATTTTCCTCCTTCGCAAGGGAGGGTTCTTTGACAGTTTCCTTTCTATCCAAAATGAGGCGTAGCATCTGCCGCCGCAGCCTCCACTCCTTTCGCGGGTTTGCCGGAGTCATATACTCCCGAAACACCAGCCGGAAACGGCCTTCCTCAAATCGGAGCACACCGAGCCGGACACCACTCAGCAAAACATCCCTGATGTACCAATACGAGCAGTCCAGGCGCAGCACAGACCGGGCCGCAAGAACCGCGTCCAGTGTTGTGAATGTCTCGTGGTCAAAGTTTCGAAGTACAAAAAAAAGAGGAGGAAAACAATCCGAGATGAGCTCTTTTTCTATTTGCACCAAAGATTCCTCATGCTCTTTCAAGTATGTTCCCTCCACTATTTCCGTTAGTATGATAAATCTTGCTAATGTTTGTCAAGAACTATTTTAGGAAAAATTGGGTTTTGTATTCACCTTTTTAAAAAATCACGCAGCCGCAGCGTCCTCCTTCTTTCATACGGTAGAGAGCCGTATCCGCGTCCTTAAAGATATCCCCGTCCGGATTTTCCCTGTCCCCAAAGGCCACACCTACGCTCAGGGATGTCGGTGGCAGGTCGTCATTGGGCTTTTGCAGCATCACATTTGCCTGGTCGATTTTGGCTTTCACCTGTTCGCGCATGGAATTGCTGACGTTGGTCATGATCACGACGAATTCATCGCCGCCCAGACGGAACACCAGATCCGAAGAGCGGAAACTGTACTTCAGGACTTCCGCGACCTTCTTCAGTACAAGGTCGCCCACATCGTGACCGTACGTATCGTT